>Ga0187891_1001101_pt1 | contig 24070 bp, 19 predicted proteins | sample June2016WEW_21_4_FD_132990 | JGI IMG/M metagenome (GOLD analysis project Ga0187891, IMG submission 132990) | Peatland microbial communities from SPRUCE experiment site at the Marcell Experimental Forest, Minnesota, USA - June2016WEW_21_40 | ecosystem: Environmental > Terrestrial > Soil >... | reverse complement strand
TCCGGCCAATATCCGAATCGAGCAGTCCAGCGGCATTCCATCGCTCGATCAATCGGCGCTGCGCGCTCTACAGCGAATCGATACTTTCGGTCCTTTGCCGCCCGAGTATTCCGGCAACCGCGTGTCGGTCGAGTTCTGGTTCGATCCGCCGGTTCGGGGCCAGTAAAAAGAGTGGGTTTCCGCTCGAATCTGTGAGGTGATATTGCATTTGACGACAAAAAAGCCTGCCATTGTGGCTGTTCTGCTGCTGTTGCTGGCTGCAACCGCGACCGCGCAAGACTGGATTCGCACGGGCACCGGACTCGGCATAGAGAAAGTGCGCCTTGCCGTTCCCGACTTTGTTCCCGCTTCGGCGGACCCGCAAGCCGGCGAGCTGTTGCGAACCTTCAACGACACGCTCTGGAACGACCTCCAGCAGGCCGGCATTTTCGATATGGTCTCCAAGAGCTTCTATCCGATTGGCTCTTTCAGCGCGCCGGCGGCGATCAAACTTGACGCCTGGGGCAATCCGCCTCCGAATGCGGGTATGCTGGCGTTCGGCAACCTGGGCATCGGCGGCGGCCGGGTATTGGTGCAGAGCTGGCTGTTCGACGTCAAGAACCAGCAGTCGCCTCAGGTGCTCGGCAAACAGTACAGCGAAACCGCGTCGCAGCAGAGCGCGCGCATCATCGCTCACCGCTTCGCCGACGAAATCATTCTCCGCCTGGGCGGCGGCCTGGCGGGCATAGCCGAGAGCCGTATTTATTTTGTCAGCACACGCAGCGGCCAAAAAGAAGTTTGGGCCATGGACTATGATGGCGCCAACCAGCAGCAGTTGACGCACCTGAGATCCATCGCGCTCTCGCCTCACGCGTCGCCTGATGGCTCGCGCGTCGCGTTCGCTGGAATCTTCCACGGCGACTGGAACATCCTGATGTACTCCAACGATCTCAATCGGCTTGTCTCATTTCCCACCTTCGGGGGAATGAATCTTTCTCCGGCGTGGTCGGGCGACGGGACCAAGCTGGCGCTGTCTTCCTCGCGCACGGGCGATCCGGAGATCTACACTTGCGACGCAAGCGGCGGGAACCTGAAGCGGCTCACGGCGGTAAAGGGACCGGACGTATCACCCGTGTGGAATCCCAAAACCGGTGTTCAGATCGCGTTTGTCAGTGGCCGCACCGGCCTGCCGCAGATCTACGTCATGGATTCGGACGGGTCGAACGTGCAGAGGGTTACGGACACCGGCTATGCGGTGTCGCCGTCATGGTCGCCCAATGGGCAGTTCCTGCTGTTCTCCTGGATTCGCCGCTACGGCGCTGGCGCTCCGGGCGGCGATGACATCTACATAATGGACGTCGCCAGTCACCAGTGGGTGCAGTTGACGCATAATAGCGGGCGCAACGATTTTCCGTCGTGGGCTCCCGATGGCAGGCATATCGTATTCCAATCGAATCGCAGCGGCTCCGAACAGATATGGACGATGCTGGCCGATGGAAGCCAACAACGGCAGTTGACGACCACTGGAACAAATTCTCAGCCAAACTGGGGTTCGCGCTAATGGGGTGTGCTGATGGTCGCGTCGACTGGAGTGCTCTGACTCCGGGATACATCATTCCTGGTTTTGCTCTAGTCCGACCCGTTGGGCTCAGCTTCGGCTGGCAGCGGATTGGGTTTGTTTGCAGGGGGGAATTATTCGCTCCTTGCTCTTCTTTACTCTACTGAAGCGTGTGCGCTGCCCGCGGGCATCGGCCGCTTCATCGCGAGCTCTATCGCATGGAGGATGAGGTGAATCAACGTAATATGAAGTGGTTTTTTGTCGTGTTGGCTCTGGCGGCAATGCTGACGGTCACCGCCTGCAAAAAGAAGGTTGCGCCCGCGCCGCCCCCGCCGCCGCCGGCTCCGGCGGCTGCGCCCACAGCGTCGTTGACCGCAAATCCGGCCACGATCGAACTGGGCCAATCGAGCACGCTCTCGTGGACGACTCAGGACGCCACCGAGGTTACATTGGAGGGAATCGGCAAGGTCGGCCCGTCGGGCTCGCAGTTGGTGACGCCAACCACTTCGACGACGTATCGGCTGACCGCAAAGGGTGAAGGGGAAAGCCAGGAAGCGACCGCCCGCATAACCGTCACCCCGCCGCCTCCGCCGCAAACCGCCGCCCCCACGCCCAGCGATCAGGAGTTGTTTGCGCGCAGCGTCCAGGATATCTACTTCGATTATGACAGCTATGAACTGAGGCCGGCCGCGCAGTCGGCTCTGCAAGCCGACGTGGCGTTCCTCAAGAGTCACTCGAACTTCCGCTTCACCGTCGAGGGCCATTGCGACGAGCGTGGGTCCACCGAATATAACCTGGCGCTCGGCGAAAACCGCGCCAACGCCGTCAAGCAAGCACTGGTGAACCTGGGGATTCCAGCCGGGTCCATCAAGACCATCAGTTACGGTAAGGAAAAGCCGGCATGCACCGAGCACACCGAAGCCTGCTGGCAGCAGAATCGCCGCGGACATTTTGTCCTCGGTCAATAACCATCACCGGAACCAGCCAGGGCTCTGACCACGAACCCTGGTTGGTTTCGCTTATGAATCCGGGGCTGGATTGTATCCGTTAGGTGCTGTTGGCAAAGAGGCTACGCTCCTGAACGGAAAAATTGTCCGAGGAATACAATCGGGATGATCGGGGGCAGATACGCTCCGATGACTTTGGAGATCACTAATCAAATCAAGCATGGAAGGCGCGGGGACTCCTATGAGACTCCATAAATTTTCAGCCATTCTCGCCATTGCCGTCCTCGTTCTGGGCTCGATCACACCTGCCTTGGCCGTCAGCAAGGAAATGATTCAACTGCAAACGCAGGTGCAAGCCCTCACTGACCAGATGGCGCGCATGCAGCAGAGTTTCGACGAGCGCATGGGCGTGATGCGGAACCTGATCGAGCAAAGCACCGATAGCATGAACAAGCTGGCGTCCAGCCTGGACGCGGTGCAAAAATCGGTGCAACAGCAGAGCAGCGACACGCAGGGCCGCGTCGACCAGCTCTCGGGACAGGTACAGTCGCTGCACGATTCGCTCGACGAACTGAAAGCCCGCCTGGCCAAGATGAGCCAGCAACTGGACGCCATGAGCGGCTCGGGTCAGAACCTGGCGCCGCAGTCGACAACCGTACCGCCGCCCGCGTCGCAAGCGCCTCCGCCGGACGTGCTCTACAACAACGCGTTGCGCGACTACAACGCCGGCCGTTACGACTTGGCCTCGCAGCAATTCGGCGACTACATGAAGTTTTACGCGAACACGGATTTGGCCGGGAACGCTCAGTTCTATCTGGCGGAGATCGAATATCGCCAGGGGAATTTCGAACAGGCCGTGCGCGATTACGATAAGGTTCTGGAACAATTCCCGGGCGGAAACAAAGCGCCGGCTGCGCAGCTTAAGAAGGGTTACGCGCTGCTCGAGCTCCGACAGCGTGACGCGGGAGTGCGCGAGTTGAACAGCCTCATTCAGCGCTATCCACGCTCGATTGAGGCCACGCAGGCCCGTGACCGCCTGAAGAAGCTGGGCGCCGCTTCTTCCGGCAAGCCTTCGGCAGCTAAAAAAGCGCAATAGGAAAACGGGGCGAAGCGGACCGCGCGCGGTTTCACACGCTGGCGAAAAACTCGTGGCAGTGTCATCCTGAGGCCGCGCCGGCTTTGCGCGCCCGAAGGATCTGCTTTATTTCCAGCACACGCAAACAGCAGATCCTTCGCTCCTCCACCCCAGCGACGGCAAAAGCGGCCGTCGCCGGGGCCCCCGGCTGCGCTCAGGATGACACCTCGGAGAACAGTTTTCAGCAGCCTGTTCAACTGTTTTTTCAGCTCACGATCATGCCCGCGTAACCGACTACCGCGTCGCGATCGCCCGATACATCGCCGGAGGTGGCGTATTTCACCAGTTCCGCCTTGGTGGCGCCCAGTTCCCGGGCAGCCGTCAGCATCGCCACCGCCGGTCCATATCCGCACATGCTGATTTGTTCGCGCTGCACGGTTTCCCACAGGCCCGCGGGATCGAGCGCCAGCACTCTATCGATCGCCATGCGATCCTTGATGCGGGTGCGCTCGTCGCCTTCATAGTGGTTCATGTCGCTGGAAGCGATGATCAGCACATCGCGCTTCGGCCCGTCCGCTGGGGCCGGCGTCTTCAGTACCCGCGCCAGGCTCGATCCCAGTTCCGTCAGCACTTCCAGCCGGCCGGTGCCGACCACGATCGGCACAAAAGTGAATTCATGCACCATCTGTTGCAGGAACGGAAGCTGAACTTCCAGCGCGTGCTCGCGAAAGTGCGCGACAGCATCTTCCCGTAAGGACGAAAACTGGCGCTTGAGTTCCTCCGCCAGTGGCTCGTCGATGGCGGCTTCTCCCAGCGGAGTCAGCCAGTGTCCCCGGCTCATGATGGCGAGCGGCTGCCCTGCTCCGGTGTGATTGGGGCAGAGGATGATAAAGCGGCGCGGCAATTCCAGCCGCGCATAGACCGCGCCCGCCACATGTCCGGAATACATGTAGCCGGCGTGGGGCACCACGCAGCCGAGGGCGCGGATCTTCTCCCGCCCGGGTTGGACAAACGATTCGATCTCCTGCCGCAGTTTGTTGGGATTCGAGGGATAGAACTGACCCGCCACAGCGGGATGCCGTACCGGAGTGCTCATGGTCCATTCACCTCCAGGGTCTGTTAGCACCAGTCGATGCCGTCAGACCAGAATCGCGGAAGGCTTAAAGCTGCTCTAGTATGCGATACAAAGCGGCCATCCGGTCAAGCGTGACGGCTTCGGCCCTGGCTCGCGGCTCGATGCCGGCCTGCTGCAATGATTGTCCTACGACAGCCGGGCGAAAATGCTCGCGCAAATTGTTCGACAGCATTTTGCGCTTCTGAGCGAAACAGCGCTTGAGAAACTCGATGAATCCGTGCTCGTCGACTTGCAGCTCCTCAAAGCGGGGAGCAATGTCGATGCGCAGCGCCGCGGAATGCACCTGCGGCGGCGGAGAGAAAGCCTCCGGCGGCAGCTCGAAGAGCTTTTCAACCCGTCCGTAGAGATTGGCCGTGGCCGACAACAAGCCGTAGTCGCGCGTTCCCGGCGAGGCGGCAAGGCGATCGGCCACCTCCAACTGCACCGTGATCACCAGGCGGTCGAAAAAGCCGTGCTCGCCAAACAGGCGCAGCAGAATGTCCGAAGTGATGTAGTAAGGCAGATTGCCAACCACTCTTGCCTTTGGCGGCTCGCTCGGACGCAAGTCCCGCAGCGGCCCGGTCCGGTTGCCGATCATGGTTCGGATATCGACCGTCAGGATGTCGGCCTCGATGATCTCGACGTGCGGCTCACGCGAGTATTCCATGCGCAACTGTGCCGCCAGCACGCGGTCCAGCTCCACGGCAACCAGGTGGCCGGCCCGCGGAACCAGCAGGCTCGTCAGGGCGCCGCTGCCGGCTCCAATCTCGATGACCGTGCGCTGCGACACATCGCCAAGGGCGTCGACGATCTTCCGCATTGCGCCGTGATCGATCAGGAAGTTCTGCCCAAGCTTCGGTTTTCGCGACGCGCGTTTTTCGCCCTCGTGAGATTCTGTGTTAGACATGTTTGACCGTCCTGGCCGCTGCTTTTACACTCAACAAGGCTGTGAGAAGGAAGTGCCGGGACGCCAACTCGGCTCGGCGCATCGCTGTTTCGTCCGGTGAGGTTTGGTCCGGTAAGGAGAGGGTAGACATGCACGTTGGGTTCGTCGCCTCGGAGTGCGTTCCGTTTTCCAAGACCGGAGGCCTCGCCGATGTGGTGGGAGCGCTGCCGCAGGCGCTCGCCGCCATGGGACAGAAGGTCAGCGTCTTCCTTCCCAAGTACCGCCAAACCAAGCTCGAAACAGCTACCTGCGTGGTGCCCAGCATCACGGTTCCTTTCGACGACCGCTATCGTTTCTGTTCCATTCTCGACGGCGGCTTGCACAACAACGTTCAATATTACTTTATCGACTATCCGCCATTTTTCGACCGCGAAGGACTCTACGGCACGGCGCTGGGCGACTACCACGATAACGCCGAGCGCTTCGCGTTGTTCTGCCGCGCCGTCATCGAGGGCTGCAAGATTCTCGGCGTGCCCGACATTTTCCATTGCCACGACTGGCAGTCGGCGCTGGTACCCATCCTGCTGAGTTCGTTGTATAACGACGATCCGGCGTTTCGCAACGCCGCTACCGTGTTCACCATCCACAATATCGGCTATCAGGGATTATTTCCGCCGGACACGCTCCCGCTGCTGATGCTTCCCTGGGACCTGTTCACTATTGCCAAGCTCGAATTCTACGGCAAGGTGAACCTGCTGAAAGGCGCGCTGCTCTATTCCGATTTCATCACCACGGTCAGCCGGAAATACGCCCAGGAGATTCAAACCGCCGAATACGGCTTTGGCCTGGAGGGCGTGTTGCACAGCCGTTCGCACACCATCGTGGGCATTCTGAACGGCGTCGATTACGAGCAGTGGAATCCGGAGAAGGACGCGTACATCGCCGAGCGCTACTCCGCCGATTGCCTGGAAAAAAAGGCCGCCTGCAAACGTGATCTGCTGACCCAGTTCGGCGCGGCGGCAGCCACCGATCTGCCGGTCATCGGCATCGTCTCGCGCTTCGCCGCGCAAAAGGGATTTGACCTCATCTCCAACATCGCCGATCGCCTGGCGCACGAGGACCTCATTCTGGTGGTGCTCGGAAGCGGCGATAAGCCGTATGAGGAAATGTTCCGTCGTCTCAATCGGCAGTTCCCCAGGAAGTTTCTGGTCAAAATCGCATACGACGAAGCGTTGGCGCACAAGATCGAAGCGGGCGCCGACATGTTCCTGATGCCCTCGCGGTACGAGCCCTGCGGGCTGAACCAGATCTACAGCCTGCGCTACGGAACGGTCCCGGTCGCCCGCGCCACCGGCGGCCTCGACGACACCATCGAACCGTGGGACCCGGTTACCAGCAAAGGCACCGGCTTCAAATTCTCCGAGTACAGCGGCGAGGCGCTGCTGGAAACGGTACACGCCGCCATCGGCGTGTTCAAGGATCAACGTGCGTGGCAAAAGCTGATGCGCAATGGCATGAGTCGCGACTTCTCCTGGGCGGTATCGGCTCGCGAGTACATTAAGACCTACGAAAAAGTGCACGGCAACCGTGGAGGTCCGCCAGCGGCGGGCGCTTCCCCCGAAAAAGACTTCTTGCCGGAACCGTAGAGCCCTCGGAAGTGGCCCACATTTGCCCGCGGTTGGCTGATGTGGGGCCGTTGAGAGCTTGGCCCGAATTGTCGTCCGTGGGATATACCTTCCCGGAACCGGTTTGAAACACATTTTTTATTCGGCGGCAATCATTTATTGTTTTGCAAGAAGATCAAGAAGATATGGATTAGCTGCACAGGCGGAAGTGTAACCACAATAGTTAGAGCACCGAGCGAGAGAGGATTCGATGAGAAACATTGTTGAGCTGGAAGTGCTTTACAAGAACGGCAGCAAAGACAAGATCGGCATGGTGGTGTGGAACATCTTCAACGGCGGTTATGCGGCGCGCAACCAGCAGCACGTGCGCGAGCACATCGAGGAGCTGGCGAAGGTGGGAGTGCCCGCGCCGACAACGACTCCCACGCTGTATCCGCTGGCGAACTACAACCTGACCACCGGCAGATACTTACAAGTGCAGAATGCCGAGACCAGCGGCGAAATCGAATACGCGATTCTGTGGCAGGCGGGCATCGCTTATGTGACCGTGGGCAGCGACCACACAGACCGCGTGCTGGAGAACTTCAGCGTCGCCAAATCGAAGCAAGCCTGTCCCAATATGATTCCGCAACAGATCTGGCTTTACGACGAAGTGAAAGATCACTGGGACCAGATTCAACTGAAATGCTGGGTAACCAAGGACGGCAAGCGCTCGCTCTACCAGGACGCCACGCTGGCGGCTCTGATGAGCCCGGAAGAGTGGAAGCCAATTTTCAAAAAGCTGGGAATCGAGCACCTGAATAACAGCGTGTTTTTCTCCGGCACCATCAATACGGTCGGCAAGCAACTGATCTACGCGGATTCCTATGAACTGGAGATGATCGACCCCGTGCTGAAGCGCACTCTGCGCCACGAATACCGGGTGGCCAAGTTGATCGAAGGGATAAAGTAACAGCGACGCATGCGACTCTACAAGTTGTTTCATACTTATTTCGGACTGGACTCAACGGCGGTCCCTCAGCGGCTAAAGCCGGAGAATATGCGGTCAGGAAACGGCGCGGCTGAAGCCGCGCCCCTTCAAAACTGAGTAGTGAAACAGCTTCTCGACCAAGGCAGGAGGATGACTCTTACGGAAGCTGAAGCAGCAGTCGCGATTGTGCGCACACGCGGGCAAGACGAATCCATTCTGTTCATCCGGCGCTCGGAGAGGCAGGAAGATTCCTGGTCGGGGCACTGGTCGTTTCCCGGAGGCAGGCGCGATCCGGAGGACGCCGATCCTCTGCACACGGCCCTCCGCGAACTCGAGGAAGAGTGCGGCATCCGTCTTGGCCGCGAGCACATGGAAGCGGCGTTGCCAATCGTGGTGGCGCGGCGCAGAACCGGGCCGTTCGTGCAGGTCGCTCCCTTTGTCTTTGGGGTGGATGCCAAACTGCCCACCGTTCTCGATCCGCGCGAAGCGGTGGCGGCAGTGTGGATTCCGCGCAGCCTGCTGTGCGACCCCGCTCAGCACCGCCTGCGCCCGGTGCCGCATCGTCCGGGGGAAATGTTGTTTCCCGCGATTGACCTGGACGGCATGCCCTTGTGGGGTTTTACCTACCGGCTGCTGACCGATTGGCTTGCTCTGGGTCCCGAAGATCCTAAAGACCGCCACGGTGAACTGGCGGGCTTCCGGGCAGCGGGCCTTGTGCTGGACTTTCTTCTCTCCCAGGGTTTGAAGCTCAAGCACGGATTTACGGACCGCCTCGCGCCAGCAGGATCGGCCGGGCAGCACGTGGTGAAGGTTGCAGCCGTGGAAGGCGCGATTCCAGTCGAGCTGGTTCTCGCCCACTTTGGCGTTCCGGGCACTCACGTCCCGCTGGTGAACCTGCTGGAGGTTCGCCTGGACTACATCCGCGTGGCAGGACTCAACTTCGAGGAATACCTGATCTCAGCCTCCGGATAGTATGGCGTCGCAAAAGTTCGTGACAATCGAGTGTCATGCTGAGCGCAGCGAAGCATCCCAAGAAACTGTCCCACCCCCGCGCCGCTCTGGGCTTTTTGATGAAATCCTTCGGCTGTGTCTCAACTTCACGCAATGCTGGGATTCTTCGCTCCCTGCGGTCGCTCAGAATGACACCCCCAACATTTATTGCACAAAATACCCCGGACATCACACCAGCAGGCGGCTCTGATGTGAGCGCATAAGGCATTCATCCCTACGCATTCACTTTCTGCGCGGGGCGCGAGTCCTCCTGGTGATCGAGTTCCTCCAGGCTCATATCCCGCGTCTCGCGGATGAACAGCAGCGCCACCATGGCCACCACACAGTAGAATCCGTAGACGATGGGCACCCAGTGCCAATTGCGAAGAACATTCTGACCGATCATTCCCGCCAATACCGACGGGGCAACCATTCCGCCCATAATGGCGGATATGCTGTAAGAAATGCCCGTGCCGGAGTATCTGAACTTCGTCGGAAAACTCTCCGAGGTCAAAATTGGTGCGAGCCCGTGCAACAGCCCGACTCCGAAGAAGGTGATCAGGAGTTGCAGAATTATGCACCACATAATGTTTCTGGCCAGAATCGCCATCACTAGCGGATACGAGAGAAGCGTCGTACACCCAATGGCGATATAGGCGACCATTCTGCGCTTGAAGAGATCGGCGAAAGGCCCGCTGATGGCAACGCCTGCGATATCCCCGATGCGGCTGAGAAATAGGATAACTGCCGTAGTTGCCAGCGGAATGCCAGCCAGCGCATGAAACGAGATGATGTAGGTTCCAGTCACATACCCGTCCATCTGCTGGAAGGCCGATACCAGCGCGAGCAGAAAGATGGGACGCGAATGCTTTTTGAACACCGCAAAACTCGGCATCTTGGCGAGCTGATCCTTTTGCTTGAGCCGCTCGAACAGGGGCGTATCGGCGAGCTTGTAGCGTGCCAGCAGCGCCGGGATCACGATCACGGCTGAGAGCAGCATGGCAACGCGCCAGCCGGTCGTCTTGAAGCTCTTGTTGAGCATGAACATGACGGTGCTGGCAGCCATGGCGCCCAGGGGAATGCCCATGTTGGCGAGAGACACCCAGAAGGCGCGGGATTTCCGTCTGGCGCCAAATTCCGCCAGCAGTGAAGAGGCGCCGCCAAACTCGCCACCAAGCCCGATGCCCTGGACAATCCGCAACGTCACCAGCAGGAGAGGAGCCGCAACACCAATGCTTGCGTATCCGGGCAGCAGGCCAGTAAGACAGGTGGTGACGCCCACGATCAGAATGTTGATTAGGAATGCATACTTCCGGCCCGTCTTGTCTCCGAAGTGTCCGAAGATGAACGCGCCCAGCAGCCGGGCCGGAAAGCCAGCTCCGAATGCCAGGTACGAGAACACCATGGCCAAGGTAGGGGATAGCTTGGGAAAAAATACCGATGGGAAGGCACTGGCCGCGGCATATCCAAAGATGAAGAAATCATAGAACTCGACCAATACTCCCGCCGTCGCCGAAAAAGCAAGAATCATCAAGGTGCGCGTGTCCACACTCAGTTCCGGCTCGCGCTGCTGCGACTGCTCCAACATTGCCCCTTCCTCCTATACAACCCTCGTAATTGGGCGTCGGCCCAAGGAATCACCCTGGCAGCCGCAAACCAGCGCCGCCACGGTTCCGTCAAGCGCAAACGATTCCTCCGCCCTGCCCGACGCCGGCGAAAGATCATAGAAATTCTGAATACGTTGCTTGCGGAAATTATCTTCCTGGCAGGGGTCATCTGGCGAGCATAAAGTGACGGCCGGCGAACCCGGGCGATCTGCAACCAGTCGGAGCGGCCAGCACCAAAGCGCCCCCATGTTAGCCAAATGAGCATCCGGCTAAGTTTCTCGGTACTTAGCTCCGGCCGCTGTGATCCTCTAATGGCTGCCTTTTGTTCCGTACACCCGTGGCCCTCGATTTTTTTATCCAGAGCACACCCGCGCTTCTATCAGGTGCTCTACCAGGCATGCAAGTCATTTAACGGTACGACGATGTCATACGGCAGCGTGTACATCGGGATATTGAGCTGTTGATCCTGCGGAATTTGAAGCGCGGTATTTTCGTACACTGCCACACTGTCACGCCAGTTTATATTGTTGCTTTGGATGGGAATCCGGGCAATCAGTCGAAACTCCGGCCTGGTTAGCAGATCGCGCAGCTTCTGTTGAACCGGAGCCTCCAGTTCCGATCCTTCCGAGACAACGATGTATCGGACCCCGTAATTCTTCAGGCTCGCAAGTACCTCCTCGCGGGTATGGAGCAGTTCAACACTGCCGCCCTCTTCCTTCATGCGGGAGACATACAGAAGCTTGCGCAATACGACAAACCGCCTCTGAGGATCGTGCCTGTGGAGAAAAAACGTGAAAGTGCCGGAGAGATTCGCATCGTACAGGATTACACCGCGATCACTGATGGAAGCGATCTTCTGCGCGACCTCGGCATATCCTTGCACGTACGGACGCTGAAACGCCCAACCGGCCAGAATCGCCCAGCAACTGAGGAAAATAGCGGCCGAGCGCCCTGCCAGTCGCACCGGCTTCGGCCAGTGGTCGCTTAGGAGAAACCCGGCAGCGAAGTAGACGAACGCCGGTACCCAGAAAAGGACGTGGCGTCCCTGCTTGATCTCTAAAATTGAAAAAGTCACGTAGCAGGCGGCGATCCAACTGAACATGACTTTCGAACCGCCGCTCTTGTCCCACCAGTGCGAGCTCAGCATGCCCGCGATGGACAACAGAAACAACGGCCACCCCAACTGCTCCCGGGCGATGATCCAATAATAGGCAAATCCGGCAAGAGGATTACTATGCTGCACATGCGTAAAATTTGACATGCTGCCCCAGTGCAGCGTGAACAACAGGTAATAGTAGGAGCTGATTGCGGCTACGATGATTGCCAGGGCAAGCAATGAGCGCCAGCGCAGCACCAGGCGCCATTTCCTCATTGCGAACGTCGTAAGCAGGCAAAACGGCGCAAGGTAGAACGTAGTGTATTTGATGAGAGCGGCCACCGCCGTGAAGACGGCAACGATGTAGAGGTCCCGTACACGCTCGTCCTGGCAATATCGAACCCAGTAGTAGATGGCAGCCGAGGATACTGCCAGGGCTGGAACTTCCAACATCACCGATTTCTCGTACAACAACATCGATGGCACGAGCGCAAACATCAGGCTCGAGAAGGCCGCGGGCCATTCGCCCAGAAACCGCTTCACCAGGCGATACCAGAAAAAAATTCCGAGGAGCGAAAAGCAAAGAACAGTGAAGCGGGCGCTTGCCACCGAGGGGCCAAAGACTCCGAAGGCTAACGCCTCGCAAACATAGAAGGCAGGAGGCCAATGAATAAGCCCGCCCAGCGCAGGGTAATGCGCATAGTAGAGGTAAGCGTAGCGCGCCGGATGCGAAAGCGGTAGCTCCCGGGCAAAGTCCAGGAAGAAGTACCCGCTCATGGCATGAATACTCTCGTCGAAGTTGAGGTGAAATTCGCCGAGCGAGATTCTGTGTGCAATACAGGCGGCGACAATGGCCAGAACAGCGAACAGGAGGTAGTTTGACCGGAGTATGCGAACCAACCGCGATTTACCGCGGGTTGCGCCGAGTAGCTCTGATCCCGATCCCTCTTGCAGGTTCTGTTCTGTTAGCCGGTGCATTACAACTCTCCCACAAAGCCGCAATCACGCACGCGACTGTACCGACAGAGCCGCTTGCATGAGATTACCGAGCCGGCTCTCCTGTCCGTCGCGGTTTGCTAAGAAGTATCAGGATACGTGCTGCTTGCTTGCCGGTCCACTAGGAAACGCTATCGCTTGTGGTTCTGCGCCGGGGTGGAGATTCTCTTACGAAGAAACAGAAGCCCCGCTTTTCAGCAGGGCTTCACCAGTTCCCTTTCGCTGCATCCAGAGTGACCAGATAGTTGTGCTGATTTGTCCCAGCTTGGAGCCCGGCCCAAAACTGCGAAATCCAAGCTGGGGCAGCACAACTTAAAGACCACTTGGAGTGGTGGCATTACTCCACATCGGCGACTTTGCCATCTTTGAAACTGATCTTCAAGTCTTTGTACTTGTAGATCTTCTTGGAACCCAGATCGACCACCGTGACCGGAGGCCCAAGAATCGCTGTCACCTCGTTGATGCTTTGTCCAACCGCGATCGTCTTCGGGGCTGCGGCCGTAGTTGGCGGAGCTACTCCAGGCTCCAGTTGTGCCTGGCTGACAACATCCTGTTCAGCCAAGTCGGCTTCCTTTAGCTGTTGGTTAATCTCGGCAATGGCATTCGCGTCTGGTGGTGGAGCACTCTGCGCAAAGGCCGTATTGACCGGCGCGGCCATGGCAGACGGTGGAGCTGTCGGCAGTCCGCCCTTGCCCTGCTTCTCCTGAAGCTCCTGCAGGCCCTGATCAACAATCTCCCGCATATGGTTTTGCATATCCTGCAAGTCGGCGAAAGCGACCGAGACCACGGCAGCCTTCCGACACTCCAGACCGCCTTTGCTCGACAACACCACCAGATTCGCCTCTGTGTCAGAGGCTTCCGGCGGCGCTACCAGCTTCAGCACATCACCATCGCTGAGTGCACACTCCGCTCCGGAGGCGTCGACCACATCCAGCGCGCTACCAACCACGAACACATGGGTATGACCATCCTTCAACAACCTGCTGATACTGCTGGACGCTGGGTCGATGTCCTGGTTCCTGGCATTCTGTTGCGCCTCGGCGTTCTCCAGAGCAATCTGGTTCTTCACCTCATCGGCGATCATCTGTTTCACTTCCGGCGTGAGCGCCGCAGCTCCTTCAGGGGCCTGTCGAGCAGCCGCCTGTGCCTGTACCTCCTGCTGCGCCGCATACGCGGCCGTCAGATTGGCCGCCAGCAAATAGTCCGTCAACCAAAGCGCAGGGCTCGCGTACACCGGGTAGGGGGTGAAATAAAAGCCGTAATATCCGAACCAAGGATTGCCAGCCCAACCCCATGGGTATACCACCGGCGTGAACCACGGGTTATATGCCCATCCATAAAACGCAACCGGGTAGTAGCGGAAGGGAGCATACACATGCATGTAGACGCCATGGTAGCTGTACCCGCGGTAGTAGCGGTCATACGCCCGCCCGTTGTAGTAGTATGTGCGCCGCGCAAATTCGTGCCCGTGATACATATACGGGCGCTGAACATATCCCGCACGGCCCCGCTCGGCAACGATTCTGGAGTGGTCAGGGCGCTCCACCGAGACGCGCCGGCTCCCGTTCAGACCACGGTGAACATCCATCCCGCGCCTGGCATCATGCACATCGCTGACTCTGCCATTGGGACGCCTCTGCACCGCGCTGCCGTTCTGCAACCGAGTCTGGTGGCTCCCAGTGGGTGCAGGCCTTCCCGAAAGGCCCGCGTTTGCCCGGTGTTCGGGGTGACCTCCAGGCGTCCCTGTGGTTGTACTCGCTGGCTTCGTTCCGCTTGCAGCCGTAGGGGCGGGACGGCCTCCAGGCGTGCCTGTTGTCGGACCCGCTGTCTTCGTTCTACCTCCAGTGGTGGGGGCAGTGACAGTGGGCTTGGATGTTGTCGGACCCGCTGTCTTCGTTCCGCCTCCAGTGGTGGGGGCAGTGACAGTGGGCTTGGATGTTGTCGGACCCGCTGTCCTGGTCCCACTGACATTCGGCTTGTTCGCGGTAGGAGCGGGGCGGCTCGCGGGCTTGGATGCCGTTGCAGCCGGCGCTCTGGCGGGTGCTTTGGCGGGCGCCGCGGCTCTAGGAGGCGGGCTCGCTGCTGGCTTCTTATTCTTATCTTCGGCTTGGGCTAATAATCCGACCGAGCACAATATGATGAGTATCTCCGCGACAAAACGGACCCAATGTCCCTTCTGAGTGCGCGATGCGTGCATGAGGCTCTCCTTTTCTCGTTGGCCTCTAGCGCCTTGCGCCAAACGGCCTGCTTACAAGAATCCTGAACAGGGAGGACTCGGGCGGTGCTGGAGCTATCTCCTCGGCAACCCCCGAATTGCCTGTAATTTCCTTTGAAACAGAACTGGATAGTACTCAATTTTCATCAATTACGAAAGGACAATGCGCGCAGGGAATTCTGTTATTTCTTAGGACGTAATCTTCTTATTAACAGCAAGATACGTGTGTTCATCCGGAAATCGTGGCCGAAACGTGCTACGTCATCAGGCAGCTTCCAATGCGTAAGACTCGGCATGGAATGATAGGGAAACTCAAGAACTGGCGGAGGATGCAGTCACGAGCGAACCGCTCTCTTGCCAAATTCCCTGCTAACAGAGAAAAATACAGGGAATTTTACTGAATTCGGCCCGTCTAATTCGGCATTTATCGCTGTAAGCGTCTAATTTTGTTTAAGTTATTGGACCAATCACCAAATTTAAGAGTTGAATCGAACAGGGAATTATCAGGGGCGTATCAGGGAATTCGATTTCCCTGATGACGGGTTGCAGCGGGGTCTTGGTTCAAACTCGAATTGGTCAAAGTTCAAAATGGTACGGCACCGGTCCATCTTTCGTGGCTTCGCCGCTTTGGCCTTGCCAAGCCGCTCGCAGGCAATACAACACGAGCGATTCAGCGCTGAACAAGGAGATTCCTATGAAGCTCTGGCCTGGAATCGTAACGGTGACTTTGCTCGGACTCAGCGTGGCAGACTGTGGCGCAGAATTCAGCCCCACCCGCGAAGAAATTCGAAAACAACCCGGTTAACTGAGAATTATCTGTGGCCAGGAAACAGCTTCGATAGCCACAAAAGGCTATCGCCTAAACACTGCGTGGAAGCCCTTCATGGCCGGTTGCGCCCCACGCCAAATCCAGCCTTCTGGTCGCAGCCAATGCCGGCCCCAAACCTCTGGGTTCGTGAACAGCAGGTGAGCCGAACACTTGTCCAAATCGATATCCGCTGCAAACAGCACCGGGAGTTTAAACCGGACTGCGGCGCTTGCTGCTTCATCAGAAAGTTTGAAATGGAGTTCGAAAAGCTTCGTCGGCGCAGGGCAGAGGTGATTCGGCTGCTCTGCAACAAGTTGCGGTCCGGCGATGTAGTTCCTGTTGAGATCCTCTGAGGCGTCCTCGAAACGGCAAGAAGATCTGTGCTGCACAATCATCCAACGTTCTCTGCCCCAGACGAACGCCGCTGCACCCGTTCAATACCGCACTCCAGCTTGGCGACTGTGTCAGCGTGACGAGCTATCCGGAACTTGGGCGGTCGTCGGGAAGTTTCATTTTCCGGGGGCCGACCATCCGTTCAGGCCGTCGAATCTGCCACGAAGCCCGACAAGGGGCGCCTAACGCCACCTCGCGCCCGCCTAGTTGAAGAACGGCCAAAGCAAAATCTCGCAAACGGATAACTGCCTAATAAGGCCGGTAGAGCCGCGGAAAGCGATGCTCACTTCGCGATCTTGCCATCCCGCTGCGGGTTCCCAAAAACCGTGACAAGGAACCAAGATCTTAGCTAAGATATCCCTCGAGATTTCCCACTCTTGAGTTCAAGGCCAATGCCGCTTTCTCCCAGTCCGCAAAATACTTTCGGACGTCGCGGCCAAGCGTCTACGCTCATGAACTGTCTTTTCAGTTTACGTAACCCATTTCTGCGTACGAAGGACTTGCTGTTTTCCGAGAAGGTCTTGAATTCAGAGTTTGGCAAATCCTGCAAGAGTTCCATGGCGGCTGCTCCCAGCACGAATGTTCCGGTTGCGCAGCGTCAGTGCGCTAATCATCATGCAGGACATCACGACAGCAGCTTTTCACACGAGTTTTAGAGACAGGGAGGATTCGAAATGAGTTTCGGCAAGAAGGTTACCTCTGCGGTTGCAACCGTTCTTTCAATAGCGATGCTTACCGTTGTTTACGGCTGCAATTCTAGCAAATCTACGCCAGCTCACATAGTTTTGCGCTTGGGACATGTGCAGACAATTGACACTCACTACCAATTAGCCTCTTTAGAGTTTGCACGGTTAGTGAAAGACAAAACGAACGGGAGAATTGAAATCGCCGTGTACCCGCAGTCGCAGCTTGGTGGTGAGGTGCAGATGACTCAGGCCGTGAGGACAGGTACGCAAGATCTGGCGATCATAGCGCAGGCGGTAGTAGAAAATACCGTGAAAGAATGGCAGATATTCGATGTGCCCTATCTGTTTGACAGCGTGGACCAGGCAAACCGCATATTACAAGGTCCAGTGGGAAACACGTTTATGAATATGCTTCCCCAACATGATCTCGTTGGCCTGGCATGGTTTTCTTGCCTGGAACGCAACGTCTTTACCGCCAATAAACCCGTCAGAACGCTCAACGACCTGAAAGGTCTTAAGATACGGGTTCTGCAAAGTCCCGGCTATGTAAACGCATTTCGCGCGCTTGGAGCAAATCCTACTCCATTGGCATACAGCGAACTGTATTTGGCGGTACAGCAGGGCGTTGTAGATGGTGGCGATACTCCACCCGATCAGTTTGTTAAAGACAAGTTCCTGGAGGTAGCAAAGAACTATTCGCTTACTCGCATCAATGACCAGGCGATAGTCTTCCTCATGAGTAAAGCAGTCATGACAAGCTTCCTAAAGACGACCAAAATGCTATTCTCGATGCCGCGAAGCAGGCAGCCCAATACGATATAAAGCTATACAAAGGCGACACCGACAAAGCGCTGAAAGAAATAGAGCAGAAGGGAGTTCACATTATTCACGTCGACACTAAGCCCTGGATTGAAGCCACGAACGCAATACGCGCTGATCTGATCAGCAAGATTCCCAGCGGCGAATCTCTCTATCGCGAAATCGTGGCGGCGAAAGCAGCAGCCGCGAATTGAATATCCTGGTATTCGCCTCTCCCTGTCGGAAGGGGAGAGGCGGGGCGTGAGGCGGAATATGAAGGCTGTAGTGCGCTTCTTTCATGTGCTTAGCGAGTGGATTCAACGATCGTTCTTGTTTGTAAGCTGTACAATACTGTGCGTTATGGTGATAGTTGGAGGTCTCGGAATCGTCTACCGCTTTGTTTTGAAAAGTTCCTTGTCATGGAATGAGGAGCTATTGGGCTATTTGTTCGTATGGCTGACCTGTCTAGGCGCTGCTATTGGCTATAAGCTCGGCGCGCACCCCTCCGTTCTCATCATGGTGGAGCGGTTGCCGGAGCGCCTGCGAAGCATCACGGTCGTCATTTCTGATCTGGTGGTATTCGCCCTGGGAGTAATCTTCTTGCTCTATGGCGGGCAAATGATCTTGCGAATGGGGGCGGAAACAGCCTCGTCGCTTCCCATATCGATGAGATATCCATATGTCGCCATACCCATTGGAGGGATGGCGCTGATCGTTCACTCTTTAGATCACATAATGGCTTGCGCGACCCAACGCGCGAACGACCGGCAAAAAGTAAGCAAGGAACAGCTATGGGAACGTTAGTTGTAGGTCTCGGTATGCTGGCGTTGGGCGTGCCGGTTGCGGTTACAATAGGCATCTGCGCTATTCTGGCACTTGCTATTTCGGGCACGCCGATTCTGGTTGTTCCCCAACAGTTTTTTGCGAATCTGAACAAGTTCGAGTTGCTTGCGATTCCATTCTTCATGCTGACAGGGGCTGTCATGGACACGGGTGGCATCTCGCGGCGGCTAATCGATTTTGCGCAGTCGCTGGTTGGGTTCGTCCGCGGCGGCTTGGGCATGGTAACAGTTGTTGCAAGCCTGTTCTTCGCGGACATCTCTGGTTCTGCAACCGCGGATACTGCTGCCATCGGTTCGGTCATGATTCCAGGCATGGTGGCGAGGGGTTACGCAGTACCGTTTGCCACGGCTCTCCAATCAGCCTCGGGTTCGCTCGGCCTGCTGTTTCCGCCCTCCATGTGTTCTATTGTGTACGCTTACGTCGCCAATGTCTCCGTTGGCAAGATGTTTATCGCAAGTTTTCTGCCAGGCCTTCTCGTGGCGGTGTCCTTCATGGTCGTAAATTACATAACCGCGATCAAGCGGAACTATTCTGCCGTTCAAGAGTTTTCATTGCGTACGATCTGGAAGTCATTCAAGAACGCTGCCTTCGCGCTCATAGCGCCGATGATTATTCTAGGCGGCATACTCGGCGGCTTGTTTACGCCGACAGAGTCTGGAGTAATTGCGGCGTGTTACGTAATCGTCATTAGTAAGTTTGCCTACAAAGAGCTGACGTTTGCGAATTTTAAAACGATATTGATAAAGACGGTAATCAACACCACCCGGGTATCGTTCCTGTTAGGACTGGCCTTCGTTCTCGGAGCTTTCCTCATTCGAGAGCGTATCGCTCATCAGGTTGCTAGCAGCTTATTGCAAATGACCAGCAATAAGCTGTTGCTGCTTCTGTTGATCAACGTATTCCTCCTCATCATTCATACCATGCTTGAGACGATATCGAGCATTATTGTTGTACTTCCCGTTATATTGCCGGTGATAACGTCCATGGGGCTGGACCCCGTAGCTTTCGGGATCATTGTGTTGGTGAACTCGGCGGTAGGAATTAACATGCCTCCAATTGGATTTTGTTTATATACTGCGTCATCCATCAGCAATGTCCCGCTTGAGCAGGCATTCCGAGCCATATTACCGTTTATATTTGCTCTACTGATTGACCTATCGATAGTAATTTTGTTTCCGCAGATTTCATTGGCATTGCCAAAGTTGTTTCACATGTGAGAATTCGGGCTTGGGGAAAGAGGGGATGAAATCCGTCCAGCCACTCTGCTTAGGCGGCTAGCTCGATATTCGACGCGGTTGCCCCATTCCGTGTGCACCCATTGCTTTGAGCTGGATGATCCTAGATTGGAGAAAATTGTGACCATAGAAGTTAGGCCGTCCGAGTTTGACAGTCGGGTATCGAAAACGAGAGCCCGGATGAAGCAGACCGGGGTGGATGCTCTTTTCATTTACAGCGACGAATATCACCCAGGCTATTCCATGTATTACACAAACTTTAGAACGATCAACTGTGTTGAAGAGTCAGCACACGCGCTGTTTCTGCCGCTCGAAGGCGAGATTCATGCGTTTGTTGGGAATCTGAATCGTTTTGCAGCCCGTCGGTTTTCTTGGGTCAAGAATGCGCACTCAATATACGAGATGCGAAACGTGTTACCGGCATTAGTACAGGAGTTACCTTTTCCAATAAGAAGAATCGGCGTCGTTGGCGAAGAGTTGTTTCCAATCTCTCATTTCAGGGAGATGGAGCAAAGCCTTTCTGGCATTACGCTGGTCGAAGCTTCTGAGATCGTTAAAATGGAGCGACTGCGCAAGAGCCCAAATGAGCTGGCAGTTATTCGCGAAGCCGGCGAGCTGGCGGACGACAGCATTCGTGCCGCATTGGAAGAGGTTGCGATTGGCAAGACAGAAGTCGAGCTCTCTGCCATCGGCGAATACATTACTCGCTCGCGCGGGGGGGATATCGGTTCTGCATATCTTGTCGTATCGGGACCGCACACGGATTTACCGACGTGGCGTCCTTCGGATCGAAAGATTGAACGTGGCGATTATGTGTGGTTCGATTTTAACCCTTCAGTAGCGGGCTACTGTTCTGACACTGGTATGACCATCGCAATGGATGGCGCTGGCGAAGAGCAAATCAAAGTGTTGAACTTTGCCTATGAAACGAATGAACGGATGGTTGATTACATCAGGCCGGGCATGACAGGCGGTGAACTGTTTCGAGAGACGTTGCGGATTACCACAGAGGCAGGCTTGTCGCAATATTTCTTACCATACACCAAAGGAATGCGAGCGATCGGCCATGGAGTCGGCTTGGAGGTCGTAGAATACCCGGACTTAGGACCGAACAGTGACTTTGTGTTTGAGCCTGATATGGTTTTTGGCATTAAGTATGACTTGCATGGGTTGCCTTTTGGGGGAGTTCGAGTAGAGCCTACGGTAATTATTACGGAACATGGTGCGGAGTCAATAAATGATTTAAATGGCTTACGACGAGTGTATAAAGCTTTTTAAGGCAGTCAGCGCCTTGTAGGTGCCTATGACAGAGCTCGATGTCTAAGAATGCGTTGTTTACCGAAGGCCGGAATCGCGTGAAGCTGAACATCACTGTGTTCCGATCTCGGCAACGGCCGTGCCAGCTTTGGGTTCCTTTAGAATAACGCGGACAGACCTGTCAGCGGCGCCGTCCCGAGTTGTGCCGTTCGCTATACTCGGGCTTTAGCTTAAGCTAACGAAACGAACACTTCCGCGTTCCTCTGCAGTAACGCGGAACCTGGCAAACCAAAACCGACAGGGAGGCCGCATAAAAACAACCCGGGCCTATCGCATTCCGCAACCCAAGAGCCTCTACGACGAAGCTTGCCAGTATGAAGAATATAGGCGATCGCATGATTTCTACACGATTGCTGATTTGCTGGTCAAGGTAAAGCGGTATGTGCGGTTCAAAGGAAATACCTTGAACCTGAGAATACAGGTTAGTAAGACAAACAAAGGAGTCGGAGTATGCGCATTCTGGTCGTCGCCGCCGGCTCAACCGGTGGATACTTTGGTGGCCGTCTTGCGGAGGCAGGCCGCGATGTAACGTTTCTCGTCCGTCCTGCCCGTGCGGAGCACCTGCGCGCATATGGCTTACAGATTGTCAGCCCGCACGGTGATGTCACGCTCAGGCCGCGACTCGTCACCGCGGGGGACATCAGCGACCCGTTCGATGTGGTGCTCTTGACTGTGAAGGGTTTCTCGCTTGATACGGCGCTCTGTGATATGGCGCCGGCCGTCGGCCCGAATACGATGATATTGCCGGTTCTCAATGGTATGAAACATGTTGATCTGCTCCACGCGCGCTTCGGCGAAAAGGCCGTGGTTGGATGCGTCTGCAAGGTAGCGACCATGGTTGATGACATCGGTCGTATCGTACAGCTCAGCAAACCCCAGGAGCTCGCCTACGGAGAGATGAACGGGATGGAGTCCCCCCGCATCAAGCAACTCGACGTCTTCATGCAGGGTGCTGGCTTCGACGCCCGGTTGTCACCAGTGATCGAACGGGAGATGTGGGAGAAGTGGGTGCTCCTTGCTACCATCGGGGGCGCGACTTGCCTGATGCGCGGTAATATCGGTGAGCTCGAAGCGGCGCCAGGAGGCGCCGACTTCGTGCTTCGGTTCTTCAACGAGGTCGTTTCCGTAGCGAAGGCGGTCGGTCGGCCACCGAGCGAGGAGTTCCTCGCCGACACCAGAGCGCTACTGACAGCGAAGGGATCCACCCAGGCCTCGTCGATGTATCGGGATATGGAGAAGGGTCGCCCGATAGAGGCCGAGCAGATCATCGGCGACCTGCTGGCGCGCGGCCGGCAAGCCAAGATCCCGACGCCGTTGCTCACCGTTGCCTACACGCACCTCGTAATCTATCAAGCCCGTTTACCGGGAGGACACCCATGAGCTTCTGCCATATTGCCTACCCGCAGCAACAGCGCACCAAGACTTTTTATGCGGCCCGATAAGATACGACTCTCATCATGACAGAAGTCAGTCTTCGGCCTCAGCGGGAGAGCTTTGCGGCTGGAGTCGATGGCGCGAAGATTTGTGGTCCAGCAAAACGAGCCATAGAGCCCAATTCCTCCTCAAATCGCAAGAGGCAGTTGTACATACCGATTCGCTCACCTGATCTCGGCGCTCCGTACTTCACACATTGGGCTCCAACAGCAAAGGCAATATCAGTGACAGGGTCATCGATTCCCCCAGCCCTTCCGGAGCCAACGACCTTGTACCCGTGTGCCTGTGCATAACGAGCTGCCTCGGTAGCTTCGGAGATGGTCCCGATCTGGTTCGGCTTAAGCAGCATTGCATTCGCGGCCCCGAGTTCGACCGCACGCTTGAGGCGCTGAAGATTGGTTACAAGAAAATCATCGCCGTTGATCAGGACAGGGATTCGATGAGTGATCTCCGCGAAGCCCTCAAAGTCGTTCTCGTCCAATGGATCTTCGATCATGAACAGGTTGTATTTGCGGGCGAGACCCTCGAGCAGGCTGATAAGTTCCTCTCGGCCCAATAGTTTTCCGCCAAGATGGTACTGGCTGGTTGCGGAGTCATAGAACTCGCTTGCGGCGCAGTCCAATCCGACTCGGCACTGGCCACCGTAGCCCGCCGCCTCTGCCGCTGCGAGCAGAAGTTCAAGCACCTCTCCAGGGTCGCTCGTAGGAACACCGTACCCGGCATAAACACCGATATAAAGACGATCTTTACCGTAACGCTGCTTGATGACCTCACCCAAGGCTGCATACACCTCGACTCCCATCTGTAATGCTTCGGAATACCGCTTTGCTGTTGTGGGAATGAGATGGAACTCCTGTATCTCCAGTTGAGCGGCTGCGTAAGATCCGCCATTGATCATGTTAAACATCGGTACCGGAAGCATGCAGGCATCAGGTCCTCCCAAGTACCGGTAAAGCGGCACACGCAGGGTCGCGGCCGCCGCGCGCGCCACAGCAATGGACACGCTGTAGATGGCATTTGCGCCAAGACGCGCCTTGTTCGCCGTCCCGTCCAACTCGATCATCAGTTCGTCGATGGCCTTCTGATCCATAACACTGCGACCCTTCAACACCGGCGAAATCACATCCAACACGTTGTGCACTGCGTGTTGAACGCCTAGGCCCCCGTAACGTTTGCCGCCATCCCGCAACACGAAGGCTTCGTGTGACCCCGTAGAAGTTCCGCATGGAGAAGTGCCGCGCCCCAGTACGCCGTCGGCCGTGATAATGTCTACCTCGACCATTGGCCTCGCTTTGCTGTCCAGGATTTCGCGAGCCTTTATTTCCGTAATCACATCAGTTGCCATCGAAACGCCTCCCAAGTTGTTCCGCGTCAGCTTAGGGCCTGCGCATAAATAAAGTCTACATTTCTACTCATGAGGCGAAACTAAATAGTTCCAGTCTCCATGAAAAGCTGCTGGCGCCAAGTTGAGGGTGGCCATTTCTGCATCAGGGATCTT
>Ga0187891_1001097_pt1 | contig 24137 bp, 47 predicted proteins | sample June2016WEW_21_4_FD_132990 | JGI IMG/M metagenome (GOLD analysis project Ga0187891, IMG submission 132990) | Peatland microbial communities from SPRUCE experiment site at the Marcell Experimental Forest, Minnesota, USA - June2016WEW_21_40 | ecosystem: Environmental > Terrestrial > Soil >... | reverse complement strand
GGGTTCGTGGTGGACCCGGCCATAGCCCGGGAGTCGACGTGCATCGGCTACCAGCTCCGCCGCGACGCCCCACCGGACGCCGAGCCGGACCTGGTATTCGCCAAGGGGGTCGTGGGGGCGCTCGACAGAGATCAGGTCGAGATGTTCTGCCCCACCATCCAGGTCCGGCCCCTCAGCGACGCGCAGCGGGATCGGCTCACCGCGTTCACCCAGGCCGCCCAGACCTGCAAGGTCCAGGTGGCGGACCTCCCCTCGGGCGACCGGCTCGACCCCTACCTCGGCTGCATGTCGGCTGAGCTACACCAGCGAGGTCAAAGGCTATGAACGACGCACTCTCTCGCGGCGACATCCAGGGGGACAAGCGGGGGGACATCCTCGGCGCTCCCCGGGGCGATCTTCACGGCGACGTTCGAGGCTACTGACCTGAGAGTACGATCCGGGCCATGGTCTCGCCCCATGATGTCGATGCCATGGCCGAGCGGGTCTCGGACTGCCCATGGTGGCCGACGTTCGACGCCGACGCTCAGGCGATCATCCAGTCGGCCGACCTGTACGTGGAGGATCGGCCCTCCGAGCTGGAGCTGGAGCTGACGCGCACCGACCAGGATCACACCCTGCTCGGGGTGACCATCCTGCCCGACACCGCGGTCGAGTACGGGCTGGGCGACCGGACCGTCAGCAAGGTGTTCTACGAGCCGCACATCGAGCTGGACCGAGACCCGTGCGACACCATGCTCCACGAGATCGGCCACATGCCCGGCATGGACTTCCCCCACCACGACGAGGACGACTGCCGGATGTGCAGCCGGCCCCAGGAGCGCCACATGACCGCTCGGCCCTTCTCCGACGACTGCCCGGTCTGCAACACCTTCTCCCGGCTCTCCGAGGCTCGGGGTCTGCTCGACTACCTGCGCTTCCAGGCGCACCTGATCCACCGCATCCCGATCGGTCTTGGCGGCACCATTCCGCTCGCCGACTGGCGGTGCGGCCAGGCGTATGACCAGCTCAACCTCGCCTTTCGGCGGGGGCTTCTGCGAGGTCGCGAGGACGCGGCTGAGGAGTTGGCCGGCCTCATCATCCGCACCCGGCAGGCACTCCAGGGGGAACTCAGCCCCGAGGACGTGTCGATCGCCGATGACCTCTGCAATCAGGCGTGGTCCTACGCGGGTGACGTGAATTGGTGGTTCTGGGCCCACGCGAGCCACCCCGAGCTGGCATGGGCGATCTGACCATCCTCTCGCGCTGCCAGAGCGCCGAGCTGGAGCTGGTCAGCAAGGGGGCCACGCCGGCGGAGGCTCAGGCCGCGGTGCGCCAGTCGCTTCGCTGGTCCCGCAAGATCGCTGCCCAGCTCTCGGCCCCGATCCGCGAGCAGGCCACGCTCGACCTGCTGGAGCGCCGGCTCCGCTCGGTGGAGGGTGACTACCTGGCCGGGCTGCGGGCCGCGCCCGACCCCGCCGAGCGCACCCGGCGGTACGTGGAGGGGATGCGCGCCGCCGGCGCCGAGCCGGGCCCGGAGACGATCGCCCGCTATGAGGGTGCTCAAACCGGCTGATCCCGGGGGTATGCTGGCCGCGCCATCCTGCCCAGACGGGCCGTGGAACCGGCCCCAGCCGTGGTGGGAGCACATCTCTCGGATGGGCGGGGTGGCGAATCTGCCGCGAAAGGAGGTGATTCGGAAAAGTGGCAACGATCGACCAGGGACAGGTCAAGTGGGAGCGCAAGACCTCCGGCGCCGGCGCCAAGTGGAAGGCCGCAGTGGGCGACACCGGGCGGTGGGCGGAGGGTCTGCGTCGGGCGGGAGCCCAGCCCGGACCGATCTCGACCCAGGCGTACTCCGCCGGGGTGGGGGCCGTGACCGCGGCTGACTTCGACGCCAGCGTCTCCGGGAAGGGCCCGAAGTGGCGGGAGAACTTCCTGCGGGGCATCTCGCGGTGACCTCTTCGGACCATCCCCTCGGCAGGAACGCTCCTTGCCGATCCCCGAGGCGGTGATCCGGTTCCCTCTCCTCCGGCGTAGCCTTGCGCCGTGATCTACTCCAAGGGCCCGCCGCGGAGCACCTTTCCCCCCAAGCGCACCTTGGTGGTCATCGTCATCGCCAACCTCGTGCTCATCCCGGCGGTGGCGATCTCGCGGAGCCAGCCGCAGTGATCTACGACCAGGGCACCCCCCGACCCGGCACCGAGGCCACCCGGGGCCACACCGGGAAGAAGTCGATGGCCTCGCTGGTCATGACCGGCGGCCTGCTGGTCATCCTCGGCATCCAGATTCGCGATGAACGGAAGGGCGTAGGCCAGGCTCTCCCACCCAGTCCCAGCCCGTCGTAGGCTTGCGGGCGAGATGCTGCCCCTCAGCGATTTCGTCTCCATCTACCTCGGGCAGAGGGTCGGTTGCTCCGGCTTCTCGACGGTGGGTCAGTGCGTCGATCTCACCTGCCTCTGGGCCGACAATCTCGGACTCGCTCCACCCTGCGACTCACCCTGCAACGCGATCGACTGGGCCGGGGGCTCATGGTCCGGGTGGCAGTGGATCGCCAACATCACGGGCCCGAACGGCAATGTCCCCTCTGCCGGTGATCTCGTCGTCTTTGAGGGAGGCTGTGGCTACGACGTCGGGGACGGTCACATCGCCATCGTCATGCCCGGGGCCACCCTCTCGACCATCCCGGTGTTCGAGCAGAACTACGCCGTCCCCTACTGCGCGCTCGGCAGCCACAGCTACGCCTGCTGCCTCGGCTGGCAGCACCCGACTGCCGGGATTCCCAGCCCCACGCCGACGCCCACGCCGACGCCCACGCCGACGCCGACACCCAGCCCGACGCCCACGCCGACACCCAGCCCGACCCCGATCATCGTTGGCAGCTCCAACTCGGACGACCTGGCGCTGCTCGTGGCCCTCGGCCTGGTCGCTGGCGGCATCGCGCTGGCGCGGTCCCCCCGGCTCCGCTCCCGGCTCAGCTCGGACGTGTCTGGGCTGCGCCGGCGCCTCGGCCAGCTCGGATGAGCTGCGCGGTCACCTGCTCGACCTCGGGTGGCGGGACCCAGGCAGCGGCGACCGCCGTGTTCACCGCGGCGCTCGCCGCCCTGGCGGCGCCGGCGCCCGGTCAGAACAACCTCGCGGCGCTGCTGACCTGGTGGCCCTACGAGGGGGTGGGCGGCTTCAACATGCTGGCGATCGAGGACCCGGGCGCACCCTGCGGGACATGGAACTCGGCGTGCGTGGGCTGCTACTGCACCGCCGAGCAGGGTGGCCAGGCCCTCGCCGACAACCTGCTCGGATACAGCCAATACGCGCCGATCGTCCAGGCGCTCCGGGATGACCTCCCACTCAGCCAGTGGGGATGCGTCCCCGGCCTCGTCGCCGGCCTCCAATTCTGGAATACCGGCTCGACCAGCCCGATCACCTACGGGTTCGCGCTTCACGTCCAGGCCATCGCCGCCTGTCCGACCCCCACGCCCACGCCGACCCCCACGCCCACCCCGAGTCCTAGCCCGTCCCCGTCCCCGTCCCCGACGCCCATCGGCATCATCGGCGCCGGGGCCGGCAACGACGATCTCCTCCTCGGCCTCCTGGCGCTCGGCGCCGGCGGCCTGATCTTGGTCCACGTGCGCCGCCCGGGCGCGATCAGCCGGGAATGGGGTCGGCTGACCACCAGGCTCCAGAGCGCGCTACCATCGACCCGCGCGAGCTGACCCTCAGCAGGAGACCTCCGTGCCGAACGGCACCGCCACCCTGGCCCCGAGTGCGAGTTCCGCCACCCGGCAGGACAATCAGAGCAAGGGCGGCTTCGGGCTGCTGCTGCTGCTGGGCGCCGCCGGCGCCGGCGCCTACCTGCTGACCCGGCCCAAGACGAACTGCACCATCCTGGGTGCGACCTACGCGAACGCGGTCATCCAGGACACGGACTCCGGGGACTACTACCTCACCGACAGCAACGCCGAAATCTACGGCCCCTACCACGCGGCGGACGTAGCGACCTGTCTGGCGAACGGGCAGAAGCTCTACCAGGCCAGCTCCGATGTCATCACCGCCTGCACCGTGTACCCCGCCACCCTCGCCTGCCCGACCCCCACCCCGACCCCCACGCCGACCCCCACGCCCACGCCAACCCCCACCCCGACCCCCGTTGGGGCTTGCGGCACGCTCGCGGACACTGACCTGGCCGCCACCCCGTACTGGTGGAGTTCGGCCGCGCTGCCGACCCAGATCGCCTCCACCGTGGTCGCCATGCTGCTCGGCCGCTGGGACTGCTCGGAGCCCCAGGATCAGCACTGGACCAGCATCTACAACGCGCCCTGCTGCGGCTACAGCCCCATCCAGATGGTCGCCTTCCGGATCGTCTCGGACAGTGGCCAGGAGTTCCTGAGCGATGTCCAGCGTCTCGCCAATGAGTACCTGGCGGCGGGGGAGTTCTCGGGCAGCCCCAACCCTGCCGAGGACTGCTTCATCGCAGCCGCCTTCAACCTGGTATTCAACCGCTCCTGGACGGGGGCCAGCACGTCGCTGATGGACACCTGGCGGTCGGAATACGAGACGTCGTTCACCGAGCCAAGCGGGGAGACCCTCAGCGGTCCGGTGCACCTCCTCTGGCAGTTCTGCATGCAACCCGAGTTCACTGACCGGGTCCAATACAACGTCGGCAATCCCCTCGGCTGCTCCCCCGGGGTGTCGGGGTGCGGCGGATACACCCCATGATGCTGGCTCCCCTCCCCGGAGGCTGACCTAACCTGATACCGGCCATATAAGAGTTTGGCCGCCCCGTCCATCACCAAGAGGGGGCGGCCATATCGAGGAACGAGATGCACCGTACCACAGATCGCCCCGTGGATTGCCAGCGGTGAGCACCAGGACGCTCCCCCACGACCTCGACACCGAGCAAGCGATTCTCTCCTGCCTGTTCATCGACACTGAGGCTATCGACCGGGTCCGCGACCTGCTCAGGCCGGAGGACTTCTACGCCGAGCGCAACGGACGCATCTACGCCGTGGCGACCGAGCTGGCCGACCAGGGGGAGGCCATCGACGTGCTCCTCGTGAAGATCGCGCTGGAGCGGCACGAGTGGCTCGCCAAGGCCGGGGGGGTGGAGTACCTGGCGGAGCTGGCGCAGAAGATGCCAACCGCGGTCTCGGTCCGGCACTACGCCCAGGTGGTGCAGGACCTCTCCCTCCAGCGGACCCTCCTCCAGACCGGTGACGCGCTGGTCCGCTCGGCGAGCAACGGCCACTTCGATCGGACCTCGGCGCTGGCCGAGCTGGAGCGGGTGATCGCCACGACCCGGCAGCGATCAGGCTTCGGCGGCCCCGCGGCGGCCCCGCCGGGCATGGGCATGGATCAGATTCTCAGCGCGGAGGAGCTGATGGAGCCGGTTTCCTGGCTCCCCTTCCTCGGGCACGACGGCGTGGTGGTCGATGGCTGGTCCCACGTGATCGGCGGGTACACGGGGACCGGCAAGTCCCCGCTCATCAAACACGCCTCGGTCCCCTGGCTGCGGATGGGCAAGCGGGTCCTGTGGGTGTCGGAGGAGAACTACAAGATATGGCGGGACGACGGCGACGTGCTCCGCTCGATCTACGGTGACACCTCTGTCCCCTGGGGCAATCAGCGGATCATCCCCGCCTCGGGGCGGAGCGCGTCGGCGCTCGTCAAGGATGCGGCGGCCTGCCGGTTCGACGTGCTGGTGATCGACACGCTGCGCCAGGTCTGCAAGCCGGTCAGCGAGAAGGATGCGGCCGAGGTGCGGGTCGCGCTCGATCCCTGGCTCTCCCTTGCCGGCGAGCGCGGGGCCACCGTGATCGTCCTGCACCATCACCGCAAGAGCGAGGGTGAGCACGGGGAGCGGTTCGCCGGCAGCGAGGCGATCCTGACCCCCTTCGACGTGGCCCTCGAATACAAGTTCGCCCAGAAGGAGAATCAGCGGTTCCTCTCCGGCGTTCGCATCCGGGGTGGCCACCCGCGCCCCTATCTCTGCGTGGAGCGGGGGAGCGACTTCGGCCAGCTCCTCGTGCTCGGCGAGGCAGGGTACGTCAAGACCCGCGAGCTGGATAGCCTGGTGGCCGACATCCTGGAGGACACCGCGGAGGAGCTGACCACTCGTGACGTTCGCCAGGCGCTCGGCGACAAGCCTCCATCGCTGGATACGGTCGAGCGGTCCTTGATCCGTTTGGCTCGCAAGGAACGCATCCGGCGCATCCCGCCACTCTCCGAGCACGTCGCCGGAAAAGTGGTCAAATGGCGCGGAGTGGACCTGTTCGGGTAGGCCCTGAATCTGCGGAGGTTTTGCGGAGGTTCAGCCGGTTTGAATACGAATAATCTGCGGAGGTTTTTCTCGTCCCCCCTTAAGGGGGGACGACCCTTATCCACAGGTTACCCACTTTGCGGAGGTTGGGTTCGGAGGGGCTTGTCCGCGCTATGCTCGGGGGGCTCACGTTGGTGGGGCGCCGTCCACCGGCAGGTGCATGGGCGGCGCCCTTCTTGCTTCTCGCCGGACCCTGCGAAGGGCCCTGGCGAGTGCTCACCTCCCAGCTTGGGGATTCCCATGGTGCTCGGCGGCCCGTACACTCTCCGGTGGAATGGGCCACGTGAGAATCAAGATCACCCTGCCCGATGGGAGCACGGTCGAGCGCGAGGTGCCAGGATGGCAGGCGGAGATGATGCTCAGTGGCCTCGATCTGCCCGTCCTCTCGAACATCGTGGGCTTGCGCCTGGAGGTGGTCGATGACCACCGCGACTGACGCCGACGAGCCCAGTGAGGGGCCGGTGGTGGACCCGGCATTCCTGGATGCCTGGTTCCGGCTGACCGGAGAGATCATCCGGGTATCGATCCCTGAGCGGTACAGGCGGCGAATCAAGGTCGCCGCGGAGCGTTTCGCCGAAGGTCTGAGGAGGATTCCCTGGTGAGCTACCCCGCATCCATGTACGAGGCCATCCTGTCTGCGGCCAAGGCGCCGGTCTCGGACAACACGGTGGCGATCCTGACCGAGTGGAAGCTGGACGAGATTCCCGAGGGGGACCCGCAGGCCGAGAACAACCCCCTGGACACGACCTGGGAGATGCCCGGCGCGACCCCCTTCAACACCTTCGGGGACAACGAGCACGTGTGGAACTACCCCACTGAGGCCATCGGCGCCGAGGCGACCGCGAACACCCTGGAGAACGGCCGCTACCCCGACATCCTGGCGGCGCTGCGTGCCGATCTGCCCCGCGCCGAGTGGAACGGCAACGCGGCGATCATCGCCCAGCTCCGCGTCTGGGGCACAGTGGCCTTCGCCAACAAGCTCGCCGCGGCATCCCCTCCTGCTCCCACTCCCTCGCCGGCGCCGGCACCAGCCCCGGCGCCGGCACCCGCCCCTGAACCCCCGGCCTCGGCCGTCCCCACCGCTGGGCAGAGGTACGTCTCCGTCGAGGGGGATAGCTTCTGGAAGATGGCGGTCGCCGCCTACAGCGGGGACGGCAACGACTGGCCGGCGATCTGGCAGGCGAACGGCGGGTCCGAGGCCTACCCTGACCCCTCGCGCATCCCAGTCGGCGCCACCTTCCTGATCCCTGTGCTGGGCCCGCCCGCCGTGGTGACCCCACCGCCACCGCCGGCCGTCCTGGCGACGGTGACGGTCACCGCCGGCGAGACCCTCTGGGCCTACGCGGCTCACTTCTACGGCAATGGGGCGCTCTACCCGAAGATCGCCGCGGCGAATGAGGCGAAGTACCCGAGTCTCGCCACCCACCCCGGGCTCATCGAGATCGGCTGGACCCTCACCATCCCCGCGTGACGGCCGAGATGCTGAAGTGGCTGCGCCGCAACTCCCCGTGGGTGGGCGGCTTCTGCATGGGGCTGATGGCCGGGGTGGTTGCGCTGGAAGCTCATTTCACCTATCGGGCCGTCGTTCGACGGCGCACCGCGACTCCCGCGCCGCCGGCGTCCCTGAGCCACACCGATCCGTGGGGCCGGACCGCGTAGGGCGATGGCACGGCATATCAGCTTGCGGCTCCGCTGCACCCTCCAGGACGGGGTGATGGCCGTGTTCGAGGACGGCTACCTCCTTGGGACCGTGGACTACAAGGCCACCCCAACGGAGATCACCGAGCAGACGCGGCTGCTGTGGGAGGCGAGCGGTGGATGGACCCGTGCCGCCATCCAGAACATGAGCATCGCCACCTACCACATCGTCAAGGTGGCGGCCGAGGAGCCAGACGATCAGCGCAACCTGCGCGCCATGCTCGCCTGGTCCGGAGCCGTGAACATCGAGGTGGAGGGCGACGGACCCGACGAGGAGCCGGCCGAGCCCACCGTGCCGACATCGGGCGGTATTGGCGCCGGCATGCCGACCGAGAGCGTCATCAGCCGTGCCCGCTGGGCGAAGCAACCGGACGGCACATGGGCCGAGGTCGAGAAGCTGCCGGTATGAACGCCTGTTCGGCCCTGCTTGCTCAGGGCACCGGGGTCAACGCCGAGGGGTACGCAGCCTCCATCGACGTTGCTCAGGCCGGCTACGAGCTGGAGTTGGCGATCCACGCGAGCGACCCGGGGACGTGCGCAATCAGTCTCCAGGCGGTCAGCCAGTGGCTCCGCTACGCCCAGACCTACTACGGGGCGACCGGGGATGAGCAGCTCGCCGACCAGGCCGGATGCGCCGCCTCTCAGGCGGCCACGTGGGCAGGGGAGGTGCCGAGCGACCCCGCGGCGCTCATGACCTGGCAGGGGCAGGTTCTCTACCCCTTCCACGGGGTCCTCTCGGCGCTCGCCGGGCAGGCAGCCTACCAGCAGATCGCGGGGTTCAACGAGGAGCTGGTCGCCTTCGCCGGCGCCGGCGCCGTGCTGCTGCTATCCGCCCTGTACCTGGCCGGACGGGAGAGCACGTACCGAGGGGGTCGGTGGACCCGGCCCGCGGCGGCCGGCAAGCTCGGATAGGGTCGTCTCGGAGACGAGCCCCGATTTGAGCTGCACCCAGGGGGTGTTGGTGTAAAGCTCCTGGGTGTCGAGCACCCGTTCGTGCAGTGCGGTGACCGGGGTACCGAGCACCTTGGGCACCCTGCCGACCCCGGGTGCCTGGGCCATGGTCGCCTGGTAGCAGGAGGCAAGGGTGGGCCCTACGGTCTGGGTCCCGTACTCGATCTCAGCCTCGATCAGCAGGAGAAGGTTGTCGAATCGACGGAGGGTCTCCGACCGGGCCGCGTGTTGGGCGGTGGTCTCGTCGGGAAAGACCAGGCGGCGCTCCGTCATGGCGGTGACCATAGTAGCGCGCCGACCGGTTATGCTCTGTGCAATGCCCCCCTGTCGGGGATCGGCAGAGAGGCCCAAGGCACTAGCCGCGGGAGGTGACCCCCGGTTTACCGACGGAGTCGGGACCCGGGGGCCGCGCCTTGCTAACCTTCGGAGCGAGAGAGCGCCCCTGGAGGTACACCCTCAGAGGTGGAGCCGCGGGGTGGGCAGGGCGCCGACGCATCCCTACCTCACCCCGCTTGATCTCGAAACGGACAACTGGCTGACACAGCGACCCGGTGTGCTGATCGGCTACACGCCGCTCGCTACCTCCACCGCGATCGTAGAGATGGCAGGCGGCGGCGACAAGGCCCTGGAGGGGCCAGCTCAGGGTCGGTTGTAAGGCGTCACAGCCCGGCCATGGTCGCGGCGTTCCGGGTGAACTTGTCGCCGCGGGTGCGGATGTAGCGGACCAGGGTGTCCATGCGCTGATGCCGGGTGGTCTCCTGGATGGTGACCACGTCCACGCCGGCGAGCGCCGCCTCAGTGACCAGGCCAGCTCGCAGGGAGTGGCCGCCCCACTGGCCCTCGATCCCGGCATCGGCGAGTCGGGTCTTGACCACCCGCCACACCGTCCACCCGGTCAGGGCCTCGCGTCCGACCGTCCCGAGGCGCACCGCGCGGAACAGGGGCCCGCCGGTGATCCCGGCCGCCGCGATCCAGTCGGCCACCGCGCAGACGGGGCACGCCGGGTCCTCGGGGTCGGTGGCGTGGGGGATGCCGATGACCGCTCCCTCTCCCTCCTGGTCGGTCTTGCTCCTGCTGATGGTGAGGAGCAGCCCGGCGTCGGTCTCGGCCAGCTCATCGACCAGGAGCGCGGCGACCTCCGAGCGGCGGAGCGCGCCGGCCCACCCGAGACAGATCATGGCCCGGTCGCGCGTCCCCTCCAGGTCGGGGGGCAGACCGGCCACTAGGCGCCGGAGGTCATCCAGCCGGAGCGCGTCCACCTGCCCGTGGCCGGGGACCACTTGGGCCCGCCGGATGCCGCGGAGCACCTCGCGGACCCGGTCGTCCACCGGAGAGGGGAGACCTCGGAGCCGGTGGGCGAAGGCGATGGAGCTGAGCCTACGGGCGACCGTGGCGGGGGCATGGGTGATCGCCTCGTCGGAGGCGAAGTCGGCTACGTCTGAGGGGCGGGCGGGGAGGAGAGGGGCCCCCCTGGAGCTGGCCCACGCGCGCCACGCGGCCCAGTCCGCGCGATGGGCTCGGTGGGTCTCCTCAGCCCGGGAGTGTTCGAGGAACCACTCGCGCCGGCTCGGCCACGGTTCGGCAGGGGAGGGGAGAGGCACTGGGCGACTCGCGACGACCCCTCCCCCACCGCGCGTGGGCACGGCCTCCCCCACCGCGGGTGCCCGCCTTGCGCGACTCACGCGTCGATTCTCTCACCCCGCGCGCGTGACCGCGGCCACGGTATTGCCTCTTACCGTGAGTGTTTGCAAAAACAAAAAAGCAAAACCCTAGCACCCCATTTTAGGGGGATGCATTGTCGGGATATCTCGCCCAGAGTTCAGGGTGAGCCGGCCGCGGGGCCGGCACCAACGGGAGCAGCGGCCATGGGCGATCTGGGAGACATCATCCGCCGCATCGACCGTGACGGGTCGATCGCAGGGACTCGGGCATGAGCCGGCGTGACTATCGGACCATCGCCGCGGCCATCGCCGCGACCCTGGCAGACGGCGCCGATCGACGCGTCACCCGTGAGCTGGCCGACACGATCGCGTCGGCCATGGCCCACGACAACCCGCGATTTAGCCGGGCGCGGTTCCTGACCGCGGCCGGGCTGGAGTGAGCCGGCCGTGACCGCGCTCGATGTGCTCTGGGCGAGGTGTCTGGAGCTTTGGGACGATGACACCGAGGAGTCCTGGGAAGCGTTCGCCGCCTACGTGGCCGCGGACGGGCTGAGGCGGGCGGCCGAGCGCGCCGCGGCCGAGTGGCGGTCGCGGCGATGATCCCGGCCGAAGTCTGGGAGACGTGGGAGCGCGCGGCCGATGCGGCCGAGCGTGAGGCCGAGGAACGGTACGCGGTGCGCGGCCGGCTCCGGGAGCTGGCCGCCGAGCTGGCGGACGCGGTCCGCCGCGGTGAGGCTCGGGCGAGGCTCGAGTCGGCTCTGAGGCTCGGGCGATGATCACGGCCGCCCCGGACGTTGCCACCATGGCCGCCGAGCATGACGCGCGGTCCGCCGAGATCGAGCGGGCCGAGTCCGAGCTGGCCGGCATGGACGCGGCGCGCGAGGCGGCCGGCATCGCACTTGACGCGATCCGGGCCCAGATCGCCGAGCATGTCGGGGCCGGCGCCCGGGCCGGGCAACGGTACGCGGGCCGCGGGGCCGTGTCCGCCATCGACTCCTGGGGGGACGACTCCGAACTGGGAGTTGATGAGCTGCTCGCCGAGCGGACCCGGCTACGCGCCGAGCTGGCCCGGCTCGACCATGACGCGGCCGGGTTGCGCGCGTCCCTGGGGACGTGGCGGGCCGAGCTTGCCTCCCTGGAGTCCGCGCTCCTGGCCGCGCTCGGCACCGAGCCCGAGCCGGCCGCCATCCCTGAGCCGGCGCCCGTCGCCGCGCCCGCGTCCGCCGTCAGGCTCGCGCGTGCGTGGCGCCCGCGTCCGTCTCACGTTGCCCGGCCGGCCGCCGCGACGCGGCCCCGGGTGACGACTCCGCCGGCCTGGACGTGGCCGATCGCTCCAGACGGCAAGCATCCGAATACCGGAGTCGACGTCTCCCGGCCCGCGCCCGTGGCGCCCGCCGTGGCCGCCGGCCGGCCCCTGGCGACCTGGGACGGCGGCCGGGTGGCACCGCGTCAGGACCCGGCCCGCGGTCGGTTCCTGGCCGGGCTCCTGGCCGCGCTCCTGGCCCTCGCGGCCGGGTCCCTGGTGACCTTCGCTCTGGGGGGTCCGGAATGGTTCGGGCTCCTGTCCTCATTCGCGGTCTGGATGCTCGCCCAGGCCGGCGCCAACATCTCGCGCGGCCGGCTGACGGCCGCGGTCAACGGGAGGCTCTGAGCATGATCGCCAACACTGGGAACGCCGAGCGCATCGCCGCGGCCGTGGCCGCCGAGCTGGGGACCGGCTGGGCCGTGTCCGCCGGCTACCGTGGGGACGGGTCGGACGCGCGGCTCACCGCCGATGGGGTGTCCGTCCACCTGATGACGGACTCGTGGGGTCACCGTGACCGCTACGTGTTCAGTGGGGACCTTCCCCGGGACGCGCGGGACTTCCTCCCCTACCGGGCGACCGTGCCCGAGATCACCACGGCCCCCACCAAGACTCCGGCCCAGATCGCGGCCGACATCCGCCGCCGGCTCCTCCCCGGGCTGGTGCCGCTGACCGCGCTGGTGCTGACCGCCAAGGCCGAGCATGACGCGGCCGAGACCGCCCGCGGCGAGCTGGCCGCCGAGCTGGCCGCGCTGATGGGAGGCACGGTGTACCGGCCGACCCATCGCCAGGACGGGGAGCCGGTCGCCGAGCTGGGCCGGTACGGGGACCCCCTCCGGGTGCGCGTCAAGACCAACCACGGCGGAGCCGGCGCGACGTTCGAGATCGACTGCGGAGCCGACATCGCCCGCACCCTGGCGCGGGCCATCGCGGGACTCCGCGGGGAGGTGGCCGCGGCAGCCTGACACGCGGAGCACGGTGCGGGGTTCGATCCCCCGCCCGTAACGCACTGAGACCCGGGTTGCAAGCCCCGGGCACAACGAGAGGCGCTGACCATGACGCGAGACGAGGCAATCCAGGCGATCAGGGAGGACTCGCGGGCGCTCATCTCGCCCGCGTTCGCCGAGGAGATCGCGGGCGCATTCGGCGAGGTCCTGGGCTGGCCGGGCCGGCGTACCGCCGACTTCGACCGGGCCACCTACTACGCGGACACCGCCGAGCTTCCCTCGGTCTCCATGGACCACGTGGCGGGCGAGCTAGCCGCGCGGCTGGTGCCCGGGTACGTCTACCCCGGGTCCCCTTACCAGGGAGCCGGCAGCTCGGCGGACCACCGGACGAAGCACGCGGCCGACGCCCTGGCCGCGCACTTCGCGGGGGGTGGCTCGGCCGTCTCTCCGCCGGTCGCGCTCGACTGGCAGACATCGACGGAGCACCGGGGACTCCAGGGGGTCGCGTTCCCCGAGTGCATCACCCGCGGGGAGCAGGGGGCGCTACTGTGAGCCAGCACGAACTCACGTTCGTCATAGCCATGAGCCTCGCCCGGGTGAAGCTGGATGAGGCCCAGGAGGCGGCCACTGAGGACGAGTGGCAGATGGCCGCCGATCGCGCCTATGAGGCCGAGGTACACGCGCACACGGCACGGATGGCCGCCCGCGCGCTCGGCCGCATCATCCCCTCATCCCGGGGGGTGGACTGATGGCCGCGGGAGTCCTGCCCGAGCCCGGGACCGAGTACGGGCCGTGCGTCGAGCCCTGCCAGCACATCGACTGTGCCGGCACCCGCGCCGACGCCGCGTCCCCCTGCCAGGAGTGCGGCCAGCCGATCGGCTACGGGCGCCGGTTCTACGCCGTGGGAGACGCGAAGCCGGGCCAGAGGCGGACCCTGTCCCATGCCACCTGCCTGGAGGCCACCATCGACCGCCGTTGACAGACCGCCGGGATACATGAGACGATCAGAGTAGAGAAACGCGCCGGGTCCCACCCGGCACCACCAACGGGAGACAGAGACACATGAGCCACGAGTTTGAGAGCGGCGTTTTCACCCGCGAGCCTGCCTGGCACGGGCTGGGCATCACCCTCCCCGACCGCGACGACATCAGCGTCACCGAGGCCCTGGAGATCGGCGGGCTGCGCTGGACCGTCAAGAAGGTCCCGTGCACCTACAAGGATCAGACCGTCCCTGAGCGGTTCTTCACCGTCCGGGAGAGCGATGACCACGTCCTCGGGGTCGTGGGCGATCAGTACCGGGTGGCGCAGAACGCCGACGCGTTCGCCTGGGCTGACGAGCTGGTCGGGGGCGGCTGCAAGGTCAAGACCGCCGGCTCCCTGCGCGGCGGGCGCCGCGTCTGGGTCCTGGTGGCCCTGCCGCAGCGGTCGAACCTCCTCCCCGACAGTGAGGCGCTCGACCACTACCTCCTCCTGTGGAACAGCCACGACGCCTCGACCGCCATCCGCGCCCAGCTCACCACCATCCGGGTCGTGTGCAACAACACCCTCACCTGGGCCGACTCCGCGGCCCGGGCCATGAAGGTGAGCTACTCGATCCGCCACACCACCAACGCCGAGTCCAAGCTGGCCGAGGCCCAGCGTGTGCTCGGTCTCGCCCAGATGGCCGCCGACCAGGCCGAGCAGATCGCCGCCGAGCTGCTGGCGAAGGAGATGAGCCGTCAGGACGTGCGCGCGTTCCTGAACGAGCTGGTGCCGGTGCCGACCGAGGAGGGACGGTCCCGGACCATGGCCGAGCACACGCAGGCTGCCATCTGGGGCTGCTACACCACCTCGGACGACATCACCCCGATCCGTGACACCGCCTGGGGCGCGCTCCAGGCCGTGACCGAGTTCGACTCCCATATCGCCCGCGGTCGCAACACCTCGGGCGCGAGCCTCGCGGAGAACCGCTTTGCCCGCCTGACGAGCGGCGACTCCCTCGCCACCCGGGCGCTCGACATCCTGCTCCCCGTGCCGGTGGGTGCGGGCCAGAGCTGACACCTTCGCCCGTTGGTGGGGCGGTCGGGGAGACCCGGCCGCCCTTACCAGGGGCGAGAGGACCACATCACCAACAGGAGCACTGAGCAATGCGAGCACTGACCATCACCTACCGCGTCTCCGACCGGGACGCGCCCGAGCAGCCTTACGCCCGGATCACCAGCGAGGACGGGGGCAAGACCTGGCGCGACGACGACGGGATCCCCTGCGACCCCGAGCAGGCCGTGGTCGAGCTGATCGCTGAGGCCGAGGTCGAGGGGTCCGGCTACGTGGCCGGACTCGCCTGGCGAGACCGCCAGCGATGAGCACCGAGCGCGGCGCCTGGCTTCTGTGCGACGCCTGCAACGAGGACTCGACCATGTGCCCGACCGGCCGGGAGGCGATCATCCTGGCACGCGCGGATGGATGGGTCCGCGTCCGCCGCTACGTGCTCGGGTCGGAGGATCACCATGGCATCCGGCGCACCCGGATGGTCGATCTGTGCCCCGCCTGCAAGGAGGAGCCATGAGGCGCATCCTGCCCGGGGCCATCGCGCTCCTGATCGCCACCGTGGTCCTGAGCTGGGCATGGAGCCGCGGCACCGCGCTCCAGCTCCAGGAGGTCACCCACACCGACGCGGCCGCCACCGCGACGCCCACCCTCCCACCGGCGCCGTCCCTGACGCCGCTGACGCCGGCAACGACGTCAGAGCCAATCGCATCACCATCGTCGCCGACGCCTGGCCTGCCGGGTGACCCCGGGGTCCTGGCGACGCCCTGGCCCGGGGCCGACGCCCACGGAGTCATCACCTGGGGCCCGGGGGAGTTCACCGTCGCCCCGCCCGTCTATCCGCCGGCCACCGCGCCCCCCGCGGCGCCATCGTGTCCCTGGGACGCTACAGACGCCGCGTGGGCCCAATCGGCCATGACCGCCGACGCCTCGGATGACCTGGAGACCGAGAACCTGCTCCTGAGCGGGCGCGGGTTCACCATCCCCGGGTGGGGCCAGGACTCCGAGACGACCGGCAACATCGAGACCTACGAGCAGGCCCAGCACAATTGGTCCCAGATCGCGACCTGGATCAACGATGCCTGCTTCCCCGTCGCCGCGACGACCGCCATCACCGTCCCGGAGGCCGCCCAGGCCGTCACCTGGCTCCAGGCCGGCGCCGCGTCCCACCCCGGGTCCGACGCATGGTCGGTCGCCTGGCGTGACGCCTACGACTTCACCACCCAGATGTTCGAGGAGCTGACATCATGACGACGAGCAACGGCGGCCCCGGGCCGCGCGGGGAGACCTTCGCGGGGAGCGGCGGCGCCGACTGGAGCGCGGCCGGCCACGGTGACGACTTTCCCCCGCTCACCTGCCCGGTCAAGGGAGACCCGCGGGAATGCTGCACCTACTCGTTCCAGCGACCCCTCTGCCCGGAGGCCCGGGCCGTCCTGCTCCCGCCGGCGCGGCGCCGGAGCTGGCTTGCGCGCCTGCTGAGGTGGGGACGATGAGCACTTTCAGATGCCCCAACTGCGCGGCACCCGGAGCGATCGTCCATGCTGGCACGGACTTTGCGATGTCGGACACAGGGGATGCCATCGTGATCGAGGGGACGGCTCACGCCTGGGACTGGCTCGGCGATCTCGCACCCGCTCGGTGCCGGCAGTGCGGTCACCAGGGCCAGCTCATCGAGTGGCAGATACCGATGGAGCCCGTCCCGCGGCACTGGATGGTGACCGTGGTTGTGCTGCCCGTGGGAGCCCCTGACGTGCTGATCGTGCCCCAAGGAGCCGAGCGCCACGTCGGTCCGTTCACGAGCAAGGAGGACGGCGAGGCATGGATCACCCAGCACCGAGATGGGGGTCCAGAGCTGATGTTCATTCGCCCTCCGGCACCACCGGGGACCGTGTTCACCCTGACCGAACTCGAATCGCCAATCGTCCTGATGGGTTGAAGCCATGAGCCAGACCACCAACTACGCCGTTTTCGGCCGCAAGGTGCTGGAGGAGATCGGCCACGGCTGGGAGGACCCGAGTGTCTGGGCCCGGATGGACCTGGAGGAGTACGGCCGCGCCTGCTCTAACGCCATGCGCGTCGCCGCGGGGACGCCGCGGATGCCCGACCCGACCCCCTACCTGATCAAGACGCCGCAGGGGGCGGCGCCGGCCGCCGTGCAGACGCGCCAGGCCGCCGCCCCCGCTGCCATCCAGGATGTCCACGTTCGACCGCGCAACGTGCGCGAGGTCACCGAGCTGGTCGAGGACGGAATCATCAGCAAGGCCCAGGCCCGTGTCTACCTGGGGCTCAAACCCCACTGGTGGTCGGCATGACCTGGGTGGGCCCCGTGCCGCCAGAACAGCAGCCACGGCTGACGGCTCGGGCGAGAACGAGCGACGCCACCGGAGCGGGATTCGGTGTCACTCCAATCTGGACGATCGAGCTGCATCGACACGGCGACGGCTGCGGCATCCCCATGCACGGTCCCGAGAGCTGTTTCCCCTACGCCCTGATCCACCATGGGCAGATCGTAGGGTGGTTCGGGAATGTCAAGGACGCACGGAAGCACATGGCTGGAGTCGAGGATGAGTGACGACATAGACGCGCTCTGGAGCATGACCTTCCGTCCCCGCGGGTTCGCCCCGACCACGCTGGACCTGCGCGAGCTGGCCGAGGAGGATGCGCGATCCCCCTTCCCTGTCTACGAGGCCGAGGCCGTCATCCGCCGCGCCCGCCGCATGGGCTGGGAGCTGTACCCCGCCGGCCGCGGCTGGTCCTGGTGGAAGGGTGCCGCCGGCCCGGCCTACATGGAGCACATCACCTTCGCCACGCGGTACGGGACCCGCCGGCTGGCCGCCCGAGCGTTCGCCCGCGGCGAGGTGGACTCCCGGGTGAGGAAGTGACCCCTATCGACGGGCCCCTCAGCTCCCGCATCCTCCTGGTCACCGGGGATATGGTCCTGGGTGACCACTACATCATCGAGGAGCAGTGGCCGACCTTCACCCGCCGGCGCAACGTGCCGCTGGACGACCCCGAGATCGCCTCTCTGCGGAGCTTCGGGGTGCCCATCCCGGAACCGCTGAGGGGCCGGCCATACGACCTGATCGCCAGCGCCCGGGAGCTGGAGAAGCAGAGGAGGAAACCAACGTGAGCGACGAGATCGTGGCTCAGGCAGCACGCCGATTCATCTACGCCCGCACGGCCCTGTCCCAAATCCACGTCGAGATGGACCGGGCCACACCCACGGGTCAAGCCGAACTTGGCCGACAGGCCGTCGCCGCAGGGAATCTCGCCATCGACGCCTTCCTGGACATGGTATTGGCGATTCGCGAGGAGGACATCACCCTTGATTCTGCACACCCTGACCACAACTGACGGGGAGACGGTGGGAACCGTCCGCGAGGATGTGGCGCTCCGCCACCTGGAGAGCGCCCCACCCTACCTCTGGCCCATCCGCCAACACCCCTTCCTGGTCGCCCACACGGACACCGGAGACTTCCCGCTCCTGGTCGAGCTGGGCCCCGGCATCTGGGTTTCGGACGTGCCCAGCGGCTTCGGCGAGGTGGGGACAGTCCTCCTCGGGCTGGCGGGCACACTCACCGACTGGCCCAAGGAGACATTGACGCCCGATACAGGGCAGGGATAGACTGCCGGATATGACTGATCCGACCTGGACGCCCACCGTCCCCGGCCAGCGTGATGAGGGCCCCATGTTCCTGCGCGTCTACCACCTACCCGGCGAGGGCAAGGCGCCCCGCGTCCCCAACGTCCGGGGCTGGCTGAGCAAGGGGGCTCGCGATCACTTCGCGGCCCGCGGCGAGGGCTGGGTCGCCATCAGCCGGACGCCCGAGCACGGCCGGGTCGAGGCGATCCGGCTCCTCGGACTGCCGGCCGAGCGCCCGGACGGACTCAAGCTCCGCACCGACAAGACCGTGCGCGGCTCGGTGCTGCGCCGGATGCAGCTCCCCGACCGGCTGAGAATCGACCTGCACCCGGACCCGGATGGTGCGCTCGTGGGGCGCATCCTCTGGGACGGCGACCGAGCCAACGCTGATCTTGCAGCGGGTCGGGTGATCTCGGCATCCGAGCTGCTGCCCGAATCCGAGGAGGAACCCGATGCCGACCATGACTGAGATCGTCGTTGACCCGACCGAGGCCAAGGCCAAGGTCGAGGAGTACCGCGCCGCGGTGCGCGAACAGCGCAGCGTGGAGGATCAGCGGCTCGCCCGCGCGTTCACCATCGCCGCCAAGGGCAGGCGGATCATCCTCCTCAACGAGACCCTGCACGCGGCCGGGGTGGACGACCAGGGCCGGCCGAAGATGGCCGTATGCCGGGCCACATCGACCCGCTGCGAGCTGGCGATCGAGGCGGACCGGATGCTGTTCCTGGACAACCGGCGGCAGCTCAACACCTACCGCTACCGGACACCGCTCGGCGGGATGCACGTCTCCGTGCCGTGGCCGGACGCCCGGGATACTGCCCGCCGGTTGCAGAAGGAGTCGAGGCCGGAGCTGAACTACCCGCAGTGGGGATGGACCGCCATGGTGCCGATCGTCCCGCCGAGCTGCCGGCCGCCGAGGCGGCACCGGCTCCACGGGCTCGCGCCAGCGGACCCGCTGGCCGCCTGTCACGTGCTCTGGGAGGCCGAATGGACCACGGTGGCGCCGTGTGACCCTGCGCTCATCCGGCACATCGAGGGCGATCTCTGGGAGGTGCTGGCGACCTGGGACCTGACCGAGCTGGAGCGAGCCGTCATCACCGGGACGCGGCGCGCGACCTAACCTGTCACCACCAACCCAGTCGAGGAACGAATGAGCGGGCACGTTATTGTCCTGTCCGATCGCAACCGCGAGCCCGAGGCATGGGCCCAGGCGCGGCGCCGCGGTCTCGGTGGCTCCGAGGTCGCGGCAGCCTGCGGACTGTCGCGCTGGCGGTCGCCGCTGGAGGTGTGGCTGGCGAAGCTCGACCTGGAGCAGCCGCCGCGTCAGGAGTCCGAGTCGATGCTCTGGGGGCACGCCCTGGAGGAGCCGATCCGAGCCGAGGTGGCGAAGCGCCTGAGCCTGCCCGTCATGCCCGAGCGCGGCCTGTTCCGCGCCACTGATCCCGCCTTCGCGCTCGGCTCCCCCGACGCCCTGGTCATCGACCGCGAGACCTGGATGGGGGTCGGCGAGTGGAAGCTGGTCGGGCCGCGGATGATCGGCTCCTGGGAGGAGGGACCATCGATCGATGCGGAACTCCAGCTCCGGTGGTATCTGATGATCCTCGGGTGCGCCCGCGGCTGGATCGGGGCCCTGCTCGGCGGGGTGGAACTCCAGGTGTTCGAGCTGGAGCGCGACCCCGAGATCGAGGGGCTGATGGTGGAGCGGGCTCGCGCCTTCTGGCGGCTGGTCGAGGACCGCACTCCGCCGGTCATCGTGGGCACCCAGGAGGAGCGAGATGCGCTCCGGGCCGCCTTCCCCGCCTTGGCCGGCGAGGCGCCGGTGGAGCTGGACTGGGAGGCCCAGATGATGCTCCGCCGGCGGGCCATGGCGATCCTGGAGGAGAAGGAGGCTGAGCAGCGTCGACTCCAGGCGGAGAACGAGCTGCGGCTGCTGCTCCAGGGGTCGCGCGCCGGCAAGGTGGGGGACAAGGTGGTGCTCCGGCTGACCGAGTACGAGCGGCGCACCATCGACGCCGACGCGCTCCGGGCCGTGGAGCCGGAGATCGCGGAGCGGTTCACCAAGACGACCAAGGCCGATCGGTGGTGGACACCGAAGGAGAAGGAATAAACGCCGTCCGCGCGCTCGGTCTCGGGATGGTGGCTGGGTCCCCATTCATGTGGCTCGTGTGGTTCGCCGATCCCCACCCGACGCTGCTGATACACCTGCTGTATCCCACGTGGACCGTAGTGGGGTTGGTCATGGCGGTCGGAGGCCACCTGCTCTACCGACGCCGGCGTGCCCGCGCCCTGGCCCGGTTCGACGCGGCCATGGCCGACTGGGAGGCGAAGGTGCCATACAGCACCGGGGTGCTACTCGCCCGGGTGCGGCGCAACGTATTCACCAACGCCCAGCTCATCGAGCTGGCGGAGCACTGGGAAACCCTGCGACGGGAGCACGAGGAGGCCATCCATGCCAGCACGTAGATCAACCGCCCAGGCGCTCAGGGACGCGCCGCCCGTGGCTCCGGACACCGAGGCCAAGAGCGGCGCCGAGCTGGCGCTGCGGCCCGTCGCCAGCCCGTCCACGCTGGGCCAGCTCCTCGCTGAGCGTCAGAACGCGATCACCGAGTCACTGCCGGCCGGGATGGACTTCGCCCGGTTCCGCCGGCTTCTCATCGTGGCCGCGCAGCGCGACGAGAAGCTGCTCGCCTGCACGGTGGGCTCGATCATCGGCGCCGCGCTCATCTCAGCGCAGCTCGGGCTCGAACCCGACGCACTCGGCCACGTCTACCTGATTCCCTTCCGAGACACCAAGCGCGGGATCACGCTCTGCCAGGTGATCGTGGGATTCCGAGGCTATGCCGAGCTGGCCTCGCGTCACCGCCAGGTCGCCTCGCCACCGGAGGCCGAGGTCGTCTACAAGGGGGACGAGTTCGAGTACGAGCTGGGCACCAACGCCCACCTGAAGCACATCCCCAAGGGGAGCGAGCACAAGGACGAGGACATCACCCACGCCTGGGCCATCGTCCGGCTGACGAGCGGGGCCACCCCGTTCGTGGTCTTGACCCGCCAGGAGATCGAGAAGCGCCGTGGGCGGAGCCGTGCGTCCGACCGAGGCCCCTGGGTGACCGACTATGCGGCGATGTGCCGCAAGACGGCGGTGCGGGCGCTCGCGACGAGCGGGAAGATGCCGATGTCGGTGGACATCGACCGGGCCGAGCGGGTGGACGAGGCCGTCACCACGGAGCTGCGCCCGGACCTGGTGGACACGCTGGTCATCGACATGCCATCCTCCGAGGTGGGCCCGGTGGGGAACGAGCCGCCCGCGGACTCTGTCCCCGCCAGCGAGCAGACGCCTCCACCTGGTCCACCCGTCACCCCGGGGTCGGAGGGCGAACCTTCCACCGAGGGCTCTGTCACCCCTCCGGCCCCTTCCCCATCGGTCGCCACGCCCGTAGATGAGGGCAAAGGCTCTACCCCCGGGGCCATGGAGGGGGCTCCGCCACGGACACCGGAAGGTGCTGCCGCGGCGACCCCCTCCACCGAGCAGGCCATCGACGCGAAGGCGGCCGATCTGCGCGCCGGCCAGCCCAGCGATCCCCGCGACAAGGAGGTGATGCCGAGCGGACAGGACACATTGGGGTCCCCCACCAGTGCAACGACGGCCCCGGCGGCAGAGGTGACGCCGACCGGGGCCGTCCTCCCTTTCGAGCAGGCCGGTGGGTCGAAGGCGACGGCTGGGCGCGCATCTACCACGACGACGACACCGTCACCTACCTCTGCGGCCGCCCCCGCCGCCGGCGCTCCTGACCCTTTCGCCGACGTGGACGCTGGACCCACTTCGGCCAGCTCCGCCACGACGCCGACCGCTGATCGGTTCACCGACATGCCCGCCGTGCAGGCTGCCGGCGAGCTGATCGACGTGCTGCACACCCTTTGGGTCCACGTGAACCCGGACGCGCGGGTCATGGCGGAGAACATCGTGGGCAACCGCGGGTGGAACCGGGAGCTGGGGACCACCATCACCGGCTGGGTCCGTACCCAGAATCCGGACGACATCCGGGAGATGCTGCGCGAGGCCGTGCCCGCGCTGGCCGAGATCAGAGCCAAGGAGACCCACCAATGAGAGCACCCTTCGCCGCCGTCCTGACCGCCACCATGAGCGTCGCGCTGGCCGCCGCGGTCGCGGTGCCCACCGTGGCCCACCAGGAGGCCGCCACGGCCCCCATGGGCGCCGCGTGGCACACTGCGCGGCCCACCCCGACGCCGTGCCCCACGCACACGCCACGGCCGACGCCGAGCCCATCCGCGACACCGAGTCCCACCCCGGTGCCGACGCCGACACCGACTGCCACTGCGACTGCGACCCCCACCGCGACGCCGACACCGACCCCGACGCCGCTGGGAGCCCCACCCGTGCCCGTGACCGGAGGGGATGGATGATCTGAGGCAGGCGCGTTGTGGCAAGGCATGGTTCGGTCAGGCGCGGCGGGGCGAGGTGGGGCCTGGCCGGCATGGGTAACGCGAATCAAGAATCGAGGGAAAAATGACAGAGCAAGTAACACTCCCCGCTTTCGAGGGACGCAACGTGACTGAGGCAGCGGTTCGGGTCGTCCATGCTGGCGACGGTCTGAGTGCTGCATTGGAGGTGGACCCCCGCCCGCTGGGACTCAGCGACGAGGCCGCCTACGTGCTCATCGGCACCGTGGTGGACGTGTCCCACCGGACCAAGGACGGCAAGGTCGTCCGGGTCCACACGGTCAAGACCAACGAGATCGCCGAGCTGCCGCTCGCGGATGCCCAGAAGATGATCGCCGACGCCCACGATAGGATCGAGCGGCTGCGTGACGAGCGGTCCGGGCAGCAGCGCATCGACGCCGAGGCCAAGGACCCGGGACCGCTGCACGTGGTCGATGGCGGTGGGGTGGTGGCGACGCTGGCGGACGCCGACCCCTTCGGGGCCGAGGACCCGTTCGGGGCTGGACCGGAGGAGCCCGATGCCTGAGGACCAGGTCGCCGGCATCCCGGTGACCGCCTGTCGGAGCTGTGGGGCTCGCATCCTGTTCGCCCGGCACTGGGCGACGCCGATCACCGGCAAGCTCATGCCCATCGACGCGGAGCCGTCCCCAACCGGCCGGGTGCTGATCCACCCGGACCGGACCTATCAGATCGTCACGGTGGAGCGCGCTGCCGACCACGCCGGCGAGCTGCACGTCTCCCACTTCGACACCTGCACCGACCCGATCCGCTGGAGGGTGAAGTGATGCCCGAGCCCAGAACCGTCGCCTACATGGTGGCGTCCGCACTGCCGGTCGATGACATCGTGGAGTTCGTCGGCGAGAAGATGATCGTGTTCACCCGCCGGTACGCGCTCCTGGAGGGGCTGGTCATCGCCAGCGAGAGGCTCGACCGGGCAGGCGACTACCGAGACGCATGGCCGGCTTTCCACGCAGCCCTAGTTGCTCTGAGGGATTGGCAGGTGACCCCCAACCTGGAGTCAGCCCATGCTCCCGAGAACAGAGACTCGGAGGAGAGCCATGGCTGACGCCCTGACCCCGGAGCGCATGGCCTACATCAAGACGATGCTCGCGACCGTCGATCCAGAGTACCTCTGCCAGTCAGAACTCCTGAGGGAGGTGG
>Ga0187891_1001090_pt1 | contig 24214 bp, 15 predicted proteins | sample June2016WEW_21_4_FD_132990 | JGI IMG/M metagenome (GOLD analysis project Ga0187891, IMG submission 132990) | Peatland microbial communities from SPRUCE experiment site at the Marcell Experimental Forest, Minnesota, USA - June2016WEW_21_40 | ecosystem: Environmental > Terrestrial > Soil >... | reverse complement strand
TTTGCGAACTTCGGAATCGAAGGACACTAGCAACGTATTGATCTAGTGTGGCTTTGGTTCAGAAGTCCGCATGACGAGTTCGCGGCAAAAATGATGCGGACTTCTGAACCGCCACACTAGCAAATCCGATCATGGAAAAGAAACGGCTCCGGCGCGCCCGAAGTTCCCATCAGACTGTGTCCCGTACGTGCCGCCGAACCGCGGAATCAGTTCACGAGTGCGATGCGATCGAGCAGTCCGTTGAGGGCGCGATCGACTTCGATCGGCGGGGCGCGGCCGGCCAGATTGTCTTCGGCGGCGTCCGAAAGCGCCGCCGATGCGCAGGTGATGCCGGCGAACCCGTAGATGCCGCCGGCCCCGGCAAGCGAATGTGCAATCTCCTGGATGCGCGTCAGCGTGGCTTTCGAATGACGCTGCGTCCAGCGCCGGCGGCAGTCCGAAAGCACGCCGGCGTCGGCCTTGAGACGTTGCAGGAAGCCCTCGCGCGCAGGCGAGAGAACGCCTTCCACGGCAACGTAGCGGCGCAGTTCTGCGGCGAGCCGCATCGGATCGAACGGTTTCGCGATGACGCCGGCGGCGCCCAGCCCCCTGAAACGTTGATGTTCGCGCCCCTGCCCGCGCGCCGTGAAGAAGACGACCGGGATCGGCGCCGTGCGCCGGTCGGCGCGCAATCGCCCCAGCACCGTCGGCCCATCCATGTCGGGCATCATATCGTCGAGCAGAATGAGATCGGGTCGCCAGGCGACGGCCGCAGCCAGCGCCTCCGCGCCCGACGCGCAGTCGCGCAGAATGAAGAACGGATCGGGCGCCAGCGACGCCTCGACGGTCTGCCGAATATCAGTCTCGTCATCGACAAGCAGGAGGTGAAGATTGATCATGCCTAAGCCTGCGATCGACACGCCGGCGGCGCTTGCCGCCCGTGAAATAGGAACAGCGGCACGATCACCGTCCGGTTAACAGCGCCGCGTTTTCGCCTACGTAGAACTACGTCGGTAAAAGCACATGCCTCGACCAGCCGCCGGGGACCCGGCGCGGCACGGACGGCGCGTCATGCAAAGGGAAGAACCGGCGCCCGCGGATCAGGCTGCGGATTTCTCCGCCGATATGGCTGACTTGCCGCCGACGGCGCCGAGAAGGTCGGCGGCGCCCCGCTTGGCACGGTCCAGCATAAGCTCGAGCGAGGCGACTTCGATCCGATTGCGGCCGCCGTCCTTGGCGCGATAGAGCGCGTGGTCGGCCTGCGCCAGCAACGCCGAGAGATCGAGCACGGCATCGTTGCTGACGGCGATGCCGATGCTCACCGTCGCGACGACCGGCCGGCCATCGACATCGCGTGTGGCATCCGCGAAGCAGGCGCGAATCTGCTCGGCGACGATCAAGGCCCGCTCGCGCGTCGTGTCGCGCAACAATGCCGCGAATTCCTCACCGCCGAGGCGACCGAACAGGTCGATGCGCCGCACGCAGCCGCTCGCCACGTCGGCAAAGATCTCCAGCACGCGATCGCCGATGGCGTGGCCGAAGCGATCGTTGATCGATTTGAAATTGTCGAGGTCGAGCAGCATCACCGCGGTCGGACACGGACTGGCGGCCTGCCGCTTGAGCTGGGCTTGGCCATCCTGCAGGAATGCCCGGCGGTTGGCGATGCCGGTCAGCGGGTCGATCAGCGCGGCGGTCTTGTGGCAATACTCGGTGCGCTCCTTCGCCATCGCCAGCAGGATGAAGGCGATCGAGATGGTAAACAGCAGCGCTTCGAAGCTGAGTACGGTCAGCCAGACGCTCGCGAACACCTCGCTGCCGGTCGGCAGCCACGGCAGCATGGCGCCGAGCGGCGTCCGCAACAGATACAGCGCGCCGTGCGCGAACAACAACAAGATCGCCGGCCAGCGCGAGACCAGGGGCTCGCTGCGTCCGCGCCAGAATTCGTAGGCCGTCGCCCAGGTGTAGGCGGTGATGATGCCCGAGCTCAACAGCACGCGCAGACTGAAGGAGTCGGCAAACACCGGTATGCGGCTGGCAATGAGCCAAAGCACGGCGCCGCCGAACAGCAGCACCGGCTGCGGGCGGCGATGGTCGAACACGCGGGCGCCGGTCCAGGTCAACGCAAACGCCGTGAACAATAGCGCGTTGGCGAGGTCGATCGAGATCAGATCGGACACCGCGCCATACCAGCCGAACAGCATCACCGAGCCGGCGCGCAACAGGTGGGCGAAGCCCCACCACGCCACCGCCGTAATCGACGAATTTTGCACCCAGGCGAACAGCAACAGTAATCCGAGGATCGCTTCAACGTAGATGGTCACGAGAAAAAGTGTGTTGACGTCCAGATTCATTGCGCTCAACCAGATTGACCTGACAAACGTCAGCGATCGCTGGAAAATCCCATCGCTGTCCGCATATCGCCACGGCCGGAAACAATCAGTGAATACCCGTAAATCGCTTCGGGTTATGCGCAGGCTATGGTTTCGACAATCTTGCGAGCCTTGGCGGCAATTGATCCGGTGCGACGGCCCGCCGGATGGTTAATTCGGCAGTAGCGCTTTTGATTGCCGAGCTTACATCAGAGCGGTTGCGCCGTCGGTTTGCGAAACTCGGAACGCGGACATTAGCCTTGTTTCCAATGGTTTAGTCATTTAGGGTCGGCGCCCCGCGGGACATGGTGACGATGCAGTTCAGCAACGGAATCGTCGAGGCGATCGGCAATACTCCCTTGATCAAGCTCGAACGCGTCTCCGCGGCGACGGGTTGTACCATTCTGGGCAAGGCCGAATTCATGAATCCGGGCCAGTCCGTCAAGGATCGCGCCGCCTTGTTCATCATTGAGGACGCGGTGAAGAGGGGCGAGCTGCGGCCCGGCGGCGTGATCGTCGAAGGCACCGCGGGCAATACCGGCATCGGGCTTGCGCTCGTCGGCAATGCCATGGGCTTTCGCTCCGTGATCGTCATCCCGGAGACCCAGAGCCAAGAGAAGAAGGAAACGCTGCGGCTATGCGGCGCCGAGCTCATCGAAGTGCCGGCCGTGCCCTATTCCAACCCCAACAATTACGTGAAGCTCTCGGGGCGGCTCGCCGAGCAATTGGCGAAAACCGAAAAGAACGGCGCGATCTGGGCGAACCAGTTCGACAATGTCGCCAATCGCGAGGGGCACGTCGAAACCACCGGGCCGGAAATCTGGCGGCAGACCGACGGCAAGGTCGACGGCTTTGTCAGCGCCGTCGGCACCGGCGGCACGCTCGCCGGCGTTGCCATCGCGCTCAAATCGCGCAACAGCGCCGTGCGCATCGCGCTCGCCGATCCGATGGGCGCGGCGCTCTACAGCTATTACACCAACGGCACCCTGAAATCCGAAGGATCATCGATCACGGAAGGCATCGGCCAGGGCCGCATCACCAAAAACCTCGAAGGCGCGCCGATCGACGTCGCCTACCAGATCCCCGACGCGGAAGCGGTTTCGATCATCTTCGACCTGCTGGAGCACGAAGGCCTCTGCCTCGGCGGCTCCTCCGGCATCAACATTGCCGGCGCCGTTCGCCTGGCGAAGGACCTCGGTCCCGGGCACACCATCGTCACCATCCTCGCCGATTACGGCACGCGCTACCAATCGAAGCTGTTCAATCCGCAGTTTCTGCGCGACAAGAAGCTGCCGGTGCCGGCCTGGCTCGAGCGCCGCTCGGCCATCCCGGTTCCGTACGTCTGAACATTGCAGCCGCGCGCGCGTTGTCATGAGATGATCGCCATGCTGAGAACCGACGACACCCCTGCCCCATCGCCGACGAGCCGCTGGCTGGTATCGACCGATTGGCTCGCCGAGCACTTGCGCGACCGCAATCTGGTCGTGGTCGACGGTTCGTATTTCCTGCCGACGCAGCAGCGCGACGCGCACGCCGAGTATCGCGACGGCCATATCCCAGGCGCCGTGTTCTTCGACATCGAGGCGATCAGCGATCATTCGACCGACCTGCCGCACATGCTGCCGGGCACCACGCATTTCAGCGAAGCGGCCGGCGCGCTCGGCATCGGCGATGGCGACACCGTCGTCGTTTACGACAGCGTCGGTCTTTTTTCGGCGCCGCGCGTGTGGTGGACGTTCCGGATCTTCGGCGCCAAGAACGTGTACATCCTCGATGGCGGGTTGCCGCGATGGAAATCCGAGGGCCGTCCGCTGGAGAAGGGCGATCCCGCGCGATCGCCGAAAACCTTCACCGCCGAGATGAATGTCGGCGCCGTGGCGATGCTCGCCGACGTGCGCATGGCGCTGACCGACGAAAGCGCCCAGGTGGTCGACGCCCGCCCGCCCGAGCGGTTCAGCGGCCAAGCGCCGGAACCGCGTCCCGGACTGCATTCCGGCCATATGCCCGGCTCGTTCAACGTGCCCTATAGCCGATTGGTCGAGAACGGCCGCCTCGTTCCGCGCGCGCGCATCGAAGCGGCGTTCAAGGAGGCCGGCGTCGATCTCGACAAGCCGATCATCACCTCATGCGGTTCGGGCGTCAGCGCCGCAATTCTTACCCTCGCGCTGGAATCGATCGGCCGCGAGCCAAAGGGTCTCTACGACGGCTCATGGACGGAGTGGGGCTCGCGCCCCGACCTTCCCGTCGAACGCGGCTGACATCATGAGCCGGGCGAGAACGCGCCCCGTCGCCCTGGTGACTGGAGGCGCCAACGGCATTGGCCGCGCCATCGCCCGCCATCTCCTCGCCGACGGCTGGCGTCTCGGCATCGTCGATCTGCGCCAGAGCGTAATGCGCCGTGCTTTTCCGCAAGCCAGCCGCAACGTGGTACTCGTCGAAGGCGATGTCGGCGTCGAGGAAACGGCGCCGCGCGCGGTCGCCGCGCTGCTCGAACGATACGGCCGGCTCGATGCGCTGGTCTCCAATGCCGGCATCATGATCCGCAAGCCGCTGCGGCGGCTGACGCTCGCCGAATGGTATAAAGTCATCGATACCAATCTGACGGCGGCCTTCCTGTTCGCGCGCGCAGCGGAAAAGCCGCTGCGCAAAGCGCGCGGCGCCATCGTCACCATCGCTTCCACCCGCGCGACCATGTCGGAGCCGAACACCGAATCCTACGCGGCGAGCAAGGGTGGGATTGTCGCGCTCACCCACGCGCTGGCGGTCAGCCTCGGTCCGGATATCCGCGCCAATTGCGTCAGCCCCGGCTGGATCGAAACCAAGGATTACAGCGCCTTGCGCCGCAAGGACCATGCGCAACATCCCGCCGGCCGCGTCGGCAAGCCGCAAGACATCGCCGAGATCGTCGCCTGGCTGCTCGACCGCGAGCGCTCCGGCTTCGTCACCGGCGCCAACTTCGTCGTCGATGGCGGCATGACCCGCAAGATGATCTACGAAGAGTAAAGGTTCAGCGGCCAAAAATGCGAAGGCCGCAGGAGCTTATCCTGCGGCCTTCGCTTTGGCGCCCACTGCGGGGGGAGGCGCATCAGCGGACACCGGTAAAATCGCTGCGACTGGAGCGCAATCGCTTCAGATTGAATCGATTGCCGCTCTATATCCTAGTGGAGCATGATCTTTTCGGAAAACCGGCATCCACTTTTCCGGATCATGCTCTATAGCTGCGACTCCTCATCGTCAGTGCTCATCATGTGGTGCATCCGACCACCGGGACCGCCTTCGTCCTGTCCGAAGCGGCCACCTTGGTGCCCCCACCAATGACCGCCCTGATGTCCCCACCCATGACCGCCGCCCTCTAAGCCGGCGTGCATGTGGTGATGATGCGGCCGCAGCAAGTGCGCCAGCATCTTGAAGCGGTGCTTCTGAGCGTCGTCGAGGCTTTGAAAAAGCGGCGCGCCGGTGTCGGCGATACGCTTCAAGGCGGCGCCGGTCTTGGACAGGCTATCGGCCCGCTTGGCCAGCCGTTCGAACGGCGTGGTCGGCGGCTCGGTCTGCTGCTGTTCGACCGCTTCGCGGGCCTGCCGCCGCTCCATCCGCAGCTGCGCCATGTCGCGCAAGGCCTGCTCGAACGCCGGCCAATTTTTCGCCTGATCGGGCGTCAGCTCCAGGCCGGCCTTGAGCGCGGCGATGCGCGCGTCGGTGAATGCCGCCATGTCGGCGGGGCTCAGCCGATGCCGCTGCTCGAAGCCGGGACCGCCGTCATGATAGCCACCCGGCCCGCCGAAATGCTGTTGCGCATAGACGATCGAAGAGCCGCCGATGGCAAGTGCTGCCGCCGCGACGACCATGGGCTTGAACATTTTCTCCTCCACAAAGAGATGTAATGTGCGCGAAGTAAACGGCCGTTGCCGCCGGGACTCAAGTTAAAGTTTTGTCAGGTCTGGCATGCGCCGACGAAAGCTCATTCATCTGGGGCTTTTCATCTGTGCAGATGAACATTTGTGTATCTGGGCGACGCAATTTTGCCGCCTTGCTCAACGTTTCCGGTTTTCTATGACGATGGCTCGCCAGCGAGCGGCTGCGACGCGCCGCCGTCGCCGGCGAGATGCAGAATCTGCTTGAGAAAGAGCCGTGTACGCTCGTGCTGGGGGTGGCTGAAGAATTCCTTCGGCGCGTTGACCTCGACAATTTGCCCTTCGTCCATGAAGATCAAGCGGTCGGCGACCTGGCGCGCGAAGCCCATCTCGTGGGAGACCACCAGCATGGTGATGCCGTCGCCGGCGAGCTCCACCATGGTGTCGAGCACCTCCTTGACCATTTCCGGGTCGAGCGCCGAGGTCGGCTCGTCGAACAGCATGATGTTCGGGCTCATGCACAGCGCGCGCGCGATGGCCACGCGCTGCTGTTGGCCGCCGGAGAGCCGTGCCGGATATTTGTTCGCCTGATCCGGTATTTTCACGCGCTCCAGATAGGTCATGGCGAGCGCCTCGGCTTCGCGCTTCGGCATGTGGCGCACCCAGATCGGCGCCAATGTGCAGTTTTCCAGCACGGTGAGGTGGGGGAACAGATTGAACTGCTGAAACACCATGCCGACATCGCGGCGCACCGCAAGGATGCGCTTGGGGTCGTCCGTCAGCTCGATGCCGTCGACGATGATGCGGCCGCGCTGCCAATCCTCCAGCCTGTTGATGCAGCGCAACAGCGTCGACTTGCCGCCGCCCGACGGACCACAGATGACGATGCGCTCGCCGCGGGAAACTTTCAGGTTGATGTCGCGCAGCACGTGGAAGTCGCCGTACCATTTGTGCAGGCCAGCGATTTCGACAGCGACCTCCTCCCGCGGAGCCGCCGTGCTGGGATCGTCCGGACGTTCTGCCATCGCCGCCTCTTTACCGCCGACCGGAGCGCGCCAGCCGCGCTTCGACGTTTCGCGCGTAGCGCGACATGCCATAGCAGCAGACGAAATAGAATAGCGCGGCAAAGGCGTAGCCGGTGACGGTGGTGGTCGGCGCGGCCCATTTCGGATCGGCGCGCGCCGCCTCGATGGTGCGCAGGAAATCGAAAATGCCGACGATAAAGACCAGCGTCGTGTCCTTGAACAGGCCGATGAAGGTGTTGACGATGTTCGGCAAGGTCACGCGCAGCGCCTGCGGCAGGATGACCAGCCCCGTCATGCGCCAATAGCTGAGCCCGAGCGCGCGGGCCGCCTCGTATTGCCCGCGCGGCACCGCGGCGAGGCCGCCGCGCACCACCTCCGCCATGTAGGCCGAGGCGAACAGCGCCACGCCGATCAGCGCGCGAATGAGCTTGTCCGGCGCCAAATGTTCGGGGACGAACAGCGGCAGCATCACGCTCGCCATGAACAAGACGGTGATCAACGGCACGCCGCGGACAAATTCGATGAAAGTGACCGCCGACAGCCTGACGACCGGCATCTCCGAACGGCGCCCCAAAGCGAGCAGGATGCCGAGCGGCAGCGAGAATACCATGCCGATGGTGGCGACGACGACGGTGACGAGGATGCCGCCCCACAACGCCGTCGGCACGACGCGAAGCCCGATCCACGGCGCGCCGTGCAGCAACACGAACGACAGGATCGGCAGCACGATAAAGAAATAGACCGCGCCGATGTCGCGACGCGGCGCCGATAGCCGCAACAGCCAGACGATGCCGAACGCCAGGGCGAGGAAGAACAGATCGACCCGCCATCTTTGGCCGATCGGGTAGAAGCCGTAGACGAAGTAGGAGGACCAGACGCGCACGAAGGCCCAGCAGGCGCCGGGCTGCGGTTGCGCCGGCGAAGCCAGGCAGGCATCGCCGTCGGCTCCGGACCACACGGCGTCGATCAGGAAAAACCGCAGCAGCGGCGGCACTGCCCAGACGATGAACAAGATGCAGACCAGCGTCAGCGCAATGTTGGCCGGGCTGGAAAGAAAATTGCTGCGCACCCAGCCCAACGCGCCGGCGCGCGCCGCCGGCGGCGGCAACCGCTCGGCTGGCGAGCGGCGGACATAGAGGAACGACTGGTCGCCGATGGCGCTCATCCCCCTCAGCGCTCCACAATTGCGGTGGCGCGCGCGTAAAGGTTCATGAGCAGCGAGGTGAACAGGCTGATGGCGAGATAGACCGCCATGGTGATCGCGATCACCTCCACCGCCTGGCCGGTGATATTGAGCACGCTGCCGGCGAAGACCTGGACCAGATCGGGATAACCGATGGCGACGGCCAGCGAAGAGTTTTTGATCAGATTGAGGTACTGGCTGGTCAGCGGCGGAATGATGACCCGCATCGCCTGCGGCACGACGACGAGACGCAGCGTCGCGGCGGAGCGCAGGCCGAGCGCCTCGGCGGCTTCGGTCTGGCCGGCATGCACGGCGAGCACGCCGGCGCGCACTACTTCGGCGATGAAGGCGGCGGTATAGACCGTCAGCGCCAGGACCAGCGCGGCGAATTCCGGCAGAATTTCGACGCCGCCGCTGACGTTGAAGCGGCCCATATGCGGAACGCTGAAACTGAGCGGAAAGCCGGCCAGCGCCAAAGCGGCGAGCGGCAATCCGCACACGAGGACCAGCGCAAGCCAAACAATGTGAATTGGCGTCCCGGTGCGCTCACGGCGCCGGCGCGACCACTCGCGCAGCAGGATCGCGGCGGCGATGGCAACAACCAACGCGATAAGCACCGCGCCAAAATGCGGGCCGAACTCCGGCCGCGGCAGGAACAGGCCGCGATTGTTGAGGATACCGCCGCCGGGAAGCGCGAGGCTGCCGCCCAACGGCGGCAGCGATTTGAGCACGGCGTTGTACCAGAACAAAAGTTGCAGGAGGAGCGGCACATTGCGGATCAATTCCACGTAGCCGCCGGCGAGCCGCGCCACCAGCCAATTGCGCGACAGCCGCGCGATGCCGACGACGAAGCCGAGCACGGTCGTAAGCACGATGCCGATCGCAGCGACGAGGAGCGTGTTGAGCAAGCCGACCCAGAATGCGCGGCCGAAGCTCGACGTACTCGCCGAATAGCTGATCAGCGTCTGGCTGATATCGAAGCCGGCCGTGTTGTTCCAGAAGCCGAAGCCGGAAGCGATGTGGGCGCGGGCCAGATTCTGCGCCACGTTGAGGATGACGCCGTAGGCAAGCCCGGCGATAACGACGATAAACGCGATCTGGAGGACAATGCCGCCGATGCGGTGCGGCCGGTGCGGCAAAAAACCTTGAATTTTTTCTACCATCGGCCGGCCCGCGGTTGAAAAACCGGCATGCAATCGGCGGTTCAGCGAATCGGCGGCCCGTATTGCAGACCACCCTTGGTCCAAAGCGCGTTGAGGCCGCGCACGATCTTCAACGGCGAGCCCTGACCGACATTGCGCTCGAAACTTTCGCCGTAATTGCCGATGTGCTTGATGATGCGGTAAGCCCAGTCGTTGGTGAGGCCGAGCGCTTCACCATACTGACCCTCGCTGCCGAGCAGGCGCCGCGTTTCCGGATCGCTGGATTTCAGTTTCTCGTCGACATTGGCCCTGGTCACCCCGAGCTCCTCGGCGTCGACCATGGCGAAATGGGTCCAGCGCACGATGTCGCTCCACTGATTGTCGCCGTGGCGGACGGCCGGACTGAGCGGCTCCTTGGAAATGATCTCCGGCAGCACGATGTGCTGGCTCGGCTCGGGCAACCGCAGCCGCTCGCCGTAGAGGGCCGAAGAGTCGGTGGTGTAGGCATCGCAGCGGCCCGATTCATAAGCTTTGCGCGCCTCGTCCCCGGTGGCGAACGTCACGGTCTTGAGGCCCATGTGATTGCTGCGGAAATAATCGGTCAGGTTAAGCTCGCTGGTGGTGCCTTGCTGCACGCACACCGTGGCGTCGTTGAGCTCCAGCGCCGAGCTCACCTTCAGCGATTTATGCACCATGAAGCCCTGACCGTCGTAGAAGTTGACGGCGATGAAGTCGAGCCCGAGCGAGGTGTCGCGTGACAGCGTCCAGGAGGTATTGCGCGACAGCACGTCGACCTCGCCGGATTGCAGGGCGGTGAAGCGATCCTTCGAGGTCAGCGGCACGAATTTGACTTTGCTCGGATCGTTGAAGATCGCCGCGGCGATGGCGCGGCAGAAATCGACGTCGAAGCCGGTCCAATTGCCCTGCGGATCGGGCACGCCAAAGCCGGCCAGCGTGCCGTTGGCGCCGCAGATCAGCTCGCCGCGATCCTTGATGCTACCGAGCGTCTGCGCCCAGGCCGCCTGTGGCCCGAATAGAGCCACCGTTGCCAGAGTCATTGCCGTAGCGAGCCGTTTCATGATCAGACCTTTCAGGATGGGCGGCCGCGTCCAAGCCAGGGCAGTCTGGCGCGCTCACGGCTATTCCCCCGCCGGCGGCATCTGAGAACGATAGCACTGCAAGGTCAAGGGTTGACGAGGGCGTGCGATGCCGAAGTAATGGCGCCAGCGGCGCATCGAGCGCCCGCGCGGCACGCGAGAGGCCATGGCCATGAACGACGGCAGCAAGAACGGCCGTTCCCGGGCGCGACATCCGGATACGCGCGTGGTCACCGCCGGCCGCGATCCCGCCTCCTACCACGGCTTCGTCAACCCGCCGGTCTATCACGCCTCGACGGTGCTCTATCCCAGCGCCGAGGATTTCGTCGCCCACCGCGCGCGCTACCAGTACGGGCGCCGCGGCACGCCGACAACGGAAGCGCTAGAGCTTGCTGTGCAGGAGCTCGAGGGCCCGCAATGCGCCGGCGTAGCGCTGCTGCCTTCGGGGCTGGCGGCGATTTCCGCGGCACTGCTGTCGGTGATGCAGGCCGGCGATCATCTTCTGGTCACCGACAGCGCCTACGGCCCGACCCGCAATTTTTGCAACCAGATCCTCAGCAGGCTCGGCGTCACCGTCAGCTATTACGACCCGCTCGTCGGCGCCGCGATCTCCGGACTGATGCAGGGCAATACCCGCGCCGTTTTCCTCGAATCGCCCGGCTCGCTGAGCTTCGAGATGCAGGATGTGGCGGCCATCGCCGCGGCGGCGCACGCCAAGGGCGCGCTGGTGCTCATGGACAATACCTGGGCGAGCCCGCTCTATTTCCGCGCGCTGGATCATGGCGTCGACCTCTCGATCCAGGCCGGCACCAAATATATCGGCGGCCATTCCGATGTGATGCTCGGCACGGTTTCGGCCAACGGCGCGACCGCGGCGCGGCTCAAAAACACCGTCGGCGCGAGCGGCTGGTGCGTCGGCCCCGACGACGTCTATCTCGGCCTGCGCGGGTTGCGCACGCTCGCGGTGCGGCTCGATCGCCATTGGCGATCGGGGCTTGCCGTGGCGCGCTGGCTGGAGCAACGCCCCGAAGTGCTGCACCTGCTGCATCCGGCGATGCAAAGCCATCCCGGCCACGCGCTGTGGAAGCGCGATTTCGCCGGGGCGTCGGGATTGTTCAGCGTCGTGCTCAAGCCGGTGCCGCAGAAGGCGGTGTACGCGCTTCTCGATGCGCTCGAACTGTTCGGCATCGGCGCCTCGTGGGGCGGCTACGAGAGCCTCGCCATTCCCTTCGACTGCACCGCGGTGCGCACCGCGACGCGCTGGCAGCTGGGCGGCCCGACGGTTCGCTTCCATATCGGACTCGAAGCCGTCGAGGACCTTCTCGCCGATCTCGAGCGCGGCTTTGCCGCGCTCGCCGCCGCCGCAAGCACCTGAGGCGCGTAGACGCTGCCACGACCTAGCGGCCGACGGTCTCGATCCGCCGCCATGACGGTCCCGGAAACGGCCGCAAATCACGCGCGGAAAACACCAGACGCCGCGCGGCAAACCAGCGGCGCACCAGGAGCGCGCCGACGGCGCCGACGACCGCACCGGCGATCACGTCGCTCGGATGATGGGCAAGCACAACGACACGGCTGAACATGATGAGCAGCGCGTAGAGCCACATCACCCCGCGCGTGCGCGGCCACAGCGCGCCGATGGCAATCGCCGCCGCGGCTGCCGTCGTGGCGTGCCCGGACGGCATGGCGGCGTAGGCGGGTCGCCAGATAAACGGCACATAGAGGAACGGATCGTCATGACCGCCGACAAAAGGTCGCGCGCGGCCGATCATTCGCTTGACGATGGTGACGAACAGGCCCGGCACGGCAATCGCCACGAACAAAAATCCGCACCGCGCCGCCAGCAGCGCCAGCACGCCCTGGGTCATGCGCGGCAGCGCCGTGGACGTAATGGCCGCGAGACTCAGTAAGATGAATCCGAGCGGATAAAGGAACCAGCCGGACAGACCGAAATCGGTGATCTGGTCGAAAATTTCGGTAAACCAAAGCGGCAGATGCCGCGCCCATTCGCTCGCGCGAGCGTCGACGAGAAACATCGAAGCGATGGAAGCCACCAGCGTGAGCGCAACCGCGGCAATGGTGCGCCCGCGCGGCCGCGGCGGCTTCGCGCGCGGCGCACGGACCAGCACGCGGCCCCAACGCCGCAGATTGATCGCGATGCGTTGTGGGAACGCTTCCGTCGCCGGCGCGGCGCGCGTGTGACGCGATTGCGCTTCCGTCACGGCAGGCCCACCGACTGGAGACGTGGTGTCGCCGCGCTGTTCGTGCTCATGCCGCTCCCGGCGTGCAAGAAATGCGCGGCGACCATAGTGAAAACGCTTGCGTCAGGGAAGGATGGTTTGGCGACGGCCGCAAGGCGTGACCGGACAAGCCGCCGCGGCGGTCTCTACCGCTGACATCGCCGACGCGCCATCCTCGACACGCACGACGACGCTATCGGCGGCGCCAGACGCGTCGATCACGGTGACGCGCGCGAATCCCGGGCCCGCGGGCTGAAAGAACAGCGAACCGCGCGGTTGATCGCGGGCCGGAATACCATTGACGAGGACGGTGAGCGGCGCAACCGCGGCGGTGACTTTGAGCGGCACTGGATCAGGCCTGTTGTCGGTGGTGCGCAGCTCGAGCCGCGCGCCATCCGGCGGAAACAGGATGTGCAGCCTCGCCTGCGTGGCCGCGCCGGCATGATCGCCCGGCTGAAAGCGCTTGAGCGGCGGCGGCAGCTTGGCACTCGTCGTCACCAGCACCCCCGCGGGCGCGCGGGGCAGCGCAGCCGGCGGCGTCGGCAGCCGGGCGAAAGCATCGAACAGGATCGGTGCGGCGGCGCTGCGCCCGACCAGACCCGGCACCGGCGCGCCATCCGGTCGGCCGACCCACACGCCGATCGTGTGCTTGCCGTCGAAGCCGATCGACCAGGCATCGCGGTAGCCGTAGCTGGTCCCGGTCTTGAATGCGATGCGGCCGGAAGTGCCATTCTCCGGCGGCGGCGTGGCGATGAGCACGTTGCTGACGTACCACGCCGCAACGGGCTCCATGAGGCGATTCGCCTCCCCCTTGCCTTCCATGCGCTCAGTGAGCGGCAACACAGTGCCAAGGCGCGCAATCCCGGCATACAGCATCACCAGGTCGGAAAGCTTGATGCCGACACCGCCGAGACCGACGGCAAGGCCCGGGGCCTCGCCCTCCGGCAGCACGAGCGCGGCGCCGGCTTGCGCCAAGCGTGCCGCGAGCCGCCGCGCTCCCACCTGATCGAGCACGGCGAGCGCCGGCACGTTGAGCGAAAGCTGCAGCGCCTTGCGGACCGACACCGTGCCCTGGAAAGTGAAATCGAAATTCTGTGGCGCGTAGGTCCCGTAACGTACCGGCCGATCCTCGATCAGTGTCTCGGGGTGAATGAAGCCGTCCTCGAAGCCCAATCCGTAGATGAAGGGCTTTAGCGTCGAGCCGGGCGAACGCAGCGCTTGCGTCATGTCCACCTGGCCGGCGCGGCGTTCGTCGAAATAATCGGGCGAGCCGACGCGTGCTAAAACCTCGCCGGTCGCATTGTCGACGACGAGCATGGCGAGCGAGATATCGGGCCCGAGCGTCAGCGCCAGCGTGCGCACGCGCTCGCGCGCGAGCTCTTCAAGACTTTTCTGCACGTCGGCGTCGATGCTGAGCCGGACTTCGCCGCCCGGCGGCGCCTCGGCGATCTCCCGATCGGCCGCGTGCGGCGCGAGCATCGGCATCGGGCGACGTGCTGTCGGCACCGGTTCGGCCTTGGCCAGCGCAATCTCGTCGGCCGGCACGTTGCTCAGCGCAGCGAAGCGGTCGAGCACGCGGTTTCGCGCTTGGCGCGCCGCCGCGGAAGATCGGTCGGGTCTGCGCAACTCCGGGGATTGCGGCAGCGCGACCAGCAGCGCCGCTTCGCCGAGCGAGAGCCGGCGCGGCTCCTTGCCGAAATAAGCAAGCGAGGCGGCGCGGATGCCTTCGATATTGCCGCCATAAGGCGCCAGATCGAGATAGAGCGTCAGAATCTCGTCCTTGGTCAGCGCACGCTCGATCTCGATCGCACGCACGATCTGGCGGAGCTTGGCAACAAAACTTCGGCCGCTGCGCGGCTCCAGGCGCCGCGCCACCTGCATGGTCAGCGTCGAGCCGCCGGAGTGAATGCGGCCGCTTCCTGCCAGCTGCAACGCCGCGCGCAAAAGCGCCAGCGGATCGACGCCATGATGGGCGCGGAATCGCTTGTCCTCATAGGCGAACAGCACGTCGAACAAGCGCGGATCGACATCGGCGATCCGCGCCGGCAACCGCCAGCGGCCTTCGCTGGTGGCATAGGCGCGCAGCAAGCGGCCCTCGCGATCGACCACGCGGGTCGAGAATTCGATGTCCTTGCCGAGCGGCGCCGAACCGAGCGAAGCGATCCACCAGGCGAAGCCGGCAAAGGCCGAAGCGCAGACAAACAGTAAAACGATGGCGGCGACGCGCAGCAAACTCGGCCTGTTCCCTCCCCCCTTGAGGGGGAGTGTCAGGGAGGGGGGTATGGATTTTGAGCGCTCTTTGGTCGCGGTCACCCCCCTCCCGGCGCCTTCGGCGCCGACCTCCCCCACAAGGGGGGAGGTGTCATCAGGTGTTGCGCGCCGCGCGTCCATCAGTCCGGACCATCCGTCCTATTTCCCAGCCGTAACCTCGACATTCTCGCTCGCCGTGCGGCCGAAGCGGTCGGGCCGGTACATGTCTTCGACGCTCGCCTGCGGCCGCACGTATTTACCGGGCGCCACCGCGCGCACGACATAGGCCACGGTGAAGACGGGCGGGTCGTCCTTCTTGCGCTCGAAGGCCGCGGTGAAGCGATCGTCGCGGAACTCGGCATCGGCCGGCTCCACGGCATCCGTGATCCACGACAGCGTGTCGGTATCGCCCGACGACACGAGGTGCGGATTGTCGATCTCGAATCCCGCCGGCAGATAATCGGCCACGATCACGCGACCGAATTGCGGCTGCGCTTCGGTGATCTTCAGCACCACCACCAGGCGGGCGTTTTGCTTGACCGTCTTCGGATCGAGGGGATCGCCGCCGAGCGTGTAATTGAGACGCTCGATCTTAAAACCTTTCTCCGCGGCGGGCTCGGGCGTGAGCGGCGCACCGGCGACCGTCACCACGGCTTCGACCTGATCCTCGCCGATATTGCCGATGCGCAACGGCTCCTTCAGGTCGGCGGCGCGGATCGTGCGGTAGAGCGCGTGCGGCATCGGTTCGCCACCAACGTCGAGCGATACTTTGCCGGCGTCCTTGGCAATGGCGGTTGCCGCCAGCAGCAGCCAGGCGTCCTCCTGCGTCGACGTCGGGCGCAGCGACGCGCGCGCCGCCTCGACGCGCTGGACGGCGGCCTGCACGGTGGCGCGCGGCGCGCCGCCTTCGCTGGCGAGCGCAACCAGCGCTGCGGCGTCGCGCAACGTCGAGCCGTAATCCTCGCGGCTGAGAAGATCGGGCTGCGAGGTGGGCGCGATGGCGGCGAGCGCGGCGGCGTAGACGCGTTCGGCCCGCGTGCGGTCGCCGACCATGGCAAGCGCCGCGGCGATCTGCGCCTTGGCGATCGGCGTCGACAGCGCATCGAGCTTGGCATCGGCGAGATAGCGCAAATCGCCGATCGGAGCCGCGCCATTGCGCGCGAGCACATAGAGCGCATAGGCCAGATCGGTACCGCCGTTCTTGCCCGGATCGGTGGTGTTGGCGACCACGTTCCGCAGCCGGTCGAGCGCCAGCTTGAAGGCCGCTTCGGGCACCGCGACCTTGCGCTCGCGGGCCCGGGTTAGGAAATCGGTGACGTAAGCATCGAGCCAGACATCGTCGCCGCCAACGCCCCAAAGGCCGAATGAGCCGTTGGCATCCTGCCGCGTCAGCAGCGCCTCGATGGCGTCGCGAATCCGCTGATCGGTCCTGGTGTCGAGCGCCAGATGCGCATCCTTGGCAAGCTCACTGACGTATAGGAGCGGCAGCGCCCGGCTCGTGATCTGCTCAGAACAGCGGAACGGATAGCGGTCCAATGCCGCGAGCAAGCTCGCCGCATCGAACGCCGCCGATGCGCCGACCGAGAGCGAGACCGAGCCGGTACCGGGCACGAGGTCGGCGAAAAGATCGCTCGACAGCGTCAGGCTTTCGCCCTTGGCAATCTGCTTGACCGTGCGCCGCGCCAAAATTTGCGCAGGCGGCCGCACGGCGAGCATGAAACTTCTTTCCAGCGCAAAGCCCGACGGCCCAGTCACGTTAACCCGAATGGTGCCGCTGCCCGCGGCGGTGGCGGTTACCGGAACCGACACTGCACCACGCTCTTTCGCGCGCAAAGTAAGTTTCTGCGCTGCACCGGCTCCGCCGCCGACGCTGACCGCATCCGCACTCGTCACGGCGATCGCGTAGTCGCCGGCTTGACCCTCGACATTGTCGAGATCGAGATGAAGGCTCGATCGGTCGCCGGGCAACAGGAAGCGCGGCAGGGTCGCCGTCAGCACGACCGGATCGCGCACGACGACATCGGTGGTGGCATGGCCGACTTTGTCCTTGCTCCACGCCACCGCCATGACGCGGATGGTGCCGGTGAAGTCAGGCACGTCGAACGTCACCTCGGCATTGCCGTCGGCGCCGACCGTCACGATGCCGGAATAGAGCGCCAGCGGCGGTCCGCTGGGCGGGCTGCCCTGCAATTGCGCGCCTTGATCGCCGCCGCTGCGAATCTGGCCGCGGGTGCCCTGCATGCCGTCGATCAAGTCGCCGTAGATGTCGCGGATCTCCGCGGCAAGCGCCCGTTGGCCGAGATAATAATCGTCGGGCGCTGGCGGTTTGTAGTTGGTCAGATTGAGAATGCCGACATCGACCGCGGCGACCACGATCTTGGCGTCCGCGCCGGCCGCGAGCCCGGCAAGCTTCACCGGAATCCGCAACGTCGAGTTCGGCCGCAACAGGGACGGCGCCTTGAGCTCGACGCCGAGCGTTTTTGCGGCGCGGTCGATGGCGAACCATTGCACGCCGATGGCCCGGCCCGGCATGCGCTGCGCCGGCGCGTCGAGCGGCCGCCGCAACGTCGCGACCACATAGGCGCCGGTGCCCCAGTCGCGGCCGACCGGCACTTTCACCTGTGCAACGCCGGGCTTCACGTCGGTGGTCTGGCTCGCCAGCAGCCGATCGCCGATGACATTGAGCGTGAGCCGTCCGGCGCTGCGCGCGGTCACCGCGACCGTCATCGTGTCGCCCGGCCCGTACTCGCCCTTGTCGAGCGCGACTTCCAACATGTCGGGCGTATCGGCGTTCGACTCGACATAAAAGCCGGCGTCGAAAGCGACCGAAGTCACCGCACCGTCGGGATCGCCGGTCGAGACTTCGAGCCGGTAGCGGCCGAAGGTCAGCGGCAGCGCAATGCGGCCGGCTTTGTCGAGCGTGGTGTCAACCGTGCCGTCGGCGACGCGCTTGGTGGTCTTGACCGGTTCGTAGTTCCAGCTGCCGTCGCGTTTGTAGAACTGATAATGGGTATCGATGCGGAGAAGCTCGTAGTGCAGGCCGCGCTGGGCGACCGCCGTGCCGTCGGGCGCGACGACAACGACAGCGAACGTGGCGCTGGCGCCATCGGCCAGCGAGCGGCCCGAGAACTCGGGCTTGACGCCGATCATGTTGCCGCTCGCCGTCACCGGCACCGTCACCTTGTGCTCGACGGCGCGGCCGCCGGGCTCGGCCATGCGCACCGTGATTTGCGCTTCGAGCGGATGCGTGCTCGACGGCAGCTTGTCGAGATTGACAGAAAAACTCGCCTTGCCGGCGGCATCGGACGCCGGCAGGTCGTCGAGCGGCTGCGTCACGGCTTCGACCTCTTCATCGGCCAAGCCGAACTGATAGCCGGCAAACCCGGTCCGCTCTTTCGCCACCGCGACCGTTAAGTCGCCTTCGAGATCGAGGTTCGCGGCCGGCGCGCCGTAGAGGAAGCGTCCGGCAACTTCGACCTTGGCCGGGACTTTTTGCGAGATGTGACCGCTCGGCGAGGTGAGATCGAACTCGATGCGGTCGGGCATGTAATCCTCAACCAGGAACGTCGTCGCCCCGACCGGCGGCCGCTTCGGATCGGTGAAGGCGCGCACATGCCAAGTCCCCGTCGGTGCCGAGGCCGGCAAAGCCAAGGACAGGCCGTGGCCGCCCAAGCCCTGGTCCGCCACCGCGGCGCGGCGAAACTCGACGCCGTCCGGCCGTTCGACAACGAGCGTCAGCGGCACGCCCAATGCCGCTGAGCCCTGCGCATCGCGCAACAGCGCGGTGAGATAAGCGGTCTCGCCGGAGCGGTAGACGCCGCGCTCGGCATAGATGAAAGCATCGAGACCGTTCGGCGCCGGCCGGCCGCCGACGCCGCGGTCGGTCAGATCGAAGGCCGGCGATTTCAGGCTGAGGAAGGCATAATCGTTTTGTCCATCAGTCGCGGTCAGCATGGCGGGAGCGGAGCCGCCCTCCCCGCCTGCCAGCCCTGCCTCGAATTGCGCATGACCGCCCGCATCGGTGCGGCGCGTGCCCAAAACCTCGTTGCCGCGCGAAATCAGCCGGACTTCGACGCCGCTCTTACTCTCGGTCGTCGCCAGCGAGTTGACAAAGACGTGGATGCCGTCGTTGCCGGAGAACGCCGATAGCCCGAGATCGGAGACGATGAACCACTGCGTCGCCAGCGAACTGAAATCGTTGTCGACATTCTTCAGCTCCTGCGGCTGCGCCACCATGACATAGACGCCGGGCTTGAGCTCGCCGACCGCCTGATCGACCGGGAAGGCGGTGGTGACGTCGGCATTGAGCGGCGCCGCTTCGACCGCGAGCTCGCCCTTCCACACCGCAACTCCGCGCGCCGCGCGCAGCTGCTCGATCTCGTAGCGGCCGAGACTGCGCTGGAAATCCCCGCGGGTGTCGTCGCCGCCGATGGCGCCGAGCACGCTGCGGTCGCCGAGGCGGTAGATCTCGATCGCGATCGCCCGGGTATTGGTGCTGATCACCGGAATGCCGCGCTGGCCGACGCGCGGCAGCACATAGGCGTTGGTCGAGAAATGCACGAACGGCTTGCGGTCGCGCACATAGATGGAAAAATCCGCAGACTTCGACAAGGTCTCATGCACTACCGAGGGCAGGCCGGCGCGCAAGGTGACGGTGTAGCTCTCGCCATGCTGCAAGCCCTCGACGCAAAGCTGCTTTTCGGCGGCGGTCAGCGCCGGCTTGTCGGTGCCGGCCAATACGACGAACGGCGAGAAGTCGGCGCGCAACGGCAGGTCTTCCGAAAACTGGAAGCAGGCGCGCGGCGAGGCGGTGTCGGCGTCGACGCTATAATCGAGCACGCGGAAGCCGTGCTGCTCGCGCAGCTTTTCGTATTGTCCGCGCACATCGGCGACCTCGCGCAATTCGAGCGAGAGCCGCAGCGCGTCGAGCGCCGGCCGCCACATCTGGCTTTGGCCAAGCGCATTGCCGAGAAAGGCCAAGCTGTCCGCCTCCTCGGCGCGGCTCGTAGTGCGCTGGTAGGCGATATAGGCGGCGGTCGAGGCACGCTCGAGCAGGAGCTTGCGCTCCTCGTCATTGGCGGGACGGACCTGCATGATCGTGCGAGCGAGACGCAGCCACGTGGCGCTGTCGGTCGGCGCCGCCGCAACGATCTGGCCCAAGAGCGCCATGCCGGAGCGGAAATCGTTTTTCGCAAAGGCGGCGTCGGCATCGCGCCGGATTTGCGCCACCGGCTTGGTGGGGGCGCCCGCGTCGGATTTGATCTGCGCCTCCAGCTTGATGGCGCTGTCGGCAAGATCGTGGTTCTGGAACGGCTTGTCGGCGGCATGCGCGGTGAGCGGCGCAAAGGCAAACAGCGCGGCGGCAAGGCCGGCGCGAACGAGCGATATCATGAGGGGACCCTCCCGAAGGGTGCGCAATTTCACCCATAGTGCGACGGATTTGAAGTTCCTATCAACCAACCGCACACTCGCATAGGAACTTCAAATCCAAAAGCCGCACTACGTTTATAAATTGCTCGTGTCCCTTTGATTCCGAAGTTCGCATGAGAGGCGCGGCAAACCCTTGCGAACTTCGCAATCGGGACACGAGACCATTGGAAGCAAGGATCGTGTCGAGGTCGTGACCGAACGCGGCCACCGGCCTTAACAATTCGCAAATCATCCGGCAGATGATGCATCCTTCCGGACGGCAGAGCCGGCCATGCTGGGGCACGCAATAACCCTTACGTCATCTTCGGCTTGCCGCCAGTCAGGCGCCCTCGGCCGCCGACAAGGCCGGTTCGACGCTCGCCAGAGGCGGCGCAAAATTGCCCTCATCGCGCGCCGCCGCGGCACTGTCATGCCGTGCGGCCAGATCGCAAATCACAATGATTCCGTCTTCCTTCAGTTGCTCGACGGTCTTCCGCATTTCGGCGCGAGACCCGCCCCAGCGGGCGCGGCAAAACGTCCATATCTGCTCCTCCGTCCGCGGTTGCTTGAGTAGGTACCGGAGAATGTCGGCTACGCGCGGCCGGTGCTGGAAATATTGCTCGGTCAAAATGGAGGCGATCAAGACGCGTTGTTGGTGGCGCCAATCCATGATGCGTGCGACGATGAACGGCGATACGGCAAAGGTGCATCCGCCGTCATGGGTCCGCTGGTAAAGGCCCCGCACCAATCGCAATCCGTGACGCGACGGCGGCACGACATGGGCGCGCTCCAGGCGATTGAGCAGCCGTGCGGCGCCCGGGGCCGTTTCCCAGGCGCCGGAGGGGGCTTGCACCCCGTTCAGTTCGTCTTCCTCTTCGGCATTCACGATCAGGCTGTAGACGTGGCCCAAATTGGATTTGCGGCTCGCCAGATGCCAGCCGCCATGCAAGTGATGAAGGCTGAATTCCATCGTCGACAGCTCTTCGCCCTCGGCGCGAACAAATACAAATCCCGAATTGGACTGGGCGTCTTCGGTGATGGTTCGCAAGATCGAAAGCCGGCCGACTCTTTCCAAGCCCTGGCTCGGACCTTCGACCGTGCACAAGATTCGCGAGGAGATATCCTGGTAGGCCGGCGCGATATCCAGATATTCCGCCGCCCAGGTTCGTCCCGACAGCCCCATGTCGGCCAGTTTGTTGAAGATGGGCGCTCCAGGTTGCACGACGAACGCCTCGTCGTGGACTTCGAAACGGCCGCCATAGCGCTCCTGGATCTTGCGCAAGGCCAGCGCGCTGGCGATAAAATTTTCTCGCGAATCTCCGGGAAATCCGGGAATGAAGCCGGCGGTGACGTCGATCCCGGCTTCGAGAAACGCCTCCAATGCCTGGATGTTATCCGCGCTCGTGCGCCGCTTGCGCATGAGTTCCAGCGTCGCGTCCGAAAAAGACTCTATGCCGATGAACACATCGTGACAGCCCGCTCGCGCCAGCAGCGCCGCCGTCTTGGCGTCCATCTGGGCGCGCATGAACGAGCCCCAACGTATGTCGACGGAGCGCTTGAGCAGCAGCTCGCAGAGCTCGACAAGTCGGCGCGGAATGCCGTTCAGCAGCGAATCCATGAAGATGATGAAGGTCGCGCCGTAGTCGCGCTTGACGCGTTCGATCTGCTCGACGGTGTGCTCGGCGGTATCCGTGCGAAAGCGTTCCCAAAACTTCCATTCGCTGCAAAACTCGCACTTGTCGGTACAGCCTCGGGAAAACTGCAGAGGTACGGTCCGATACTCGCCATCGGTCTGGTATGCGGCCAAATGCACCTCCGCGAAACTCGGCGCCGGCAGGCTTGTCAGGCGCATCAGCGGACGCGGGGTCCGCGACATCGCTCCGCTGGATGTTCGACATAGCGTCCCGGGTATGGCTTCGCCGACGCTGCCGGTGCGTGAATAGGCGTCGTACACGTCCAACAGCGTCTGCTCGCCCTCGCCGACGGCGACCATGTCGAGCAGCCCGCTTCGCAGGCCGAGTTCGGCGCTGGCTTGGCTCGACGACACCTGCGGTCCGCCAGCCATGATGAATGGCGGGTTGCGGCGCCTTTTCAGATACGCTGCGGCAATGAGCGTCGACAAATAGTTGGTGGTCCAGACGGAGAAGCCGATGAAGCGGATGTCCGGAATCTGCGCGAAGACATCCGCAATGTAGCGATGCAGGTTGCAAAGGTAGCTGTGCAGATAGGTCGCCGATATTCCCCGCTCCAGGCAGAATCGTTCGAGAATCTCGGTATGTTCCGGCAACAACGAGCCACCGTCGTCGAACGACCTGATCAGTTGCAAAACCAATGGCAAATCGGGGATGTCGTGCACGAAGGCTTCGGCATAGGCGCCGGTGTAGGTGTAGGTCGGGGAATAAGCATTGGGAACCCCGAGCCTCAAATCCAAGAAGTCAAAGTCCCGGCAGCCTTGCGCCTTGAGAAATCCAAGCAGACACGATGCTCCCGCCGGCGGAGCGGTCGGCGCAAACGGCGGCGGCGCGATGCAAAGAAGGTTCGGCCGAAAGGCAGGCGCAGACATTTATCGTCCCTTCGCTGGAAACAACGGTCCGTCAACGCATGGTTGTGTACCCTACGGTTGTGTTTTGCGGTGTCAACGGGCGGACGCCGATTCGCACAGCCAGCCGGCGGCGTTGCCGGGGAACCCGGCGCGCGATTTACCGAACGTTTTGGTCGGTGCTGTTATATATAGTTGTCGGCGCGCGGCCCCGTAGCTCAGGGGATAGAGCAACAGCCTTCTAAGCTGAAGGTCGCAGGTTCGAATCCTGCCGGGGTCGCCAAATAAATTCAGTAACTTAGCACGCCGTCTCGGAACCGCTTTTTGCAGCAAATCCTGCCCGGGGTAACGTCTGGGGTAACATCAAACGAAAATTAGCGCGCGAAGGCCAGCAGCAATCCGGTGACTCGGCGCGAACAAAGAGGCCAACAGCTGTCTCCGACTAAGATTTTGCCGGCAGTTTATCCAGCCATGCGTGAAGGTCCCTCGCCAATATTAGAGTCTTTCGGCCACTCTTATAGCTACCGCAGCAAGCGCGAACGTCAGCGAGCGCCTCACCATTGCCGCGCCGGCCTTTACGTTATTTCAGGTGATCGTTGTTATCCGCGCGCGGGGTGGATCGCGATCGTTTCGGTATTCCTCGATCGCACGCATGATTAGCTTTTTGACATTCTCGATTGTAACGTCATGGCGTCGCTGGATACCGATTTCCTCGCTTACGTTCTTGGGTTGTTTCGGCTGGCCTGTCACGTCGAAACCGTCGCCGCAGGTGACCGTGACCACCCCACCGCGCGGAACAATCAAATAGGCGCGGCTTTGGTGGCCCCTTCCATAGCCCGACTGATCTTGTTGATCCTGCTGATCAGTTATGCGGAAGGCAACCGACGCGGGCCGTAAGGTTTTTCCGGTGCGACCGTACTGCCGAATTTCTACTTTGCCGCCGAGCGGGTGCAATTTCTGAGCAGCAGCCTGTAATTGGGGCAGCACCACATTGCTCAACACGGCGCTGTCTGCATCGGCTTCCGCCTGCAAACGCTTTGCCTCTGTGGGGGCTTCCAGTTGTTGGTCGTGTTCAAGCTTCGCTTTCTTGAACGCGTCACCATAGTCGTCATCACCGCCGGCCATGTTGA
>Ga0187891_1001089_pt1 | contig 24224 bp, 18 predicted proteins | sample June2016WEW_21_4_FD_132990 | JGI IMG/M metagenome (GOLD analysis project Ga0187891, IMG submission 132990) | Peatland microbial communities from SPRUCE experiment site at the Marcell Experimental Forest, Minnesota, USA - June2016WEW_21_40 | ecosystem: Environmental > Terrestrial > Soil >... | reverse complement strand
TTGCCCGCATGGCCGATTTGCAGGCCAAGCTTTATGCCCAGGACTGTTGGTCGGTGCTGCTTATCTTCCAGGCGATGGATGCAGCCGGTAAAGACGGCACGATCAAGCACGTCATGTCGGGAGTTAATCCCGAAGGTTGCCAAGTAGTCTCCTTCAAGGTGCCGTCGGACACCGAACTGCAACATGATTTCTTGTGGCGCACGACCCGGCATCTGCCGGAGCGTGGACAGATTGGGATCTTCAATCGCTCTTATTATGAAGAGGTGCTGGTGGTGCGGGTACATCCCGAGGCGCTCAAGGACGAGAAACTTCCGCCTTCCCTGGTGACGAAGAACATCTGGGAGGAACGGTTCGGAGACATTAGCAGCTTTGAGCGGCATATGGCGCGGAATGGGACGGCGATCCGTAAGTTCTTCCTTCATCTATCCAAGAAAGAGCAAAAGCGCAGATTTCTGGCGCGACTGGATGAACCTGAGAAGAACTGGAAATTCTCTGAAGCAGACATTCATGAGCGCGATTACTGGGACGATTATCAGAAAGCTTACGAAGACATGATCCGGCACACGGCGAGCAAACACGCTCCGTGGTATGTGGTTCCGGCGGACAATAAATGGTTTACGCACCTGGTGGTCTCGGCGGCAATCGTGGAAACGCTGGAAGAACTCAAGCTGTCCTATCCGAAAGTCGATGCGGCGAAGCTCAAGGAAATCGCAGCCGCCCGCCGAATATTGTTGAAAAAATGAGGGCCGCTACTCTGCCCTCGTGCTTTGCAATCAGCACTTGCGGCATTACCATAGCAACGGTCCACACAGCGATACATTCTCCTGGGGAGCTATTCGAACATGGCTGGTCAAGACACATTTTGTGGGGGTAAGTCTGGAAAGAGTCCAAGCGTGTGGTTGCCGTTAGTTGTCGTATTGCTCGCACTCGGCACGGGTGGCATATCTTTTGCGCAAACCAAGCCAGAGCGTCAATCAAAAGCCGCCAAGCCCACGCAGTCGGCAGCAACATCAAGCACGAACGCCTCCAGCCAGAGTGCTGAGGGTGAAAGCGATTCCGGGAAGCCGGAAGTCAAGCTTTTCAAAGGCATGAAGTACCGCATGATCGGCCCTTTCCGTGGCGGGCGCTCGCTGACTGCGGCCGGAATTCCTGGCGATCCCACTACCTATTACTTCGGTGCGACGGGCGGCGGGGTTTGGAAGTCGACCGATGGCGCCATGACCTGGTCGCCGGTCTTCGATAAAGAGGGAAGTGGATCGATTGGCAGCCTCGCAGTGGCTAACTCGGATCACAACACGATTTACGTGGGTACAGGTGAGGCGTGCATTCGCGGAAACATTTCTCATGGCGATGGGGTTTACAAATCTCTCGACGGAGGCAAGACGTGGAAGAACATTGGCCTGCGCGATAGCCGAGCTATCGGCAAAGTCATCATTAATCCGAACAACCCGGACATCGTTTTCGTGGCTGCCCTCGGCCATCCCTTTGGACCGAACACTGAACGCGGTATTTTCCGCACGAACGATGGCGGCAAGAGCTGGGAGAAAGTTCTCTATAAAGATGAGAATACCGGAGGCATCGACGTGGCCTTCGATCCTCACAATCCTAATATTCTGTTCGCCGCGCTCTGGCAGGCGCGCCGCACTTCGTGGAGTATGACCAGCGGCGGTCCGGGAAGCGGTCTTTACCGCTCGAACGACGGAGGCACGACCTGGAGGCGACTGGAGGAACATGGTTTGCCGAAAGGCCCTTATGGACGCATCGGTATCGCCGTTGCCGCCAACTCTGATCGGGTTTACGCCCTCATCGAAGCGCACAATCCCGAGGGCGGTCTTTATCGCTCCGACGATGGCGGGGAAAGCTGGGACTTCGTCAATCCCAGTCACAGCCTGTGGCAGCGGCCATGGTATTACATGCACATCATCGCCGATCCGAGAGATGAGAACGTCGTCTACATCATGGATGTGGAGGCGTACAAGTCCACCGATGGCGGTCACCTGTTCAATCGAATCAGAGTACCGCACGGTGACAATCACGGATTGTGGATTGATCCCAGAGATACGCGGCGCATGATCGCGGCCAACGACGGCGGAGTCACGGTGACTTTGGATGGCGGGAAGAACTGGACGCGCGAAGACAATCAACCGACCGCGCAGTTCTACCACGTCACCACCGACACGGCCACGCCGTACCGCGTTTACGGCGCGCAGCAGGACAGCGGCACAGTGGCCATCGCCAGCCGCAGCGATGACGGCGCTATTGATCGCCCAGACTGGTATGACGTTGGCGGAGGCGAGGCGGGCTACATCGCGCCTTATCCGCCGGATCCGAACGTCGTCTATGCCGCCGATTACCAGGGAAACATCACGCGATTCGACAAGCGTATCGGGCAGGTGAAATCGATCACCGAGCAGCCCGAGCTTTCTGACGCTCACGGTGCTGCCAATCTTGAACATCGCTTTCAGTGGACGGCACCGGTGATGATTTCTCCACACGATCCCAACACGCTCTATCACGCTGGCGAGCGCCTGTTCAAGACTACGGACGGGGGCGTGCATTGGCAGGCAATCAGTCCAGACCTGACGCGCAACGACAAAAGCAAGCAGCATGTTTCCGGCGGCGAAATCACTCTCGACGATTCGGGAACGGAGTACTACGATACGATCTTTGCGCTGGCTGAGTCGCCGATCACGAAAGGGCTGCTCTGGGTAGGCACCGACGATGGTCTGATCCAACTGACGCGCGATGAAGGAAAGAACTGGTCGAACATCACGCCCAAGGATCTTCCGGAGTGGAGCCGCATCAGCCAGATCGAGGCTTCACCGCACGATGCAGGCACGGCATACGTTGCCGTGGATCGACATCAGAATGACGATCTCAAGCCTTATATATATAAGACGAGCGATTTCGGACAAACCTGGACGAAGCTAACCGATGGGATCCCCGATGGTTCATTCGTTCGAGCCGTCCGCGAAGACCCGAAGAAGCGCGGGCTGCTCTATGCCGGCACGGAGAACGGAATCTATGTTTCGTTCAACGACGGCGCGGAATGGAGGTCGCTCAAGTTGAATCTGCCGACCACGCCGGTGCACGACCTGGTGGTCAAGGACAACGACCTAGTGGTTGCTACGCATGGACGCGCGTTCTGGATTCTCGATGACGTCAGTCCTTTGCGCCAATTTACGGACGACGTGGCGAAAGAGGATGTCCATCTGTACACTCCGGGGCCGGCTTATCGCATTCAGGCCGGAGAATCCGGAGAACGTCATCCCTCCAGGCGGACGGGGCAGAATCCGCCAGTAGGAGCTGTGATTTATTACTACTTGAAAGATGCTCCGAAAACAGGGACGGAGACGAAGGTGGAAATTCTTGACGCCTCTGGAAAATTAATCCGCAAGTATTCCAGCGCCGAAACGGAGCTGCCCGACGAACCGCTGGGTCCTGACGACAAGAAGCCGGAAAAAGAAATCAAGCCGGACGCTGGCTTAAATCGCTTCGTGTGGGATTTGCGCTATGAAGAAGCTCATCGTGTCCCCGGTTATTACCTCTGGGAGTACAACAGCGGAGCCAAGGGACCTGTGGCCGCGCCGGGGCAGTATCAGGTGAGGCTGACGGTAGGCGGCGTGAGTCAAGTTGCGCCGTTGGAAGTGAAGTTGGATCCGCGGGTGAAGGTAAGTCAGGCGGATCTGGCGGCGCAATTCAGCCTGCTGATGCAGATTCACGAGGAGTTGAACCGAGTGTACGACGCGGTGAATCAGATTCAGGATGTGCGTTCGCAGGTGGTTGGCCTGAAACGGCGCTTGCCGGAGAACGCCAGCACGAAGGCGATTGCGTCCTCGGCCGATGATCTGGAGAAGAAACTGGTTGCGGTGCGCGACCAACTAATCAACCTAACTATTAGCGCGAATGAAGATTCACTGGCCTACCCGCCGCAGATTGATACCAAATGGGCGTTCCTTGCGATCGACGTCGGCAGCGCCGACTCAGCGCCCACCGAGGCCGAGCAGCTTGAGTGCGAGAAATTGAACCGGCAGAGCGGAGAGTTGCTTAGCCGATGGGACGACTTGCAACGCCGCGATCTGGCCGCCTTTCAGAAACTGACGGCGGAAGGCAGCCTTTCCACCGTCGTGGTTCCACCTGCCGGTCGAATCGGGGACGCCGAAAACCTGGAGGCTCACTAACCATTTTATTGTGGCGGTCGTCTCTTTGGTGACGGCCGTATTACTTCCGTGCCACGCCGATGGCACTGAGGTGCCTTGTACACCGCATGGCCCGCTGCTATTTTGCCGATAGTGATGCTGATCCTCCCCTAGGGTGGTGGTCGAGTCGGATGTTTTGGGGGTGCTATGAGGTTCATGCATCTGTGTTATGCAGCAGTAGGATTCGCGGTGGCACGCTGGATTTTTCGTCGACAACCAATAGCTGACCCAGTCACTCGTTTGCGTTCTTCGGGTCTTCTGTAGAAAGTTCACTCCAGGTTTGGGCGCGCGCCCCGTTGCGCCTCCATTTCGTCAGCGCGCGCCCACTGCTTTTCCGGTCCACCCGGAAGGTCTAGTACCAAGGTTTGCCCGGGTTATCTCTCCTTCGCCGCTCACTCTCACTACAATCTTGGCAGGACTGCGTGGTTCGTGGTGATTCACCGCGTTCTCGCAGTTAGCGATCCAATCGCGCGTGATCACACGTTGCGCGGGTGGCCTACGGGTTTCTGGAATCCCTGGTGCGAACACTGATATCAACGCGTTTGCAGATGGCTCTGCTGGTTGCGGGGATGCTCATGCTGGCCTTGCCGCAGCGGGTTAGCGCGCAAGAGGACGCGAACGACACTCCGCTGGGAGATGTGGCGCGCAGTTTTCGGAAGAAGCCCGATCCATCCGAGGTGGTCATTGATAACGACAACTTTTCCAAGGTAGTGGAGGACGCTGAGAGCCGGCGCGCGGCAGGCTCCACGATGGTGTTCTCGCTGGATCCGGGCGGAAAGAGTTTCCATGTCTCCTCATCAGACGTGAGTTGCAGCCTCACTTTTAGCGCGAAGACCAGTTCGCTGCTCTCCGATCCCGTCATGTTGGATGAACTGCCGCGGAGCGAACTGGCTAAGCTGGATGGACCAGCCACGATCGACGGAGATTCGTTGCAGATATCGGTGCACAACGGAACGTCATGGGAACTGCGCGAGGTGGTGATTGGCCTCACCATTATCAGGCGTCCGGAGCCAGGCGATGCAGCTTCCTACTATGGTCGGGCGCGAATTGTGCCGGCTGTGGCGGGTACCTCGTCAAATCCGGTGCAGGACTCGTCTCAGAAGCTGCCGGATGTCACGATGCTGCTGCGAGTGAAGGGGTCGGCTGCTCCTTCGGGGACGGCGCTTTTTCACACGCAGCTGAACTTTGCGCTCTTTCCGGACCAGGAATGGCACTGGGCGATCGTGAGGGCCAAAGGGGTTCCACCACAGGCTTCCCCTCAAGCGGTGACGACGACGCAAACCGGCCCCGAGCCCGGCCAGCTTCCAGCGCTACCGCCCGCGACGGGTCCGCGGAGCTTACCCTTGACTCCGTCTTCGTCCCATCTGGATGTTGCCGTTCACTAATCGGACTTCGAACCTGCCTGCGCGGGCCAGTTGGAACATGCGTGTTAAACTGACCACAAATCCGACATCAAGGAACTGAAGATGAAATTTGGAGTCATCATCTTTCCCGGCTCGAACTGCGATCACGATGCCTACTGGACTATCCAGCAGGTCGCCAAACAGCCCGTATGTTTTCTGTGGCATGAATCGCACGATCTGGAAAATTGCGATGCCATCATAGTGCCTGGGGGATTTGCTTTCGGCGATTACCTGCGAACCGGGGCGATTGCGAAGTTCTCTCCCGTGATGGAATCTGTTCGCCACTTTGCAGATGGCGGGGGCTTGGTGCTGGGAATCTGCAACGGCTTTCAGATCCTGTGTGAATCGGGGCTCTTGCCGGGCGCTCTCATGCGGAACACCGGCCTGAAGTACGTTTGCAAGCCAGTCCAGGTGCGAGTTGAAAACACGGTTACTCCATTTACCAATGCTTGCTCGCAGGGAGAAGTGTTGACCATTCCGATTGGCCACATGGAAGGGAACTACTTCTGCGATGCGGAAACACTGGACGAATTGCACCGCGACAACCGTGTTGTGTTTCGTTATTCCACTCCCCGCGGTGAAATCTCGGCGGCGGCGAATCCCAACGGTTCTCTGGACAATATAGCGGGCATCTGCAGCGCTGGGGGCAACGTTGTAGGCATGATGCCTCATCCCGAACGGTCCGCCGAACCCGAACTTGGGGGCACTGATGGAATGAAGATTTTCCAGTCGATGGTGGGTGCGATGGCCGCCAGGTAGAAGTGTTAGCCGAAGCAATGACTGGAGCCCTCCTGCCCTCAACAGATTCTGTTTGATAATCGTTCGATTTCCTGCTACTGTCTCCCGCAAGCGCTTCCCATTTCGCCCCATTGGAACTTAAAACGTTCGAGGAAATTTAGGGAGGAGTGTGCCTGACATCCAAACAGATTCTTGACGCTTTTTCTGAAACTCTAATGCGAGATGAACGCATTTTGAGCCCTCGTGAGAGGGAGTTGCTGATGAGCCTCCTGCAAAATGCGAGGGACGCATCCAGCAATCCAGAGACTCAATCCGCCGTAACCGCGGCGATAGCCCGCTCCGTGGGTGAGACGGTTGCACAACGCGCTTTTGCACTGCTGGGTAGCAGCATCGTGGAACAGATCGTGGCGCTAGGCGCAGCCTCGGGTGTCACGGAAGATAGCATTCCTGCAACGGTGTTTGGTGGACCGCAGCCCCCAAGCACCGGACCACAACCGCCTTCCGGACCGGGGCCCCATGACCTACCTAGACCGCCGCAGAAACCTCCCAGCGGACCGCAACCGCCGAGTATCAGCCTGCGGCAGCACGACGTGACGGCGAGGCAAGAAGTACAGCAAGGCCAGTCCACTTCGGGCAGCGGAGTTGCTGTCTCGGACGCGCCCGCGATCATTCGGGCACAGGCTGTCGTTCTGGATGAGTTTCTGGCTCCGCAGGAGATGGAGGAACTGATTCGCTATACGCTGCAGCACGAAGCGGAATTCCAGAGCAGTGATGTGATTTCACCCAGCGGGGAGCCGGGAGTGACCGACTACAGCCATCGTCGCTCGCGCGTTCTGATGGAGTTGGGACCGCACGAGCAAGTTATCCTGAATCGAATCCGGGGTGTACTGCCAAAAGTGTTGGAACAACTCGGGGTCGAGGAGTTTCCGATCACGCGGACCGAGGTACAGATCACGGCGAGCAATGATGGAGATTTTTTTCATGCGCACTGCGATGACGCACAAGAAGTGATTGCATCCCGGCGGATGACGTTCGTGTACTTTTTCCATCGCGAGCCAAACCAGTTCGAGGGTGGAGAGTTGCGGCTGCACGATTCAGGGAAGAGGGTCAACCAGCCCCTCAGCACGGGCGGCTACCAGACCATTGTGCCGCAACAGAACCAGATCGTATTTTTCCCGTGCTCGACATTGCACGAAATCACTCCCGTGCATTGCCGGTCGCGGGCTTTCGCCGACAGTCGGTTCACGCTAAACGGATGGCTGCACCAGTAAAAGACACGGCATGGCTTGAGTGGATTGCAGGCCTGATGGGAGCAGCGTCGCGGCAACGACATACCGCGACGATGCCCCCGCACCAGTTCCATTGCCTGCTGGATGAGTTGCCGCTGCATTTGTTTCCGCAGCACTTTCTCAATCGGCAAAGCTGGCGGCATGACCCGGCTCAGGAGTTATTCCTTAACCCTGAATGTTCGTTCTTGCCTGCGGGAGCGGTGCCGGAGGAACTCCAAGCCCATCGGGATTTGCTCGAAGGGTTCAACTTGCAGGGCATTGTGGCTTGGGTGCGTGACCCTGTCCTTGCCATGCTGCATCCGTTCTGGCTGGGGCCACGTCTCGAAGAGACGGTTTCGCGACTTCCCACCGGGGAACCTGCATCCTCTCTTCCCGACGAAGTGCGGCTCTTGCTGGCGCAGGCTGGCATCTTGACCCCCACCGATCATTCCGAGTGTCGTTTTGCGGAGTGGTCTGAAATCGCAAGAGTCAGGGCGCAGGCGTTTCGAGAACGAAACTCCGCCCCTCTCAGCAACTTGATTCATCCTTTCAATCTTGCTGCTTTGCGCCGTTACTACCGGTACGCAGTTCGGCGGGGAGCGATCCGGCTGGGAGACGAGCAGAGTGCACGGCGCTATGTTGCCCACAACGAATGTGTCGCCCGCTACTTCCACCACCAGATCGCGAATGCGGTTAGCGCCATTGTGGGAGAGCCGGTCAAGCCTTCGTACGTTTATCTGGCGTCCTATTTGAGCGGTGCTGAATTGAAGAAGCACACGGACCGGCAGCAATGCGAATTCAGTGTCACGTTATGCCTGGATTTTTCTCCCGAACCGGAGAGGGCAACTTCGTGGCCGCTTCGCCTTGACACTCCTGAAGGTACCGTCACGGTTTACCAGGCGCTGGGCGATGGCTTGGTTTATCGGGGAACGAAGGTCCCACATTACCGGGATGCGCTCGGCAAAGGATATACATCCACGTCCATTTTCTTCCATTACGTTCCATTAGATTTTTCAGGATCACTCGATTAGTCAACGCCGCGGTCTTAGTGCAATCCGGAAATTACATACAGCACAGAAAAAACTTGATAGTAGCTGTAGGCGAAACGCGAAGCGTCGCGACTCACAACGACCGGAGCAATGTAAACAATGCCGGCAGACGTTTTGGGCTGCAAGTCCTGGATGAAAGTTTTTGCCCCTGTGACTAAGTTGACTTTATAAACCTTCGTAGGAACCTGACCCGGTCGAAATCCATAGATAGCCGAAATATCTTCCGACCACTCGACCGGAATAAAGCCCGGATCGAGACCGGGGATGGTTCGCGCCGAACCCCCACCGATGGAATATAGCGCGGGTGTAAGGCCGTTGTTGGCAATAATGGATTGACTGTCGGGTGAAACCAAACCGCCCGTAATTCCTTCGGGAGTGAGTGGTGTTAGTTTTCCAGTATCCACATCGACGAGATAGCAGCGTACCCCATGGCCCGGCTCATTGCCATTGATGGTGATTCGTTTCCCATCCGCCAGGAAATGAGAAGAGCCGTTGTGGATGCGTTCCAGTCCGGTGACGGGAATGGTACGGGGTTCGCCGGGACCGATGGGGTAGAGCGTGACTCGGCCAGGGCTGCCGGTGATAATTGAGATTGCCCATTTGCCGTCCGGTGAAAGCCCGCCAGCGCTGCCATCTCCCAGTTGGATGGGTGGTGTTCCGTCGATTCTACGAATGGCTACTGAATAGCTGGGAGGTGCGGCCTCGCTTGCGTCCTCGAACAGCACGGATTGCCCGTCACTCGAGATATCTTTCGCAACATCCCAATCGTGCCAGGAGATGTTCACCGTCTCACCTTTGCTTGTGGACGTGGCCATGGCGAGACGTTCGGCATCCAGGCTAACTAGCAGTCGGCCGTCCGGTGCTGCGTCTTGCAAGGTCATTCCTGCTGGAATCTTGAAAACGGTCCGAACCTTTCCCGAGCTATCGACAGCGAGCAAGCCGCGCGTATAACCATTTTCGGCGGCCGTAAACCAGATTTCCTTTCCGTCGGAATTCCAGGCTAGCCCGTCCACGGAGTCCCATTCCTGAGTGAGTGTGTTGACGTGTCCGGCAAGATCCATGAGGCAAACAAGCCCGCGATCATCCCACATCGACGGATGGTTGATGAAAGCAATTCTATCGGCTTGCGGAGATAGCCGGATATGACTGATCCAGCCATTGCTCTGGTACAAGATGTGACCGAGCGGGTATTCAATTCGGTCACGACCCTCCGCGTGGTGGACAACAGCCAACTCACCGTTCGGCCCCCAGTCGGCCCAGCGGACGTCTTCTAGAAGTTCTCGCGGAGAACCGCCTGCGAGCGGGGCACGAGCCAATGTGCCTTGTTGAATTTCAAGGTGCGACATGTGAGCGCCGTGAAGCACCAGCGCCAATTCGCCAGATCTGGAAATTGCCAGTAAGTTTGCATCGGCAAGGTTGAGTGGCTGACTTAAAAGAGAATCCCCAACGGTCGAGAAGAGTTGCAAGGGTTTACCGTTCCAGGCGGCTCCATAGACCACAGATCGATAGTCAGGAGTAAACCGAGCCGAATAGAGCGTGCCCTCGTCGAAGGTCAGACGCCGGTATGCGGGAGACGGCGTGGTCTGCTGCGCCTGGCGACCCGCCAGCCATAGCGTTGCAATGAGAAGCACTCCTGCTACTGCCCAAGGGAGCACGTTCGCTCGTAACTTTGGCGGTCCTAAAACGGTTGTCCGCCCGCCGCGAGCATTTGCCAGAGTTTCCAGGGCGAACCCTAAATCCCGAGCCGATTGAAAACGCTTTTCGGGCTCTTTCTCCAGGCAATGACGAACGATTTGCTGGAATGGTACGGGGACTTGCGACTGCTCCAGACCAATCTCGGGAGGATCCTCCCGCAGGACGGCAGTGATCGTGTCGACTTCGGTTTCGCCGCGAAACGCTCGTCGACCGGCCAGCATCTCGTAAAGAATGGCTCCTATGCTGAAGATGTCGCTACGATGATCCACCGCCTTGCCCCGCAGTTGCTCGGGCGACATGTAAGCGACGGTGCCGATTACCGCGCCACTCTTGGTTACAGTGGTGAGCTCTTCCACGGTTCGGCCTGGTTCTTCTGGCGCAGATTGCAGCTTGGCCACTCCGAAGTCGAGAATTTTGACCCGGCCATCCGTGGTGACAAATAAATTTTCGGGCTTCAGGTCCCGATGAATAATGCGGCGATCATGGGCCGCGATCAGGCCTTGTACGATCTGGAGGGAATATTCGACAGCTTGCCGAACGGGCAATGCGCCTTCCGCGAGTCGCTTGCGCAGGGTTTTGCCTTGCAGCAGTTCACAAACGATGTAAGGAGATCCGTTGTCAAGACCGACGTCATAAATGGCGACGATGTTGGGATGATTGAGAGCTGCCGCGGCGCGGGCCTCCAACTCGAAACGGCGGAGATGATCGGCATTGCCGCTGGAACTCGGCCGGATGAGTTTCAGAGCAACGTCGCGTCCCAACCTCTCGTCCCGTGCCCGGAAAACCTCTCCCATGGCTCCGGCCCCGATTTTCTCGAGGACCCGGTAGTGACCTATGACCCGGCCATTCATTTGCAAAAACGCCCCGCTGGCATGTTAGGAGTGCATGTGCAGTGCAGTCAATAACGGAATAAGAAGAACTATCCCTTCGCCTGTTAGCGAAAAGCTTGCTCTGGTCATCTCCGCCTGTTTATTATCAAAGTAGCCTGGCGAACCACGGAACAGAGGTCGTGCTATAATTCCTGTTCGCCTGCAGATTTTATCGAGGCAGCCTGTGATTCCCTCTACGGGCGAATCCCGCGCCAATTCAGATCATTAGATACGAGGTCTAGCCATGTCTGGCCATTCAAAATGGGCCACAATCAAGCACAAGAAGGGCGCGCTCGACGCCAAGCGCGGCAAGATTTTTACCCGCCTCATCAAGGAAATCAGTATTGCCGCGAAGAACGGCGGCGGCGATCCTGATACCAATCCTCGCCTGCGCGGCGCCATTCTCGCTGCTAAATCGGAGAATATGCCGGCGGATAATATCAAGAGGGCGATCCAGCGTGGCACGGGAGAACTGCCCGGCGCTACTTACGAAGAGTTTTCTCTTGAGGGCTACGGTCCGGGTGGCGTGGCGATCCTGCTGGATATCAATACGGACAACCGCAACCGTACGGTCAGCGAAATCCGTCATTGCTTTGGGAAGAACGGCGGCAATATGGCCGAAGCTGGCGCCGTCTCCTGGATGTTCCACAAGAAGGGCGACATCATTATTCCAAAGAGCGCCGCGAAAGAGGATGACCTGATGAACATCGTTCTCGAAGCCGGCGGCGAAGATCTGAATGACGATGGCGAGAATTGGGAAATCTTGACTGAGCCTTCGGCCTATGAGGCAGTGCTCGAAGCGGTGAAGAAGGCGGGAATTGAGCCCGCGTCGTCGAGCGTTGCCATGATTCCTCAGAACTACATCAAGCTGGAAGGTCAGGCGGCCAATACCATGATCCGGCTGATGGAAGCGCTGGAAGACCAGGACGACGTACAGAACGTACACTCCAACTTCGACATTGACCAAAAGTTGCTGGAAGAAGTGGCCGGCTGATTGTTCCGCGAGAGATTCTCAGAGCCGCGCTGTCGGGCGGCTCTTATTTTTTTTCAGGGCTATGCTTGTTAAGAAAGTTTTCAACACCACCGTGGAAAATTCTGTGGAAAAGCACAAAAGTATCTTTGTAAGTGATTCAGCGAGAGATGGTTCAGCATTTTGCACCGGAGCGAGTGCTGGCACCTTCGTCGCATATCGCAAAGCAACGTCTTGCCGATAAGCGCTTCCGGTGCGGGGCGAAGGTGAAACTGAGACTCGACAAACTCCTGGTCGAGCGGGGAATCGTCGCCTCGCGGGAACGCGCGCAGGCTCTGATTATCGCGGGGAAAGTGTTGGTCAACGAGCAGAAGCTCGACAAAGCTGGCGCGCAAGTTGTATCCGATGCTGTGGTGCGTATGCTCGGCGAAGATCTCAAGTATGTCAGCCGCGGCGGCCTTAAGCTTGAGCGCGCTCTCGAACATTGGAATATCGACGTCAACGCCAAGATTTGTCTCGATGTGGGCGCTTCCACCGGCGGCTTTACCGATTGTCTGCTGCAGCACGGTGCAGCACGCGTGATCGCGATCGATACCGGTTACGGCCAGATGGATTTCAAAGTCCGTCAGGATCCTCGCGTGCGACTTCTGGAAAAAACCAACGCCCGGTATGTGACGAGACAGATCATCGGTGAAATGGCGGACCTTATCGTGGTCGATGTCGCATTCATTTCCGCGACTTTGGTTCTGCCTCCGGTAGTGAACGCTGCTTTTCCGCCGTCTGGAGACGAGCGTCGTGGCCGGAAGGTGATCATTCTCGTCAAACCTCAATTCGAGGCGGGAAGGGAATTTGTCGGCAAGGGAGGTATTGTGCGCGACGAGGCCGCTCAACTCGCGTCCGTCGAAAAAGTGAAAGGAACCCTGGAGGGTCTTGGCTGTTCTCGCCTGGACGTAATCGATTCGCCCATACTCGGCGCAGAAGGGAACCGCGAATTCCTGCTCCAGGGAGTTTTCTAGTCCTCCGCGTCCTTCTGAACGACCTGTTGAAGATTTTTCAGCCGGATTCTGTACAATCTTTCTTTCTCTCTTTGATCATGGCAATCCGGTCCTCATCCTCCCCACCGAAGGTCGCGGCCATCATCTCTCGTCCGGCTAGTTCAGAGGTAGCTCGCACTGTCCCGGAACTGCTGGCATGGCTTCACGCCCACGGCTACAGCGTCATCGTCGATCCAGAGACAGCTAAATATGCCAACGGCGAAGAGGAAGTGCCGCGCTCGAATATGTCTTCGCGGCCCCTGGAGCTCGTCGTGGTGCTGGGCGGCGATGGTACTTTGCTCTCCGCGGCTCGAGCCACGGCCACAATCGACGTGCCGCTACTCGGCGTGAACCTCGGATCGCTGGGTTTTCTTACGGATGTGCCGCTTTCCTCGCTCTTTTCCATGCTTGATCAGATTGCGCAGGGACGCGCCGCCGTGGAGCAGCGTTCGCTGATGCAGTGCGATTTACTGCGCGGCGAACAGATTCTGGGACGCTACCTAGTGTTCAACGACGCGGTCGTCAATAAGACGGCTCTGGCTCGTCTCAATAATTACGACCTCTTCGTCGACACTGTATTTGTTTCAAGCTACCGGGCGGACGGAATGATTGTGGCCACGCCGACAGGTTCGACCGCTTACTCACTCTCCGCCGGCGGCCCTGTATTGATGCCGACGGTCAATGCTTTCGTGATCACTCCGGTCGCGCCGCACTCGCTCACGCACCGGCCGCTGGTCGTGCCGGATTCGGCAGTCGTTGAGCTTCTGCTGCGCAGCGACGAGGAAGTGGCGTACCTCAGCCTGGATGGACAACCTGGCCTGGATTTATGCGACGGAGACCGAGTCCGTTGCCGTCGCTCCGAACACAGAGTCAGCCTATTCCGAACCGATCATGATTTCTTCCACGTGCTGCGGACGAAGCTAAAGTGGGGAGAAAGATAGGATCGACTCACGACTAGGCCGCGGTTACAATTCCGCCGCATAGAGCTCGCGCCCTGTTTCCCGACGCCGGATGATCTTGGCCGACTTTCCGCGAACCAGAATTTCCGCGGGTCGCGGACGCGAGTTGTAGTTTGACGCGAGCGCCATTCCGTAAGCGCCGGCGTCAAGAATCGCAAGCAAGTCGCCCTCTTCCACCCGTGGCAACTCCCGATCACGTGCCAAGAAGTCCCCTGACTCGCACACCGGACCGACTACATCGACCGTCTCCTTCTTGGCAGGGGATTTCTTGGACTGAACCACGGGGACGATTTCGTGGTACGCCCCATAGAGCGTGGGACGAATCAAATCGTTCATGGCCGCATCCACAATCAGGAAGCGCTTGCCATCGTTTTCTTTTCTGTAAATGACCCAGGTGAGTAGCGCACCCGCGGGACCCACGATCGAGCGTCCCGGCTCGAGCAGCAAGTGCACATTTAGTCCGCGCAATGGATTAGTCACGGCCCGCGCATAACGTGCAGCACATTCGACAAACTGTAAGTTCGGCGCCTGATATTCAATGCCAAGCCCGCCGCCGATATCGACGTAGTCGATCCTGTGCTTATCCGCGCGCAAGTCGCGAACCAGGTCCGCCACTCGATCTACGGCCTCAGCGAAGGGTGCAACGTCGGTGATCTGGGAGCCGATGTGAACGCTGACGCCCACAACTTTCAGGTGCCTCGCACTGGATGCCTTGCCGTAAAGTTCGCGCGCGTTTCCGATCGGCACTCCGAACTTATGCTTGCGCAATCCCGTGGAAATGTACGGATGCGTATCGGCAGCCACGTCTGGATTCACGCGCAGAGCCACTCGCGCGACCGTTCGACACTGTGCTGCGCAATCCGCCAGCACCCAGAGTTCCGATTCACTCTCGACATTGAAGAGGAGGATGCCGGCCTTCAGCGCTGCGGTTATCTCCTCGCGTGATTTTCCAACGCCGGAGAAGACTGCTTTCTTAGCCGCCCGGCGGTCGGCGACCAGCACTCGCTCCAGTTCCCCACCGGAAACCACATCAAAACCGCATCCTTGGCGAGCCATCAGGCGAAGAATGCTCAGGTTGGAGTTTGCCTTCACGGAGTAGCAGATCGTGTGGAGAACACGGCGGAAAGCATTCTCGAAGGCGCCGAGCCGCTTCAAGATTGCCCTTGTCGAGTAAACGTAAAGAGGCGTTCCGTAGCGCTCCGCAAGTTTCGCTAGGGGAACATCTTCGCAGTGGAGGACAAACGTCTCGCTACTGCGCAATAATCCTTTGCGGTGTTTACGGAAAACGAATCCCGGCGGCCGCCCGACTTCGCTGCGCCAGTTCATTTTCGTTTTACAGAGCTTGCAGCCGGACTATCTTTGACTTTGATCGCCACTACGGTTTGATCATCGAAAGTCTCGACCCCTGCAGAATGCTCGGCCACAGCTTTGAATAAAATATCGACCACACAGTCCGCCGAGCGACCTCCGCATTCCTCGATAAGCTTTTCCACGCGCCCCCGGCCAAACATCTCTCCGTGCCGGTTACGTGCGTCCAGAATACCATCGCTAAAGAAAACGAATACGTCTCCGGGCTTCATTTTGAAACGGAACTCATCGTAATTCGCATCGTCGAAAAGTCCCAGCGGCAGGCCGGTAGCCTCAACTACATGGTTCTTTCCAGCATGCACGTGAATCGGACGCGGCAAACCCGAGTTGGCCACCAGGAGCGTTCGATGTGCATCGTCCCACACGGCATAGATGAGTGAGACGAATTGCGCCTCAATACGGCGTTCGGCCAGAGACAGGTTGACCGCTCTAAGCATCTCGGCGGGGCCAGGTTCAATGGGTGCGTGGGAGCGGAGGATTCCGCTGACAAGAGCGGCATAGATGGCGGCAGGCGCTCCTTTGCCGCTCACGTCGCCAATCACCATTCCGAGCCGCGAAAGCGAATAAGGAATGAAGTCGTACAAATCTCCACCGATGGCGCGCGCGGGCACAAACTTCGCCGCTAATTCCAGATTAGGCAGCTTGGGAAGAGTCTGCGGCAGCAATCGCATTTGCAATTCCCGAGCGAGCGCCAAATCCCGCTCGAGCCGGCGTTCCTGGCGCGCGATCTCCTCGTAGAGGCGCGCGTTTTCAATTGCGATGGCCACCTGCGCCGCCAGCGTCATCATGGTGCGGCGGTGGTCGTCGGTAAAAAAACCGCGCCGCGTGTGTTCCAAATCTAGTACTCCGATCACTTTATCCTTATAGATCAGCGGCACCACCAATTCCGAGCGTGTTTCCGGGTTGCCTTCGATGTAGCGGGGATCTTTGCTCACGTCCGGCACCAGTATTGCTTGTTTGCTTTCGGCCGCGTGACCGACGAGGCCGCGTCCCAGCGGGACCTCGTGCTTCAGGTGGATATTTTCGTGGAAGCGCAACGAGAAACGATGTTGCAACTTCTCGCCGGAAGAATCCAGCAACAGAATGCTGAACATCTGGTAGTCAATCAGACGCCGCAGCAACTCCGCTACCCGGCTCAGCAGTTCATCCAGATTCAGGATGGACGACAACTCGCGCGCGATTTCATTGAGCAATAACAGGATGCGGGCCTGTCGTGTGGTGCGAGTATAGAGCTGCGCATTTTCGATGCCGCCCGCGATTCGCGAAGCTACCAGAGTCAGCAGGCGGCTGTGTTCTTCATTGAAATAGCCGGGTTCCCGCGCTTCCAGATCGATCACGCCAATCACCCTGTTCTTGGTGATGAGTGGCACGGCTAATTCCGAGCGCACGTTGGGCACGGCGGCGATGTAGGTTGGATCCTGGGTAACATCATCCACCAGGACCGCTTGCCGCGACTGCGCCGCTTGCCCGGTCACTCCTTCGCCCACTTTGACGCCAGCACGCTCGGCGAACTCGGGCGGGTATCCTACCTGGAACCGAAAGCGCAATTCCTGAGTCTTCTCATTAAGGAGAAGAATGGCGAAGATTTCATAGTCGATGACCTTGCGCACCACCTCCGCGACGCGGCGCAGAGTGGTATCGAGATCGAGCGACGTTGCCAGTACATCGCCAACTTCCAGCAACAGCGGCTCAACCGACAGATGACTTACAGGCTTGCTCAGAACAGATCCCATGGTTTTTTCTATGATAGCAGCGATGTGTTGAGTACCTAGTACCTAGTACCGAGAAGAGAGGCGCTCGGAACCTTTCGTCGGGTGCCGTGTCCGAACCCGAGCGTGCTTGCTCAGTACTCGGGACTGGCTTCTACTCCCGCGGCACGATGCAGATATCAGCGAGGTTTCGATAGCGCTCGGCGTAATCGAGGCCGTAGCCCACTACAAATTCATCGGGGATGGTGAAGCCAACGTAGTCGCCCTGGAGAGGCAATTTGCGGCGCGAGGGCTTGTCCAGAAGAGCCGCGATCTTGAGCGATCGAGGCTGGTGAGCCAGAAGCAGCTTCTTCAAGACTGTTAGCGTCAGTCCAGTATCCAAAATGTCTTCCACGACAATCACATTCTTGTCTTTCATGGACTGGTCCACATCTTTCGTCAGCTTCACTTCGCCGGTGGAGTCCCATCCGCTCTTGAGTTCCTGAGTGGGGCTGGGGCGGTTCCCGTAACTCGAGATACCGACGAAATCAAAAGTCGCGTCCAGCTTTACCTGCCGTGCCAGATCAGCGAGAAAAATTGCTGAGCCCTTCAATACGCCGACCAGAATCACTGGCTGGCCCGCGAAGTCGTGTGTGATCTCCGCGCCCAGTTCCACAACCCGTTTTGTAATTTGTTCCCGCGAAATTAGCACCTTGAGTTCAGCCATGGGGTTTCATATTAAACTAATTTCAGACACGCCCGGGTCGTTTGACGAGTAAATCTGTTTGGAAGGCGCAGCGGCCGGAGCTATCGTCCATGAACTTGAGAGGCCTTCATCTTACGTGGCTGGGCCACGCGACATTTCGCATCGAAACGCCGGGCGTTGAAATTCTTACAATGAAACCCGGCGTGACTGTCCACGATTGAAAACAGGCAACCGATAAAGGTAAATAATCAGAAGTCCTGAAGGAGACGAGTGACCTCGAATAAACCGAAGAAAGAAAACAAACCCAACTGGCGGCACTACAACTTCACTACCGCCGGCCCGGTCGACGATTATCTGTATTCCATGCTGCCCAAGCGCGACGAAGTGCTGGCGGAGATGGAAGAGTACGCCTCCAAGCGCGACGTGCCAATCGTTGGGCCTGCGGTGGCGCGGGTGCTTCAGGAGTTTGCCCTGATGATCAACGCCAAGACGGTGTTCGAGTTGGGCTCTGCCATCGGATACTCGACCATCTGGTGGGCGCAGGCGGTCGGCGAAAAAGGCCACGTCATCTACACCGACGGCGATCCCAAGAATGCCGAGCGTGCTCGCGGGTACTTCGAGCGCGCCGGCGTTTCCAGTCGCATCACGCTGCACACCGGAGATGCGCTGGAAGTTCTCTCCGAGCAGAAGCAGGAGTTCGACATTATCTTCAACGATGTCGATAAAGAGGACTACCCGCGCGTACTGCGCTTGGTGTCACCACGCCTGCGCAAGGGCGGTTTGTTTATTGCCGACAATGTCTTGTGGAGCGGGCGGGTCGCGGAGAAGAATCCGAAGGAAGCGCACACCAAGGCCATCCTCGAGTTCAACCGATTGCTTTACAACTCGCCGGATTTTTTTACAACGATCCTGCCGATTCGGGATGGCTTGGCGATTGCGTTTAAGAAATAGTGCAACGAAGTTAGATGGATTTGACGGGAATCGCTAACAGATCTTCCACCAGCCCCACTTCCTTCTGCAGAAACGGTTCGGCGCAGGTGACGCCGCCGAGCGCGCCATAATACCGCGCCATCGACTCCACGCGCGCATGAATTTCGTCGTGGGCGGGGAAAAGGTCCTTGCCCGCCTCCTGGTCACTGAACTGCGACTTGTAGGCCAGGATGGAAGCGAACTTCTGCTCGAACTGCTGGCTGATATCGACCACAAACGTGGGCCGCACGTCGTAGTAAAGCGTTGCGTAGATTATTTTGAAAGGACGATGAGGATCGAGCGGCTCTTTCGTTACAACGCTGGCCTCTGCTCCAGGGTCGGTCTGGCTGATAGCTGACGGCGGATGGCTGAGAGCCAATTTCGCCAGTCCCGCAAGAAAACACGCCTCGTACCCCAGCACGGAAGTCGTGTAGTGATCCGGATGTCGTCCTTTCCAGTAAGGCAGGATCACCACGCGCGGCCGAGTCTCGCGGATCACACTCGCCACTTTCAACCGGTTCTCCCAGGTGTTTTCCACGCGGCCATCCGGAATATCGAGTGCCCGCCGCCAACCTGCGCCGAGAATTCTCGCGGCGTCCGCTGCTTCGCGCGCGCGATCTTCAGCCGTGCCGCGCGTGCCCATTTCGCCTTGCGTCAGATCGAGAATGCCCGTCCGTTGGCCGCGTTGGGCCATTTTCAGCAGTGTGCCGCCGCAGGTCTGCTCTACGTCGTCGCGGTGCGCGGCAATCGCCAGGATGTCGAGGGGCGATATGGACATGTCAGTCGAGATTCCCTTGCTCCAGCACAACATTCTCGCGCACGATCAGCCGGTGCGCTGACATTTCCTTTATCACAGGCATCGCCGTGAAATGCGCACTCCTGCTACTTCTTCCGCTCTACCAAATACCGCGCCAACTCCTTCAGCGTCTCCGCCCGTTCGCCGAAGCTGTCCAACTCCGCAAATGCAGCACTCACCAGCGCATCCGCCTTGCGCAGGGATTCTTCAATCCCGAACAGCGCCGGGTAGGTAGCTTTTTGTGCGGCAGTGTCTTTGCCGGCGGTTTTGCCGAGTTGCTCGGAGGTTTGGGTTACGTCCAGAACATCATCCACAATCTGAAAGGCCAAGCCAATCGACTGTCCAAACGCGCGCAGCTTCTTAACTTCGTTGCTCTTTGCTCCGGCATAAAGGCCACCGCTCACGAGGCTGGCCGTGATCAGCGCGGCGGTTTTCGAGCGATGGATGTACTCCAGCATCTCTACCGTGGGCTGAGTATGCTCGGCTTCCAGATCCACAACCTGCCCGCCAATCATGCCATTCAGCGTGCCCGTACCGCGCGCGATCTCTTCAATAATCCGCACGCGCGCCTCCGCTGGACATTCCAGTCGCGCCAGAACCTCGTAGGCCTGAGTCTGCAATGCGTCTCCGGCGAGAATCGCGATCGCATCGCCGAATACTTTGTGGCATGTAGGGCGGCCGCGCCGCAGGTCGTCGTTGTCAAGGGCCGGAAGATCGTCGTGGATCAGCGAATAAGTGTGCAGCATCTCGAGCGCCGCACCCAGTTCTTCGATTCTTGGCGGCAACGATCCCGCGACCATACGGCCGGCTTCCATACACAATACCGGCCGCAGCCGCTTGCCGCCGGCAAATACGCTGTGACGCATTGCCTTGTGAATGGAAACGGGATGCTGAGTTTCGAGAGGAATCAGCCGATCCAGTGCCGCGTCCGTCCGCGCCTGTCCTTGCTCGAGAGTTTCTTGCAGCATTGCGCAGTGAGTATAACAAGGGGCAGTGGGCAGAACACAGTGGCCGGAGACGATGCGGAAGCACCGAAAGCGATACTTGATCGAATTTGAGCTCAAAAAAGCGAGGACGCCGAAAGGCGTCCCTGTTGGTTCGAGACTCAAGTGAGCCTCAGGCTGCGGCGCTCTGTGCGATCGCTACGCTCCGCAAGACCGAGGTCAGAACATTTTGCACTTCATCGGCACGGCAAACGTCGCTCGCGCCAGCCTCCAGCGCAGCAATCCACAATTGCTCATCCGGTATGCGATGCGTGCACACAATCGGCAGCGATGGAAAGTCGTGATGTAAGCTTCGCACATCGGTCAGACGCCAGTATTCCATGTCGAGGACCACGACCTCCGGACGGTTCTTGGCGACATGTTCGCGGAGTTCGTCGCCGGAGTACGTCAAGTGGACTGCGTGGAAGTGGGAGGAGAGTTTACCAGCCAGACGCTGCGCGACCCTGGGATCGCTTTCCAGAACTACGACACTAAAGCCCATAGATCCTCCTGACCTAAAACCGTCAACCACGGCGGACTAGGGCTGCGGGGAAGGGTACGAAACCGCGACTCCACAGACATTTAAAACCCAAAGCACCAGCGACGGGGCCAGCTGCCTACCTGCGGGCAGGCGCCTTTTCCGCCAAGGGCTCAAACGGCTCGCTCTGGAGCTTCCCATTTTTCTTCAGCAAGATCTCGACTTTGCCTTCCGCCTGCTCCAGTTCCTTCCGGCAGGCGGAGGAAAGATTCATGCCCTCTTCAAAGAGGGTGAGAGACTTCTCCAAAGGGACATCTCCCTTTTCCAGCTCCTGAACAATCTTTTCCAGTCGCTGGAGACACTCCTCAAACTTGGCCAACGGGGTTTCGCTCCATCTCTATTGTAATGCACCTATCCGAGCATTATGTCCAGTCTTTTATTGTAAATAGTTAGTGAAAATAGACCTTCGTGTCCCTATAAGGGAAGGGCCTAAGCCGGGGCGGAAGTCTTCGTCCCAAGAGCCTCAAGGACATCCACCGCCGAGCTGTAGCGTCCCTGCGGCGCGCTGATCTGTGCCCCCTGTACCGTGTGCCGAACCGCGACCAGCATCTCTCGCGCAATCGCTACACCCTCGGCCCTTGCCGCTTCCGGCGTCTGGGCCCGGGCCATACGTTCCAGAATCGCGTCTGGCACCGAAACTCGGAGTTCGTTCTTCATGAACTCGGCGTTGCGCACGCTAACCAACGGCCAGATCCCCGCGATTACTGGAATTCGGCAGTGTTCGATGCGCCTCAGAAAATTTTCCAGCAGGCGGATGTCGAACACCGGTTGTGTTACCGCATACTCGGCGCCAGCTGCCACTTTGTATTCAAAGCGGCGGATTTCTTCGTCCAGGTCTGTTAGACCTGGGTTCGCTCCTACGCCAATCACAAAGGCGGTGCCTGTTCCGATTGGGTTTCCACCAAGGTCCAGCCCCCGGTTCAGGTTGTGAACAATGTTCACCAAGCCAATGGCATCTACATCGAACACCGCCGTCGCGTCTGGATAGTTACCCATCTTCGGCGGATCCCCCGTGATGCAGATCAGATTCTTGATTCCCACGGCGGCCGCTCCCAAAAGGTCACTCTGGATGCAAAGTACATTGCGGTCGCGGCAGGTATAGTGCAGAATCGCATCGATCCCTGCTTCCCGCTGCACCAGCAAAGAGAGTGCCTGATTGCTCATGCGCGCCGAAGCCCGTGGGCTGTCTGGAATGTTGACCGCATCCACCCCCACGGATTTCAGGAATCGTGATCCCTCCAACTCTTTGCGAATATCCGTTCCCTTGGGAGGAACCACTTCCACCATTGTGACGAATTCTCCGCGGGCCAACTTCGCCCCCAGAAGGGATCGTTCCTCTAAAGATTGCGCCGGGGTCGGCCTAGGCGGCGCTGCGCCTCCCGTGGCATGAGCCGGGGCAGCCCTTCCTCTGGCTTCCCCGACTCGAAGCGCGGACTTCATCACGCGGATGTGATCCGGAGTGGTTCCGCAACATCCTCCAACGATGCGCACCCCGGCGGAGACAAACTTGCGCGCATAGCTCGCCATGTACTCGGGCGAGCAGAGATAGATGTTTCTGCCTTCCACCGACCGCGGAATGCCTGCGTTGGGCTGGGCGGCGAGCGGAAGGGAAGTGACGGCTCGCACGCGCTCGATGGCGTCCAGCATGGCCACTGGACCCACACTGCAATTGCAGCCGATGACGTCGGCACCCCAATCCTCGAGTCGAGGAGCAAATGCTTCTGGATCGGAACCATCCAGGCAGTTGCCATCTTCATCGATCGTGACCTGCACGACTAAAGGCAATTTTGCTCCCACGTCCTTAGCGGCCAGCATGGCCTGATGAAGTTCCTCGAGGTATCCGAAAGTTTCCAGGATCAGCAGGTCAACGCCGCCCTCCGCCAAGGCCGCGATCTGCTCGCGGAATGCCTGACGGGCTTCCTCAAACGAAGTTTTCCCCAGGGGCTCGATTCTTGTACCCAACGGGCCAACCGATCCTGCCACCCACACATCGAAGCTCTTGGCGGCTTCCCGTGCCAGCCGCGCACCCATGCGGTTCATGTCACGTACTTTGTCGGCTAGGCTATGCCGGGCCAGCCGGAATGAGTTCGCGCCAAAAGTATTGGTTTCAATAATTTCGGCTCCGGCCTGCAAGTATTCGTGATGAATTGCACGAATGAGATCGGGCTGGGACAGGTTCAATTCGTCATAGCAGCGGTTGATGAAGACGCCTTTGGCGTACAGCAGCGTTCCCATGGCGCCATCGCAGAGAACGGGGGACTGCTTGATGCGTGCAAGAATGTCATCCGCCATAGATAGTGAGAGCATACAAGATGAAAGCAGGTTCTTGCATCTGAAGGTAAAGCACGAATGGAGGCGAGATCGCACCAGGCCTGTGCAAGTGTTCTCTGCGAGGCTCTGCTATAATCCGCTATTTCGCACTTAAATCGCTGGTTTTCCTGCAGTTAGGAGCCTGACGTTTGAAGAAATCCGCTCTCTTGCATGCTGTGCTCGCAGTCGCCGGTTTAGGTCTTGTCTCCTGCAGCAGTGGCGTGCAGGTAACCACGCCTCCGAGTAAATTAACCGAGCGAGTTCTCGCTTCGCAGAGCGTCTCTAGCCCCACGGCGTCTGGTGGTCTGGTAATCATCGACGGTGAATACGACACCCTGGAACACGGTGAAATCAGCGCCGGCACCGCTCCCGGCCTCATGGCGATATCTCCGCAACGATCAGTTTTGCTGGCCTTTGATTCCTCGACCAACAGAGTCGAAGTGGTCAACACTACAAAAGAGTCGCTGACCGGCAGCATCCAGCTTCCCGGGCCCACCACCAGCATGGCCGTTCCGGTGCCCAGCGCGGGTTACGCAGCAGTGCCTTCAGCTCCGTTGAACGGGACATCGCCAGGGGCGGTGGTGGCGATGAATCTTACGTCCGGGGGCATCACAGCTACGATCGGTGTGCCCAATGCTCAGACGGTGGTATCAAATCCAAGTGGAACCCAGGTTCTGGCTTT
>Ga0187891_1001087_pt1 | contig 24303 bp, 25 predicted proteins | sample June2016WEW_21_4_FD_132990 | JGI IMG/M metagenome (GOLD analysis project Ga0187891, IMG submission 132990) | Peatland microbial communities from SPRUCE experiment site at the Marcell Experimental Forest, Minnesota, USA - June2016WEW_21_40 | ecosystem: Environmental > Terrestrial > Soil >... | reverse complement strand
GGGCAGTCCATCGCTGCCGGACCACACGGGGCCCCGGACGGGCCAACGGTTTCAAGGTCTGCCCGGCGGCTGGCTTCTGCCGGAGAGCCGATTCAAGGACTTCCCGCAGCCGGAACCGTACTTGCCGCGGTGCGAGAGGGGGGATCATTACGCCGAGTGGATACGGGCATGCAAAGCCGGCAAGAAGTCGATCACGCCTGTCGAGTTCGCCTGCGACCTCACGGAATTCGCCCTGCTCGGGACCGCGACGCTGCGCCGGTACAGCACGCCCGGGGCGCGCGGAACAACGGGTTGGGGGCATAATGGCCGATCGGACTCCGCGGACGTGTGGAGCACGACCGGGGGCGCGCACCCCGGAGTCTGGGCACCCGGCGGTGCGGATGCACCTCGCTACTGGCGAAGTTCCAAAGTCCTCCTTTGGGACTCGAAGGCGATGAGATTCACCGATGACGAGGTGGCCAACGGCCTGGTTGACACGCCCTACCGCAAGGAGTGGGACTACAAGGTTTAGGCTGCATCCGAGGTGCGCCTCCTGGCACGGCGTTTTGAAATCGGATTCAGTCTCGAAATCGGAAGTCCAGCTTGGGCTGCGGGCACGGTGGCCGGCAAGGAGGAGCGGTGGGAAGGGCGTCCGAGTTTCAGGTCTTTGTCAAGCCGGCAGGGGCCGTTTGTAATCTCGATTGCCAATACTGCTATTACCGGGATAAGCGAAGCCTCTATCCGGATGCGGGCGTGTCGCGGATGCCGGAAGGCCTGCTGGAAGAGTACATCGTCCAGCACATCGAGGCTGCGGGCGGGCCGGAGATCGCCTTCTCGTGGCATGGAGGAGAGCCCACCACGCTGGGCGTGGATTTCTTCCGCAAAGCTGTCGAGCTTCAGCGCAAGCACAAGCCCGCCGGCTGGCGCATCCGCAACGGTATCCAGACCAATGGCGTTCTGCTGGACGAAGCGTGGGGCCGCTTTCTCGCGGCGGAGGATTTCAGCATCGGTCTCAGCCTGGACGGCCCGGCCGAACTGCACGACGCATACCGCGTGACCAAGGGCGGCCAACCGACTCACCGGCAGGCCATGCGCGGATACGCGGTCTTGCGCAAGCACGAGGTCCACACCGACATCGTGTGCGTAGTGCACAATCTGAACGTCCTGCATCCGCTCACCGTCTACCGGTTCTTCCGGGAAATCGGCTGCCGGTATCTGGGTTTTCTGCCAGCCGTGGAGCATGTGCCGGAGAGCGCGGAGGGCGTCGGCCCGTATACGCCGTCCGCCGAGGCTTATGGAGCGTTTCTGTGCAAGATCTTCGATGAATGGATCGAGCGGGACACCGGCCGGATCGCGGTGCAAACCTTCGAAGAGGCCGCCAGGCCGCCGCTCGGGCTGGAGCACTCGTTGTGCGTGTTCCGCGAAACCTGCGGCCAGATCCCGGTGCTCGAACACAACGGAGACTTTTTCCCTTGCGACCACTTCGTCGACCGCGAACACCGGTGGGGCAACATCCGCGAGAAGACCCTTGGCGAACTGCTGGAAAGCCAGGCGCAACGGAATTTCGGCGAGGCCAAGCGGGACTCCCTACCGCGTTACTGCCGGGAGTGCGAAGTGCTGGCCATGTGTAACGGCGGATGTCCTAAATACCGCTTCATCCGGACGCCGGACGGCGCAGCGGGTCTCAACTACCTTTGCGCAGGGTTGAAGCGCTTCTTCCTGCACAGCCAGGCGCCGATCGCGAGATTGGTGGCCCGGAACCAGGAGCAGACGCCGGTGCTCCACACCGCTCCGGGGAAGACGGGCCGCAACGATCCCTGCCCGTGCGGCAGCGGCCTGAAGTACAAGAAGTGCTGCGCGGCCAGCGGAGTAAGATAGGTCTCCTGGCCTACCCATTTCGAGTTGTTGCAGGCCTGAGACTCCTTTTTGCCTCAAAAGCACCTTGGTGCTCTACGTCAATGCATGCCCCAGTATCTCGAGGTACTTCGCTACCGCCTCGATCCCTCTGTAGAAATTCGGCAGATGGAACTTCTCGTTCGGCGCGTGCAGATTGTCGTCCGGCAAGCCGAAGCCCATCATTACGCTGGGCACGCCGAGATACCTGTCGAACACGCCCACGATCGGAATGGACCCGCCCGAGCGGATGTAGACGGTCTCCTTGCCGAAGATCTGTTTCATGGCTTCGGCCGAGGCCTGGATATACGGGTTATCGGGATCGGTCAGCGACGGGGCTCCGGCGCTCAGCAGTCTTACTTCGGCGGTCACGCCCTTCGGACACACGGCCTTCACCGCTGCCTGAAACTGAGCGATCGCTTCGTCGACCCTCTGGTCGCCCACCAGGCGGGTGCTGATCTTAGCCACCGCCCGCGCAGGGATCACGGTCTTCGCGCCTTCGCCCACAAAGCCGCCCTTGATGCCGTGCACTTCCACCGTGGGCCGCGCCCAAACCCGCTCGAAGAGCGGAACTCCGGGCTCGCCCACCAGCTCCTTGGCGCCCATTTCCTTCTCGGTATATTCCTTCTCGTCGAAGGGCAGCCGAGCCCACGCCTCGCGCTCCTTGGCTGCCGGCGGCACCACCCGATCGTAGAACCCGGGGATTAGGATGTGGCCATTTCGATCCTTGAGCGCACACAGAATCTCCGCGATGGCCATGATCGGGTTCGGCGCCGCGCCGCCATAGACGCCCGAATGCAGGTCGTGATCGGCGCCCTCGACGGCCAGTTCGTAATAAATCAACCCGCGCAGTCCGATGCAGATGGTGGGCATCTCGGGCGCGAACATTTCGGTGTCGCAGACGATCGCCGCGTGGGCTTTCAGCCGCGGCGGCTTGCTCTTCACGTACGCCTCGATGTGCTCGCCGCCGGTCTCCTCTTCACCCTCCAACAGGAATCTCACGTTTACCGGAAGCTTGCCATGGGTCTTCATGAGGCCTTCGACAGCTTTGATCTGGATGTAGACCTGCCCCTTGTCGTCGCAGGCGCCGCGGCAGAAAATGTCGTTGCCGCGGATGGTGGGCTCGAACGGCGGCGACTTCCATTCGTCCAGCGGATCCGGCGGTTGTACGTCGTAATGACCGTAGAAGAGTACGGTCGGCTTGCCCGGCGCGCCCAGCCATTCGCCATAGACCAACGGATTGCCGCCGTTCGCGTCCTCGATCAGCTCGGCTGAAGCCATCCCGGCGCCGAGCAGTTCGTTCCTCGCGAACTCCGCCGCGCGCCGGATATCCGGTTTGTGCTCCGAAAGCGCGCTGATGCTCGGAATCCGCAGAAATGTCTTCAACCCTTCCAGAAACTCGCCCTTGTGCTCTTGAAAGTAGTTCACGTTAGCCTCCCGTCTACATAATCGCCGTCGGCGGCGCGGGTTCATCCGGCCGGCCGGCGTTCTTCAGCGGCAACTGGGTCATCAGCACCGCCAAGCCAATCAGCACGAGGATCGACAGCCAGGGCGTCCCCGCCCACGTCCAGTCCGGCAGGATGGCGTGGCCGTAGCTCTTCTCCGCCGCGCGGAATCCCGCCACCAGCAGTCCGCACAGCGCCTCGCCCGCGATCAGCCCCGACGCCGTCAGCACACCGGCATTCTCGATGCGCGCCTTCTGAGCGTCGTTGAAGCCGCCCTCGTCGCGGTACCTGTCCGTCGCCCAGCGGAAGAGGCCGCCGATGAAAATCGCGAAGGTCGTCTCGAGCGGCAGGTACATGCCCACCGAGAACAGCATGGGACTTTTGACCTCGACCAGGATCAGACCGAAGCCCATGAAGATGCCAGCCACCACCAGCGGCCACGCCATGTTGCCGCCCACGATCCCCTTGGCCAGCGACGCCATCAGCCCCGCCTGCGGCGCCGAAAGTTGCGGTGTGCCGAAGGTGTAAGCGCGGTGCAACCACATCAGGGGGAAGAACAACGCCATACTGGATGCCGCGATGCCCAGCAGATCGCCGATTTGCATCTTGGCCGGCGTGCCGCCCAGAATGTATCCGGCCTTTAGGTCCTGCAGCATCTCGCCCGCCACCGCGGAGGACACGCATACTACCGCCGCCACGCCGAGCACGGCGCCGATGCCCGCATTGCCGCGCAGCCCCATGGCCACCATCAACAGCGCCGCGACCACCAGCGTACACAGCGTCAGCCCGGAGACCGGATTATTCGAGGAGCCGATCATCCCCACCAGGTTGCCCGAAACCGCGGCAAAGAAGAAGCCCAGCACGATCATGACGATCGCCGCCACGGTCGCTGCGGCAATTTGGCCGGTCAAGTAGTAATACAGCGCCACCATGCAAACGAACACCGCCGCCAGTCCGCCGAATACCACCTTGCTGTTCAGGTCGCGCTCGGTGCGGTTGGTACCTTCGTGCCCTGCCGCGGACTTCCGCAGGTCAGCCACCGCGCGCTTCATGCCGAGGCCGAGGTTCTTGCGCATGCGGAAGAGCGTGAACGACGCGCCCACCATCATGCCGCCCACCGCGATCGGACGCACGATGTTGTACCAGGTGGTGCCGGCCACGTCCGCCCAACCGGCTTCACCGTTAACCCAGGGCTGAAGCTGCGGCCCCAGGAAGAAGATCAGTAGCGGCACCAGCAGTCCCCAGGCGAAGACGCCGCCGGCGAAGTTCAGCGCGCCCAGCCGCGGCCCGATGATGTACCCGACGCCCAGATACGCGGGGCTGATAGCGGGAGCGGAGAAGGTCGTCATGGCGCCTGCCTGCACGGTGGGCGTGCCCGGCATCCGCGTCAGCTTAACCATGCTCTTTCCCAGTTCGCCGACATGCACCAGGAAATCCCGGCTGGCGGCGAACAGGTTGATGGCGCCCAGGAAGAAGACGACCGCACCTATGCCCATGTTGGCGAAGAGAATCTGGGCGGCTTTGGCCCCCTGCTGGCCAGCCTTATGAATCTCCGATGCCGCCACCGATTCCGGGAAGGGAAGATCGGGATCCTCCACCATCACGCGCCGCAGCAAGGTGACAAACAGGATTCCCAGCGTGCCTCCCACCGCCATCAGCGCCACCGATTTCCAGTAGCCGTGCTCCAGGTCGAACGCCGGCCAGACCCCTGCCAGCACGAACGCGGGGATGGTGAACACCGCGCCGGCGGCCACCGATTCGCCGATGGATCCGATGGTACGGGCCATGTTCTCTTCCAGAATCGAGCCCTTCATCAGGCGCAAGATGGCCATGCCGATCACCGCCGCGGGGTAGGTGGCCGCGATGGTCATACCGGCGCGCAAACCCAGGTAAAGGTTGGCTGCTCCGAGGACAACGGTCATCAGCAAACCCAGCACGATCGCCCGAATTGTGAATTCTCGCAAATCGGTTTTGTCCGGCACGTACGACCGGAATTTCTTTTCTTCGGGAGGCGTCATTGCAGTTTCGCCCTCACTTTATCGCTTAACGCTTTGCCGTCAACCACTTTGCCTTGGAGCCTTGCCTGTGCCGCTTTCATCGCCACCCCCATCTGCTTGAGGGAGGCGACTCCGGTCTCGGCCAGCGCGGCGGCAATGGCTTCGTCCATTTCGGCCGGCGTGGCGGAGGCAGGGAGATAGCTTTCGATCAGCGCGCGCTCGGCTTCCTCTTTATCCGCCTGTTCGGTGCGGCCGGCCTTGCGAAACGCCTCGGCCGCGTCGATGCGCTGTTTGATGAGCGACTTGATGACCTGCATTTCGGCCGCCTCGTCGAGCGGCTTGGGCGAATCCACCTTCAGCTTCATGAGCGCGGCTTTGACCATGCGGAGCGCGCTCAGCCGCGCCTCTTGCCTGGCCTTCATGGCCGCAACCATGTCTTTTTGCACTTGATCGATGAGAGGCATAATGTAATGTTATTCTATGGGACAGGCTTGCCGGCGCTCTTTTTGCCCGGGAACGAAGCGATGGTGTACAAACCGCCGGCGCCCGACGCTCTCTTACACATATTATGAACATCCTAGTTGCCGAGCCTATCGCACCGGCCGCCCTCGATCTGTTGCGCGGCGAACCTGGCTGGAATGTCATTGTTTCCAATCCTAAAGAATATGCCCAGCACCTGGCGGAAGCGGAGGCGCTGCTGGTTCGCAGCGCCGTGCAGGTTACGCCGGAGGTGCTCTCCAAGTCGCCCAAGCTGCGGGTGATCGGGCGCGCTGGGGTGGGAGTCGACAACGTCGATCTGGACGCCGCTACCATGGCCGGCGTGCTGGTGATGAACACCCCCGGCGGCAACGCCGTCTCGGTGGCCGAGCACACGCTGGCGCTGATGCTGGCCATGGCGCGCCACATCCCGCAAGCCAGCGCCTCCACGCGCGCCGGCAAGTGGGAAAAGAAAAAACTGATGGGGAATGAGCTGCGCGGCAAGACGCTCGGCATCGTGGGCCTCGGCAGCATCGGCCGCGAGGTGGTGAAGCGGGCTCGCGCCTTCGAGATGCGCGTAGTGGCGAACGATCCCTACGTGACCTCGAAGATCGCGGAAGATGTCGGCGCGGAGCTGGTGGATCTTGCCACGCTCTACGCGCAAAGCGACTACATCACGCTGCACGTGGCCGCCACGCCGGAAACCACGGGCATGCTTTCGCGCGAGGCGTTCGCGGCGATGAAGCCGGGAGTGCGGATCGTGAACTGCGCCCGCGGCGAGCTGGTGGATGAAGCCGCGCTGGCCGAAGCGGTGGCTTCCGGCAAAGTCGCCGGCGCCGCGGTGGACGTGTTTTCGACCGAGCCGGTGCCGGCCGGCTACCCGTTGTTCGCTTCCGAAGCCGTGCTGGCCACACCGCACATCGGCGGCTCGACCGAGGAGGCGCAGGAGATCGTGGGCATCCGCATCGCCCAGCAGGTGGTCGAATATCTGAAGAGCGGCGTGGCCATCAACGCGGTCAACATGCCCGCGCTCTCGCCGGAACAATACCGCGCGCTCAGCCCGTACATGGCGCTGGCGGAGCGGTTGGGCAATTTCGCGGCGTACATCGCCAGCGGCAACCCGCGCATCGTGCGGCTGACTTATTTCGGCCGCATCGCGGACGGCAATACCAACCTGCTGCGCAACGCCGGAGTGGCCGGCGCGCTGGCGCGCTCCACCTCGAAAAAGGCGAACCTGGTGAACGCCATGACGATCGCCGAACATCGCGGCTGGACCGTGCAGGAAGGCCGCGAGCCGCGCTCCGGCCACACCGATTCCATACGCCTGGACCTGATCACCGATAGCGGCGTCACCACCGTCGAAGGCGCCGTGCTATTGGCTAAGCCGCGGCTTTTGCAGGTGGATGGCATTCAATGCGAAATGGCGCTGGCCGGCTCGCTGATCTTCATGAAGAACCAGGATGTGCCGGGCGTGATCGGGCACGTAGGCACGGTGCTCGGCAGGAACCAGATCAACATCGCGAATTTCTCGCTCGGGCGGCGCGACGCGCCCACCGCTCCCGGCCAGCCGCTGGATGCCGTCGCGCTGGTTTCCACCGATGGGCTGGTGCCCGAATCCGTGCTGGCGCAGTTGCGCGACCACCCCGGAGTCAAATTTGCACGCGCGGTAGAGTTCGAGTAAGTATATGAAGCCATCGCTAACTCCAAAAAATCCGTGCTTCTCCTCCGGACCCTGCGCCAAACGGCCCGGCTGGACTCTGGACGCCCTGAAGGACGCCGCGGTCGGACGGTCGCACAGGGCCAAGATCGGCAAGAACAAGCTGGCGGAAGTCATTGAGCGTAGTCGGAAGCTGCTGGGAATCCCGGAGGGCCACATACTCGGGATCGTTCCCGCGTCCGATACCGGAGCGGTCGAGATGGCCCTGTGGTCGTTGCTCGGCGAGCGCGGCGTCGACGTATTTTCGTGGGAGAGTTTCGGCGCCGGCTGGGCGGCGGATTGCAAGAAGCAACTCAAGCTAGACGATCTGTGCCTCTTCCAGGCCGAGTATGGCAAGCTGCCGGACTTGAGCCTGGCGGATTGGAGCCACGACGTGGTGTTCCCGTGGAACGGGACCACTTCGGGCGTGCGCGTTCCGAATGGGGATTGGATCGCGGCCGATCGCGAGGGATTGTCGATTTGCGACGCCACTTCGGCGGTCTACGCGATGGACGTGCCATGGGACAAGCTGGACGTGGCGACCTGGTCCTGGCAGAAGGTGCTGGGCGGCGAGGCCGCGCACGGCATGCTCGCGCTCAGTCCGCGCGCGGTCGAGCGGCTGCAAGAATACGCACCCGATCGTCCGCTGCCCAAGATCTTCCAAATGGCCAAGGGCGGCAAGCTGATGGCGGGAATCTTCGAAGGCGAGACGATAAACACTCCCTCGATGCTCTGTGTGGAAGACGCCCTGGACGGGCTGAAGTGGGCCGAATCGATTGGCGGACTGCCGGCGCTGCTGGCGCGGTCGCGCGCAAACCTGAAGGCGATCGAGGACTGGATCGAGAAGTCTTCCTGGGCCGCTTTCCTGGCCGAGGAGAAAACGATTCGATCCAACACGTCGATCTGTCTGAAGATCGCCGATCCGGCCTATCTTGCGCTGCCTGCCGAGGAGCAGGCCAAGAGCGCCAAGGCGATTGTGTCCCTGCTCGAAAAAGAGAAGGCGGCTTATGACGTCGGCGCTTACAGGGACGCGCCGCCGGGACTGAGAATTTGGGGTGGCGCAACCGTGGAGACCGCCGACATCCAGGCTCTGCTGCCGTGGCTGGATTGGGCATACGCAGAAATCAAGGCGAAGTTCTAGGCCGAGGGCGTCGCGCCGGGCTCGAAATGCGGGAGGACGGCGCTCGATACGGCGCTGAGAATTAGTTCCGTCTCCAGCCCCCAGTTCTCCTGCGCGATGCTTTTCATCATGGTGCGTAATCCCAGGTTGCCTCGACAGGGAGAAACTGCTGCTGCGGGATAAGCGGGAAGGCGAAGCCTCCCGCCGTCACATTGCTCCCGTCCAGGTTGTTGATAATCCGGACCACCCGAACATTAATCGGAGTGTCACTCGCGATAACCGCGAGAGAGGAGGTGCCCGGACCGAGACCACTCTGCCAAGTCTCCCCCGCCTTGAGGAATTTCTCGCATGGCGCATCCGCCGGGGCTATTCTCTGTCGCCCTTTAGGCAGAGGACCGGCTCAGACCTGGACTGCGACTTTGTCGCCGGCCAGATCGTAACCCTCATCCTTGGCGGTCCTGACGGCATCGGTCCGGAGGGATTCCGGATCGGCATCCTTCGCGCCTTTCCAGTAGCGGCGAATCACTTCGTCGCCCACATGGATGCGCACCAGCCACCTCGATTTCCCGCTGTCCCACGTGACTTCTGCCCGCTCGGCGCGTAACACAGGCATAGAGAGCTCTCCCGCTGGCGAGGCGCTTCACGCGCCCCGGCGCTGCTTAAAATGTACATCACATTCGCGCGCAGGGAAAGGGCCCGGCGAACATGGCCACGGACTTGGCTTTGTCAGTTGACGGTGTAGGCGGCCTTCAGCGCGAAGGGCGCGATCTCAATATCGAATTGGGTCCCACCCACGCGGGCCATCCGATAGGTGCCGTGCATCTCGCCGATTGGCGTTTTGAGAGGGCACCACGACGAGTATTGGAACGACTCGCCCGTCGCCAGCACGGGCTGCTCGCCGACGACACCCGGACCTTGGACTTCTTCGGTGTGTTCCGAGGCGTCCGTGATGATCCAATGCCGGCTGAGCAGTTGAACCGTCTCCGGTCCCTGATTGGTAATCCGGACTGTGTACTCGAAGACCCATTCGCCCTGCTCCGGCCTCGAGTTCTCGGGTGAGTGCCGCGACATGACTTCGACGCGGATGGAGTCGGTGACCGCGTCGGAAATGGGAGCAAGTTCGGATGCGAAATCGGGCATAACAGTCGCCTATCATATCAGGCCAGGCACCGCCGTGGCGGCGCTACCGGTCGCCGGTGCAGAGCAGCGGGTCCGGGTCGTGGCGCTTGCGGAATTTGCGCTTCACGTCCGGCCAGAATTCCTTGAGGACGTTGGAAAATGCGTCTGTGCCGCACGCCACCAGCAGCCTCTCCAGATTGTCCTGCCAATCGCGCGTATCGGGATAATATGCGTTCCCGATGGCGGTGGCAATCGCGTTGCCGCCCCATTCGGAAAAATTGAAGGTGAGGCGGCCGGAATCCATGCGGGCCACCTCGATCGCCCAGAGCGCATGGACGGTCCGGTGCAGCTTGGATCCCGTCCCCAAGCGGAAGTAGCGTGGATCCTGATGGAACGCGGCTGGGACGAACCCTTCGGTCATCATGTTGCCGATCATCTGGTCCCCGTACGCGGTGCCGAGTCGCTTGGCATATCCCGCCATGCCTTGGCCGAAGGAAGGATTCTGGTTTTCAATCTGATAGAGCGCGGCGAATGCTCCGGCGGTGGGAAACACCGGCCAATCGAAGGAATCCTTAAACGCAATCGTAATTTTCTGTTTTGCGGTGATGGGCTGAAAGGGGATGCAATCTTCGGTGGTGCGGTTGTTGGGAAGCACGCCGAAAATGCGCTTGTCCTCCTGCACTTGCGCTGGTGGCGGCGCGATGGGTCGCACGGCGGGAGGGCCCTCTGCCAGCAAGGGCGTTGGATCCGTCTGCGGGATAGACTGTCCGAGCACCGGGACACGTTGGCCCACAGCGGCGAAAAGCGCCAAAATAACCAGGGTTCTCCCGCGTCTCAGTGACATGCTCTTCTTAAATCGAGGCTCCCGCTAAATAGATGACTCTGCCCGCGTTCCCGTTTCGCAAACTTCCGATTGGCCCGGAGTCTGCCCCCTTAATTGTTGATTCGCGCCGGGCCGGAGAACGTTCCATTGTTTGTTTTAACACTCGCAGTACACGAAGGTTCCGCCCTTCGCGTGGTACCTTAGAAGCTGGAATGGCTGCCACAGAATCCACCATGGTAGGGCTCGGCACGGCGGCGCCGGATTTCGAGCTGCTGGACGTTGTAAGCGATCGAACGGTGCGGCTCGACAGCTTCACGCGTAAGGGGCTGCTGGTGATGTTTCTCTGCCGGCATTGCCCGTACGTAAACCATATTGGACCGGGCTTGGCGGCGCTGGCCAAGGATTACGCAGGTACGGACCTGGATATCGTCGCCATCTCTTCCAATGACGCCAGCCAGTATCCCGAGGACGCACCCGCGGGGCTGCGCCTGATGGCGCGCGAGCTCGGCTTCTGGTTTCCCTATTGTTACGACGAAACCCAGCAAGTCGCCAAAGCGTATCAGGCTGCCTGCACGCCCGATTTCTTCCTATTCGATGCAGGCCGCAAGCTGGTCTACCGCGGCCAATTCGACGATGCACGGCCGAACAATGGCGCGCCGGTCACGGGCCGGGATTTGCGGGCGGCCATCGATGCCGTGATCGCCGGCCGCGCGATTGGCGACCAGCAGAAGCCGAGCATCGGCTGCAACATCAAGTGGAAACCCGGCAACGCAACGCCCTACCACGGTTAGGCGCGCCATCTGCTTCGGCCGCGCTCGCGCCCGCGGGTGCCGGGGATTGGCTATACTGTTGTTTTCCGCGTGTAATCAGGAGTTCTTTCGCTCATGTTTAATCTGTTTCGGAGCCGAGAAAAATCGGTGCGCATCCTGCTCGGCGCGCTGCTGGTGCTGGTGGCGATTTCCATGCTCATGTACCTGGTGCCCAACTACGGCACGGGCGCTCCCACTCCGGACACGGTGGTGGCGTCGGTCGGCAGGGACGAAATTACGTCGGGCGATGTCATGCGCCTGATCCAGGCCACCATGCGCGGCCGGCAGCTTCCCCCCGACCTGATCGCCACTTACGTCCCAGAAATGGTCGACGAGATGGTGAACGAGCACGCCCTCGCGTATGAGGCCACCAGATTGGGCTTCGAGGTCAGCGATGGTGACGTGCGCGCTTCGATCCAGCAGATGATTCCCAACCTGTTTCCCGACGGCAAGTTTGCCGGCAAGGACGCCTATGCCGCGGTGCTGGCCGAGCAGCAGTTGACCATTCCGGAATTCGAGACCAACCTGCGCCGCCAGATTTTGATTACCAAACTGCGCGAGGTAGCGGTGGAAGGCACGATCGTCTCCGAGCTCGAAATCGAGCACGCCTACCAGGAGCGCAACGAGAAAATCAAGATCCAGTACGTGAACGTAACCGGCGACAAATACCGCGCGGAAATCAACCCGAGCGCCCAGGACGTGGAGACGTTCTTCCGGGTGAACCAGGCCAATTACAGGATGGCGGAGTCAAGGAACCTGGCGATTCTGATCGCCGACCAGGCCAAGATCGCCGATTCCCTCGTCCCGTCCGACGCCGACCTGTTGCGGATGTACAACCTGAACAAAGAGCAGTTTCGCACTAAGGAGCGGGTACACGCGCAGCACATTCTGCTGAAGACGTCCGGCAAGCCGCCGGCCGAAGACGCCAAGATGAAGGCGCAGGCTGCGGACCTGCTGAAGCAGCTCAAAGGCGGCGCCGACTTCGCGGCGCTGGCGAAGAAGTACTCCGAGGATACCGGTTCGGCCGCCAAGGGCGGCGATCTCGACTGGATCGAGCGCGGGCAGACGCTGCCCGAGTTCGAGCGCACCGCGTTTTCGCTGAAGCCCGGCGAAACCAGCGGGATTGTCAAGACCGAAGTGGGCTATCACATCATCCGCGTACTCGCGCATGAAGACGCGCACCTGGCCCCGTTCGAACAGGTGAAAGCGCAGTTGGCCGCCAACTGGAAGAACGATCGGGTGAACGATATCGTGCAGCAGATCTCGGATAAGGCGCAAGCGGCGTTGCAGAAGGATCCGCTCCATCCCGACGAGGTTGCGGCCCAGTTTCACATGCAGGTAGTGCGCGCGGACGGCTCGCGCACCGGCCAGCCGCTGCCGGAAATCGGCACCAACGCCGATTTCGACCAATCCATCGTTGGGTTGAGGCAGGGCCAGGTTTCGCAGCCGGTGGCTCTGCCGGGGAACAAGCTGGCGCTGGCCGTGGTCACGGGGGTGATCCCAGCGCGGCCCAACACGTTGGCCGAAGTCGAGAACCAGGTGCGCGAGACCATCATAACGAGCCGGGTGGCGGCCGCTGTGAAAGACCACGCCAAGGAGCTTGCCGACAAGGCCAAGGCTAACGGCGGCGACCTGGCGGCGGCAGCCAAGTCCATGGGACTCGAAGTCAAAACCTCCGAAGAGTTCAACCGGGCAGGGTCGATCGAAGGCGTAGGCTCGGCCAGTTACGTGCACGAGGGATTCTCGCTGCCCGATGGCGCCGTCTTTGGTCCCCTGGGCACTCCGCAGGGTTCGGTGGTGGCCAAGGTGATTGAGCATGTGCCGGCCGATATGTCGCAGTTGGCCAAGACGCGAACCTCCATCCGCGACGAGATCAAAAGCCAGCGGGCGCGCGACCGCAACACGCTGTTTGAAACTGGCGTGCGCGAGGCTTTGCGCCGGCAGGGCAAGCTCAGGTATCACGAGGACGTGATCCAACGGCTGGTGGCGCAGTATCGCAGCTAGGCGCATGCTGCGAGATCTGTTCGACCTTTACCGGTCGCTCACCGACCCGCCGCGGCTGAGCCATCTGCTGCACACGCTGCTGGCGGGCTGGGCCGGCTATGCGGCGCTATTCGCGGTGGTGTATTCGGAAACGGGCCTGCTGGTCGGGTTCTTTCTGCCCGGCGATTCGTTTCTGTTCACCATCGGCGTGGTGGCGGGTTTCGGCGCGCTGGACTTCCGGCAGGTGAACCTTTTGTTGATGCTGGCGGCGCTGCTGGGCGATTCCACCGGCTACCTGCTGGGGCGCCGGACGGGCCCCAGGATTTTCAGCCGCCCCGACTCGCGGCTTTTCAAGCAGGAGTACATCACGCGCACGCACCGCTTCTATGAACGCTACGGCGGCAAGACTATCGTGCTGGCGCGTTTCGTGCCGATTGTCCGCACCTTTTCCGCCTTCATGGCCGGCGTCAGCCAGATGCCGTATCTGCGATTCCTGCCCTTCAGCGTGTGCGGCGGCATCGGCTGGGTCTTCCTGATGACCTCGCTTGGCTACCTGCTGGGCCGGGTGCCGTTTGTGCAGCGCAACTTCGACAAAGCGATCCTGCTCATCATTTTGCTTTCGCTGTCGCCCACTTTCATCGAGGCGTGGCGGGCTCGCCGGAAGGCGTAACGGCCCTACCCTTTGGCGGCTGCCGGATTCGGCTCCGCACTGAGCAGGTTGAAACCGGCGCAGGCCGGACAGCGGTAGGACTCGATCGGACCGAATCTGCGCCAGCCCGAAGCCTGTTCGCGGAGATACTCTTCGGAGTGGCCGGCACCGCAGCGCACGCACACGTTGACCCAGGGCTCACGGACCTCGCCAGGATCGGCGGCGCCGAAGTGAAATTCCCAGCCGTAGCGGCTCAGACCGCTGCCGAAGACGCGGTCCACCGCCCGCAGCGCCCAAAGAAGAACCGCCAGGAATCGCTCGTCGCCGTTGCCGAACAACCAGATCTTCCTGCGCGGCCAACCGCGCACGTTGTGGGAGTTCAGAAACGTGAGCGACGAGTTAAGGTCGCGCGTCGCGCGGTGGGCGAGGCCGGTCAGCCGCTCGATCAGTTCGATGACCTCCGCCGGCTTGCGAAAAGGGTTGACGTGGCCGCCGCCACAGCCGATCCAGCGGTAGATGCGGTCGGTCAGAGTGCCGGCGTCGGGAACCGCCACGTACAGCCCAGCGCCCGGCCTTGCGACGCGGCCCATTTCGCGCACCACCGCTTCGAGGTCCACGAAATGCTCCAGGCTGTGGTTGCTGACCAGGAGATCGAAAACACCGTCGGCAAACGGCAGGCGGGCGGCATCGCCCCGCACCAGGCAACCCGCAGCGCCGGCAGCATCGAATTTCAGGTCAAGGCGTACCACACATATGTCGGGCCGGACGTCGGGAAAACTGCCGGCTGCGGCCCCCAGGTCTAGCACGCGGGCGCCGGCGGGCAGCCGGCTCAATAAATGGATCATGCTTGGGGCATCCTTCCGGATCGGCGCGCGCGCCGCCTGCCGTCAGTTATAACAAGGGTCGCACCCTCGCTGCGCCGGCTCCGGCGCCGTGCCGCCTGGGAACCTATTGGGGGTCCGAAATTCCTGCACCCTGGGTGCTTGCCGGCGCATCGAATTAACTGATGGGGTGTTCAGGACCCGATTAATTCCTTGCGTGCGCTCGGAGAAACAATTAAGATATCCAAGTAGGCTTACTCCGAATCTACCGGGGGCAGAATGATTTATTCTCGATCGGCCGAATACGCGATTCGCGCTTTCGTGCACCTGGCGCAGGTGCCCGATGGCAGATACGCCATGGTGAAGAACATTGCGGAGAGTGAGGACATTCCCACACACTTCCTGGCAAAAATCCTGCAGCAGCTTGCCCGTAAGGGACTTTTGCGGTCGAGCAAAGGTCCAACCGGCGGATTTGCGCTGCGAGTGGACGCGGGGGACATCCGCCTGCTCGATATCGTCGAGGCGCTGGACGGCCTGGTGCCCTACCAGCAGTGCGCCAGCGGACTTTCCGAATGCAACGACGACATGCCCTGTTCCATGCACGATAGCTGGGTGGCCCTGCGTTCGCGTATCATGGATTATCTAGGCAAGAATTCGATCGCGGACCTGGCCAAGGCGCTGGACCAAAAAAAGAAAACGCTCGCAGTCGGCAAATCGCGCAAGGCCAGGCGCGCGGCCTTGAAACGGGCATAGTCGGACCGCGGTCGCGCCGGAGCATCGCCGGTGCGGGACTGCGCATATGGATTCGGAGGCATGATGGGCCAATCTGTTCTTGTTCCCATGGTGGTCGAACAGACCTCCCGGGGCGAACGCGCATACGACATTTACTCCCGGCTGCTAAAAGAGAACATCATCTTTCTGGGCACGCCGATTGACGATCAGGTCGCCAATCTGATCATCGCCCAGTTGCTGTTCCTCGAGGCTGAGGATCCGGAGAAGGATATTTCCATTTACATCAACTCTCCGGGTGGTTCCATCACCGCCGGCCTCGCCATTCTGGACACCATGGCTTTCATTCGTCCCGATATCGTGACGATTTGCGTGGGACAAGCTGCTTCCATGGCGGCAGTGCTGCTGGCTAGGGGCACCAAAGGCAAGCGGTTCAGTCTGCCGAATTCGCGGATTATGATCCACCAGCCGTCCATGCAGGGCCTGGCAGGGCAGGCGGCGGATATCGACATCTACGCCCGCGAGATCCTGCGGATGCGCGAGATCCTCAACAATATGCTGGCCGAAGCGACCGGCCAACCGGTGGAGCGCGTCGCCAAAGATGTGGACCGCGATTACATCATGGAGCCCGACGGGGCGGTCGAGTACGGCATGATCGATCGCGTCATCGCCAGCCGCGACATGGCGCCAGTACCGATCAAGAGCTAGTTGGCTTGTCGGCCGTGCTGATCGACATCGCTCCCGCACCGCCTAGGCGGCCCGAGTGGCTGCGCGCGCCCGCGCCGGCCGGTGAGAACTACCAGGACATCAAACAACTCGCCGCCCGCCTGCGCCTGCACACGGTTTGCGAAAGCGCCGCCTGCCCCAATGTGGGAGAGTGCTGGAACCACCGCACGGCCACGTTCATGATTCTGGGCAACGTGTGCACTCGCCGGTGCGGATTTTGCGCGGTGGAGAAGGGGGCGCCGCTGCCGGTGGATTACGACGAGCCGCGGCGCGTGGCCGAGGCGGTGGCGGCCATGGGCCTGAAGTTCGCCGTCATTACCAGTGTCGATCGCGACGACCGTGAGGATGGTGGAGCGGAATTGTTCGCGCTGGTCATCGGCGCCATTCGCCGGCGCGTCGAGGGCTGCCAAGTCGAAGTGCTGGTGCCCGATTTTCAGGGTAGCGCCGCGGCCGTCGAAACGGTGCTCGAAGCTGCGCCGGACGTGTTCAATCACAACACCGAAACCGTGCCGCGCCTCTACCGGCAGGTGCGCCCGGGCGCGCGTTATGAGCGTTCGCTCGAAGTGCTCGCCGCTGCCAAACGAACCGCGCCGGGCGTTCCCACCAAGTCCGGGTTGATGCTGGGACTGGGCGAAACCAGGGGGGAAATCCTCCAGGTGATGCAGGACCTGCGCGCGCATCGGGTGGATTCGCTTACCCTCGGACAGTACCTGCGGCCCTCGCCGAAGCACCTGCCCATCGTGCGCTACGTGCCGCCGGAAGAGTTCGCCGAATGGCGGGCGGCTGGCCGCGAGTTGGGCTTTGGCCACGTGGAGGCGGGCCCGCTGGTGCGCAGCTCGTATCACGCGTTCGAGTCCATTTCGAGCCACGGATGAACACCGATAAAACTCTTGTTTGCGATCCGCGTTCATCCATGTTCATCGGCGGCCGGGGCGCCGGCCTACGGCGATGACCGCTTCGCCGATTCGCAATCGGCTGCTGCTGGTGGCGGCGGCGATTCTGTTTTCCACCGGCGGCGCGGCCATTAAAGCCGCCACCCTCACCGGTTGGCAAGTGGCTTGCTTCCGATCGGGCATTGCCGCCATGGTTTTGCTGGCCGCTCTGCCCCAGGCGCGCCGCGGCTGGAGATTGCCGGTCGCTCCGGTGGCTGCGGCGTACGCCGCCACGCTGGTCGCCTTTGTCATGGCGAACCGGCTCACCACCTCCGCGAACGCCATTTTCCTGCAATCCACCGCCCCGCTCTATCTGCTCCTGCTGGGGCCGCTGTTGCTCAAGGAACCCATCCATCGGGCTGGCCTGTTTTACATGCTGGCGGTTGCGGCGGGCCTGGCGCTGTTCTTTATCGGCAGCCAGCCGGCGCTGGCCACCGCGCCCGATCCGCCGCGAGGCAACATTGTCGCTCTGTTCTCCGGTCTGGCCTATGCTCTGACGCTGGCCGGCTTGCGGTGGGTGAGCCGGCGCCCGGAACACGACGTGGGTCTGTCAGCGGTTGCCATGGGCAACGCGCTCGCCTGCGTGGCCACCCTGCCGATGGCGCTTCCGCTGCGGTCGCTTTCCTTCGCCGATGGCACGGTAATCCTGTACCTCGGCGTGTTCCAGATCGGCCTGGCTTATCTTTGCGTCACGCGCGCCATGCGCCATGTGACTGCCTTCGAGGCCAACACCGTGCTGCTGCTCGAACCGGCGCTGAATCCGGTTTGGGCGTGGATGGTGCACGGTGAACGCCCGCCGGCAATGGCCTTGACCGGCGGCGCCATCATCCTTTCCGCCACGCTTTTGCACACGTGGCACCAGCGTTGCGCTTAAAATGCACTTAGTCTTCCAGGATCAGGTGCGCTAGGCCATATTCGGTGGTGTGAGTCAGCGACAGTGAAATATGGCGCACGCCGAGCTTCTCCGCGACCCGCGCCGCCACGCCGTGCAGCCGCAGCGTGGGCTTTCCCGAAGGCAGGTTGGCCACCTCGAAATCCTGCCACGTCACCCCGAATTTCCAGCCGGTGCCGATAGCTTTCATGCCCGCTTCCTTGGCCGCAAAGCGCGCCGCAAAGCGCTCGAAGCGGTTCGCTTTGCGCTCCACATACGCGATCTCCGCCGGCGTGTAGACACGCTCGATGAAGCGCCGACCGTAACGCTCGATGAGGTGGCGCACGCGCGGCACTTCCGCCAGATCCACTCCCGTGCCGACGATCATTTGATCTCCGCGCCCGAGGTGGTCAGGGTGAGCCGGCCGTGCTTGACGCCTTTCGTGCTGATCAGCGCGTCCGCCAGCGAGCGCACCGCCCCGGCTTTGCCGCGAATCACGATCACTTCCAGGCATAAGTCGTGATCCAGGTGCACGTGCAGCGTCGACAGAACCGAGTGGTGATATTCGTGCTGGATGCCCGTGAGCTTCTCTCCGAGCAGGCGCGCGTGGTGGTCGTAGACCAGCGTGACTGTCCCCACCACGTGGCTTTCCGGCGACTCCCAGGATTGTTCCACCAGTTCTTCGCGGATCATGTCGCGGAACGCCTCACTGCGGTTGGTGTAGCCCCGTCCCGCGATCAGGCGGTCGAACTTCTCGAGCAAGCCGGTGTCGATTGCCACTCCAATGCGGCTTAGTTCACTCATTGCTACACATCGTATCACTTGGTCAACCGGGTGGGGCATGCGCTAGCTTGCCCGGACCACGAGAAACGCACCGCTCCCGCCGTCACGCAGCGCGCCCGTACCCCGGTCGCACTGCCGCATAGCCAGGGAGTAGGAGCTTGGCAACAGGTGGAGCACGAATCGGGATTCGCCTGAATTCCGGAGGGGAGAGCTTGTCAGGCCTGCTTGTTCTGCGCGACGCGCTTGCGGTGCTCCGCCCAGCGCTTCTTCTGCGCGGCTGCGATACGCGCTCGCGCTGCAACGCTCAGCACCCGCCTGGCCGCCGGCTTGGCCGGTGCCGCGGCAGCAGAAGAAAGAGGAACCCGCTTTCCCTTGAGCTGAGCTTCGATGCGGCGAATCTGATCGTCAATCTTCTGCCTCTCCATCTGATAACCCACCAGGGCCATTTGCAGCGTGGTTAAGTCCTCTAGGCTTCTGCCTCTTGCCATAAATCTCCCTCGCACAAAATATAACATATCAGTTGCGAGCTTATGTCAAGATTAGTATGACATGGTGAGGAGGCACGCTGAAAGAATATGCGGGCGCTAATTCAGCGGGTAACAGAAGCCAAGGTTAACGTCGATGATAGTACTATTGGATCTATACGTAAGGGATTGCTTGCATTCGTGGGTATAAGCCGAACCGACACGACTCTTGATGCGGACTATGTGCTCGGAAAGTTGCTCGGCTTGCGCATATTCCCGGACGACGAGGGCAAGATGAACCGCAACGTCGAACAATCTGGCGGAGCGCTCTTGCTGGTGTCGCAGTTTACACTCTATGGAGACTGCCGCAAGGGCCGGCGCCCCAATTTTGATAACGCCGCGCCGCCCGAACAGGCCCTTGCGCTGTATAACTACTTGGTGGAGTCAGCCAGGCGTGGACCGGTACGGGTTGAGACCGGCGTCTTTCAGGCACACATGCAAGTACACCTGATTAACGACGGCCCAGTCACCATTTGGATTGAGTCGGAACGTACAGCCATTCACGCCTGAGCCGCCGGACGCCAGCACCGTAAACGCTAACCTTAAGGTCGGCTGACTGAGTTAGCGGCGTCCGGCGGTTGCAGCAGCCTCTATTGCCGGTTGACGTACTTATCGTACAGCCGAGTCTGTTTGCTGCTAAGTTCGATTTCCTGCCCGCGAATGAACACATGTTTGACCTGGGTTTGGATCTCCAGTGGATCGCCCGTGGCTACCATCAGGTCGGCGGACTTGTCTTTCTCGATGGAGCCAAGCTGGTCGCCGGCACCCCAGATCTGGGCCGGGTTGATGGTGATCGCTTTGAGCGCCTCGTCCTCGGGCAGCCCGAAAGCCACCGCCGTCGCGGCCTGATAGGGTAGGTTTCTAACAAACTCGTTGTCAAACGTGCCGAAAGCGAACTTAACCCCTGCCTTGTAAGTTTCAGCCGGCAGCGTGAACGCCTGATCGTAGGGATCGTCTTGCCCGCGCGGCAACGCGAGGACTCTTCCCAGAATCACAGGTATGTTTTTGGCTTTCAGTTCAGCGGCGGCGCTGCCCAACTGGCGCGGCTGCATGATGACGATCTTCACGTTCTGCTTCTCGGCGAACTGAATGGTATCATGGATCAACCGCGGCGTGGCAGCGGCTATCGCCACCGGGAGTTTGCCATCCAGCACCGGCAGCATGGCCTCATACTTAAGGTCGCGCACCAAGCCAGGCAAATTGGCGGCCTTGGCTCTCTGATAGCGGCGGGCTTCATCGAAAAAGTCGGCCAGCTTCGCCACATCCTGCTGGTACGTGCGCATCATCTCGGTGAAAGTCCGCGCGCCAGTCTCACCCACGAGTTCGGCGATGTTCCCGGGTACGGGACCGCCACGTCCGCCGGTCGCGCCCAGCGAGGGAAACTGGACATACATCGCGGCCAGCGCGGATACCGCCATATCTTCCCAGGTCCGGCCGAAGGTGCGGATCAGGGCGGCCTGCCCGGAGATATACTGCCGCGCGGCGCCCCGTCCGCCGCCCCCGCCGGCGCCGGCGCCGGCGCCGGCAGGGAAGGTCATCACGCTGGTAATGCCGGCGATCCGCACCACGGCGAAGTGTTCACTATCCGGATTCACCGAGGCCAGCGCGCGTAACTGTGGCATAAACTCGCCGAGCTCGCCCGTGTCCACGGTCTCGCGCATCATCTCTATCTCGGACAGCCCCAGTTCGGTGCCTGAGTCGATCATTCCGGGGTAAACGCGCAGCCCCTTGCCATCCACCACTCGCACACCCTTGGGCGCGACGATCTTCAAGCCTATCTCGGCGATTTTTCCATCCAGCACCAAAATCGACGCGGCCTTGACGGGCTCGCTCGTGACCGGGTAAACATCCGCACCGCGAATCAACACGCTGTTGTTCGAGGCCGCGCCGGCCGCCATCGCGCAACCGATCAGAATCCCGAAGAGCTTCATTGGGCTGGCCCCCTGCCGCCGGCCGGTTTGGGCTGGCTCTGCTTTTCCTTGTCGAGCAACTTTTGTTTCTCCAGGGCCTTCGCCGGCCGGCCGTTGACGTCGTTGTCGCGGTCGAAATAGACGCGGCCGTCGATCAGCACCTTCTGCACCTTGGCGTAATCGGAGAGCGGGTTCTTATCGTAGATCACCAGGTCGGCGTCCTTGCCGGCCTCGATGGAGCCGACCCGGCTGTCGATGCCCAGTTGCTTGGCCGGATTGATCGTCACCATGGCCAGCGCGTCGGTTTCGCTCAGCCCGCCGTACTTCATCGCCTTGGCTGCCTCCGTGTTCAGGTGCCGCATCAATTCGTCGTCGTCGCTGTTCAGGCTGACCACAATTCCCTTCTTCTGCATGAGGGCGGCATTGTACGGGATCGCATCGTAAGCTTCGATCTTGAACGCCCACCAGTCGCTGAAGGTGGAAGCGCCGGTGCCCGACGCGGCGATCTCCTGGGCCACCTTGTAGCCTTCCAGAACGTGCTGCAGCGTGCGGATCTTGAATCCGTAATCGTCCGCCACACGCAGCAGCATGAGGATCTCGTCCTCCCGGTAACAATGCGCGTGGACATACCGCTTGCCTTCCAGCACCTCCTTGAGCGGCTCCAGCTTCAAGTCCTTGCGGGGAGGGAGGGGATGCTCGCCGTGCGCCACTTTAGCGGCATACTCGTCCCACTCGGCCTTGTAAGCCTTGGCTTGGTTCAGGGCTTCACGGATGGTGTCTTCCACGCCCATGCGGGTCGCGGGATAACGGGCGGGCACCGTTTGCGTGGCGCCGCGGCCGCCCGGCGGATTGCCGGGCCGTTTGGGGTTTTCGCCCAAGGCGAACTTGATGCCGGGCAGCGCGCCTTCGAAAATCATGCCTTGGGCGTCCTGGCCCCAGCGCATTTTCAGCACAATGGTTTGCCCGCCGATAGGGTTTGCCGAGCCGTGCAGGATGTTGGCGGTGGTCACTCCGCCCGCCAACGCGCGGTAGATGGCGATGTCTTCGGGATTGATGACGTCCTTGATGTTCACCATCGAGGAGACCGAGACGCTGCCCTCATTCACGCTGCCGTCCACCGCGATGTGCGAGTGGCAATCGATGATGCCGGGAATCACGTACTGGCCTCCCGCGTCGATGACGGTGGCGCTCTGTGGCATCATCACCTTTTCGCCGACCTCGGCGATCTTCCCGTCCTTGATCACTATCGACCCTTGCAGCGTGCCCTTGGTCACCGTCATGATGGTGGCGCTCTGGATCACGATGTTTTGGGCGTACAGAGGCGCCAGCGCGGCCAGCGCCACAATCCAGGATTTTCTCATTGGCTCACCCCCGGTTCTTCGGTCGCACCGCGCCCGCTGCCCGTGGGTGGCTCCGGCGCAGGCTTGTACTGCTTGCCGTCGACGAAGATCATTTCGATCTGCGTGTGGTCGTCGAACAGGTCGCCCTTGGTGACCACCAGGTTCGCGATCTTGCCAACCTCGATGCTGCCCATGCGGTCCGCCACGCCGTAGATTTCGGCGGGCGAGAGAGTCAGGGCGCGAATCGCGTCCTGGCGCGCCAACCCGGCGTCGATGGCCTTCTTCACCGCGCGCTGCAGGTCCCGCGGCTGGTCCAGTCCGTCGGAGTACAAGGCGAACGGAACGCCGGCCTTCTGCAGCAGGCCCGGCGCCGCCGGACCCAGGTCGATGTTTTCGAGCGAACGCAGGGTTCGGTAGGCTTCCGGATCGGGATCGCGCGGCGCCTCGGTCCAATGCATGCTCACCAGCACGGGCGAACCATACTTCTTGAGCAGCGGCGCCGCCTCGGGCCGGTAAGCTTCCCGCATGCCATAAAGGATTACGGGTTGTTGTAGCTCCGCGGCGAAGCGCAGCATACGGTCCATTTCCACTACTCGATTGGCGGGCAGCAAAATGCGCCTGGATTCGAGCACGCCCTCCAACGCCCGGTCGTACGGCGGGCGCTCCATGCCGCGCGGCGAGTGCGCGTAAGCCTCGTTCAGCAGCTTGTAATGTTCGGCATCCAGATAAACCTGGCGGATGTAAGCGATGTAGCCCATTAGCGCACGCGGGAAGCCCGCGTCGAAACCGCCGAACGCTCCGCCGCCGCGCGAAACGGCCAGGTACTGCCCCACCGCCGGGACCACCACCATTTCGCCAGCGTGCTCCGCCGAGGCCAGGTCGATGATCGACCCTTGCCCGCCGAATATGCCGCGCGCGGGAAATGTCACGGTGGTGGTGAAACCGGCGCTGCGCACGGATTCGATGCGGCGGTCGGACGGATCGATCTCATCGGCTGCCAGAACCCAACTCGTGGTGGCGGGACGGTCCTCGGGTCCCATGGCCCGAGTCACGGGCGCAGTGGTGGTAGCCGGCGTGGTGGCTGGGGTTGCCGTGGTTTGGCCGCGCCCGCCGCGCCCGGCCGTCGCCGCTGCGAGACTGGGAATGCCAACTGTGCTCAAGCTGTCGATCAATCCGGGGTAAACCGTCATCCCTTCGCCGTCGATGACCCAGGCGCCAGGGGGAACGGCCGAGTTTTCGCCGACCGCCTCGATCAAACCGTTCCGCACCACCACAGTGCCTTTGTTCAGCACCGGCCCGCTCACCGTGACGATCTTCGCGTTGCGAATGGCCAGCGTCCGCGGATTCCCGGCCATGGCCCAGGCGCACAGCACCAGTAGAGCTGGAACCAGTTTCTTCATAAACAAGACTGTACCCCGATTGCGTCTTCGTTACAAAAGGCGCGCCGCGGACGCCCTGCCTGCCGGCGTGGTCTAAAACCCGCGATCGGCGCGCACCATGCACCACGCATCCGCCCGGTGCGTCCGGGCGTCCGGCTTAAAACAATTCGGGGCTCCTGTCAAGCCATTTAACGATGTAACCCAAACCGGTCTCGGTTCAGCCAAATGAAAATGTAACCCAAGGGCGCGATAAGCACCCGAACAACGTGTACATCTCGATCCCGACCAAAGGGAGGGC
>Ga0187891_1001082_pt1 | contig 24385 bp, 27 predicted proteins | sample June2016WEW_21_4_FD_132990 | JGI IMG/M metagenome (GOLD analysis project Ga0187891, IMG submission 132990) | Peatland microbial communities from SPRUCE experiment site at the Marcell Experimental Forest, Minnesota, USA - June2016WEW_21_40 | ecosystem: Environmental > Terrestrial > Soil >... | reverse complement strand
CTCGTCGAGTCGTACTGGATCCCGCTGAACGGCGTTGCACCGCTTACCGCTGTTCCGCCAGGGCTCGGATAGTAAGTCGGCGCGTAAGATGATCCGCTGTTGACGGTTCCAGATCCGCTGGGGCTGGCTGCGGTGTAGCAGGGATTCGGAGAGCTCGCCGTCGTGAGCGTCAAGGCCTGGCCGTTGGTAGGCGTGAATCCAGTGCAGAACGGCACGCCTTTGAGGCCGTTCACCGTGGCGGCCTGCGATCCAGATCCTGGCCCTGCCGCCACGTCGCCGGTTAATTGCGAGATTCCCGATCCGCTCGGTGTCGCGGCCGTCCAGCATGGATTTGGCGAGCTCGCCGTGGTGAGCGTCACGGCCTGGCCGTTGGTCGGCGAAAAGCCGGTGCAGAACGGCACGCTGTTGAGGCCCTTCACGGTGACAACCTGCGAGCCCGTGCCGGGTCCAGCGATCGCGTCGCCGGTGAGCTGCGTAATTCCGGATCCGGATGAGCAAGGAAGCCACGCGCTTCCCGAGCCGGTCGAAATCAGGCAGTAACCAGCGAGCCCGTAGCTTCCCTGCAGCTTGATGCCGGCGCTGAAATTTCCGTAGGTCGTCGTGAAGGGCGGGATGTTTTGCTGCGCGATCGCCGGCGCCGCCAGGGTGAGCGCGAAATAAAAGATTCGTGACCAGAGTTTCATTTCTAGCTCCATCCAAGCGCAGGGTAAATGTTGCCGTTTGCGCTCACCACAAAATTCTGAGTTGTGATGCTGTTTGCTGTCGGATCGATCGCTGCCGGGTTGATCACATTCGCCGGCCAGGTGATGCCGTAGCCGCCGATTCCGTTCTGCTGAATGATGAACTGGATCAGCTGGCCGCGGGTAAATCCCGAAAGAGTGAGGACCAGGTTGCCCGTCAAGGTCAGATCGATGACGACCGGGCCGCTGTAGCCTGCCACGTTGATCGTCAGCGCGCCGCTCGCGTTGTTGTTGATGATGTAGTTTGACGGGCTGTTCGGCGGCGGTTCAACGATCGGCGTGAGGTTCGAGAGCTGCAGCGTGGCTGTTCCCGTGAGGATGTAGTTGCCGGTCTGCACGGGCTGTTTGTTCTCGTCGTAGATCGTGATCGCGTAAAAACTGCCGCTGGGCGTGATCTGATCGTTTCCGTACAGATTGAAAGTGAAGGAAGATGCAGGCCCTTCGAGCTGCGGGATCCCCGCATCGGCCAGCATGCCCACGCCGGCGACTGCCGGCGGCACGGTCCCGAAGTTGCAGAGCACAACGTCGACGTATCCCTGCAGGCTCGCGCCGCCGAGGATGCTTTCGAGACTAACTTCGAGAGTGATGTTCGTTGCCATGCTTCCTCACTTGAAAAACCACAACGGCCCAATGTGCGCGATGCGCGCGTGCTCTTCGGGCCTTCCGATCACGTCCTTTTTGAACGCCTCGACGATCGGCAGGTTTGGATCCACCCAAAAAAGCGCGCCGCCGGTGATGTCCTCTGACTCCGGCCGCGCGTAGATCTCATCGATCCGTGCGAGCATGATCCGGCCGTCGCCGCTGCGGAGTACTCGGCCGATGTCCTCTTCGGGAATTTCCCGGTTCGCCAGGTGCGACGGTGCCTTCTCGACCATTTCGAGCCAGCTTCCCCAGCCGGCAAAAACCCGGTTGCGAAGCGTGAACGCGATCGCGATCATGCAGCTCGTGCCGCCGTAGCGCGCGCCCTGCTGGATTGCAAAGCGAACCATCTGCGCGCGGATGTACGTTTCGATCGTCATTTACCGTGTTTCCTTTTGGCGGCCGCTTTCTTCATGTTCTGCGCGAACACAGCTTCTTTTTCCCGCGTTCCACCTTCGCGCTTGGCCGCGGCGATCTTTTTCGGCGTGGCCTTTCCGAATTTGCCGACCGTACCCCTGCGCTTCATTCTCTCGGTCGCGGCCTGGATCCACTTGACTTTTCTTCCCTTGAGCATCGCACCCTCCTAGATCGATCGCCCGATCTTGATTTGTCGATACGACTTCATCATCTGACGGTAAAAGTCGCCGGCGTCTCCACTCGGCCGGCCGAACGCGCGGTCTACCTCTTCCTCGGTGACAACGCCCGCATAAATCAGTACGAGCATGGCCGTGCGCCAGCCGCGGAACTTTTCCTTGGTAGCGACGCCGTGAGGATTAAACCGCATGACTGACCATTCCGGGCCGTAAGGATCCTGCAGGCTCGTGAGCGTGCGCCTCACCTTGCGGCCGGCGCGGCACGCCAGGAAATTATCGGTGAGCAGATCCTTTTGCCGCTGCGTCGTCGCGTAGCTCAGTTCGAGCAGGTAGCCTTCCTCCTCCATCGGTTCGGGCTTCATCCAGGCATTCACGCCGACCAGGCCCGCGCGGGTAAAGCTGTTGAGCCAGATCCGCGCGTTTGGATGTTCCTCCTCGCGCGCGTCGACGCCGGCGGCGCGCAGCTTCCTCATCACCGCGCTGGGATGCAGGATGTTCACGAGTCGATCCTTCTCGTGTTGTTCTTCCCAGCGTTCCTGGCCTGGCAGCCACTGATCCCTGGCCTTCATGCGGTTCGATTCAAACAGTTCGAGATTCTCTTCGACGTACTGGCTGGGCGAAGTCTCGGCCCGGCTGAGCAGCGCGATCGCAGGATCGTCGTGGCCTGGCGCCCACATCTCTCGATCGAAGTCGTCGTTGTGCATCGTCCGGCGTTGCGCCAAAGCGCCCTGCATGTGCCGGTAATCAAATTCGTCCCAATCGCGACGCTTGCCCTCGTTAGGATTTCTGAACTCGGCCGCGGCGCGCGCCAGGCCGCCGTCGTATTTCAGATTCGGCGCGGCCTGGTCCTCGGGGCGAATGATGATATTTGGCATTACTGCTGGTTCTCCTCTTGGTCTGTTTGCTCTGGCTGCTGGGGCTCGGGTTCCTCCAAAGGCTCGACAATCGCGCGTGCTATCAGCGGAGCATAGACCGAGGGCGAGACGCCGTGCTCGACCGCGTAATCTAGCAGGTTGCCGATCCGCGGGTTGGTCATCGCGTCGCGCATGACCGCGCGAATCCCCTCGGTTGTAGCCGCGCCGGCGAGCATGCCTTCGTACCACGGCGCGCCCATCCAGTGCGCCACGGCGCCGCCGATCAGGCCGCCGCCGCCGCCCACTCTTGCGTGCTCGGCGATCCGGTTGTAGATCTCGCGCGCCGCACTCACCGTCTGGCGGTTGGTGTTTGCTTTCGACATCAGCTGCGTGAGCTTCTTGAGATTCGTCACGCCGTCGGTCCCGATCAGCCCCTCGATCTGTTCGCGGTTCTGGCCTTTCGAGAGGTAGGCCTCGAGCTGCTTTGTGCGGCCGGTCATCACGCGACTCAGTCCCTGATCGCTTTCCTCGGCCGTGATGCCGTTCATCATGCGCTCGAAAACCGAGTGCAGTTCGTTGAGGCGTGAGCTGTCGCGCCATGCCATCTTTGCCGCGCTGTAATCCTTGGTGCTCACATCGCCGGCGTGCCGGTTGATCAGATCGTCGATCGCGCCTGTGGCTTCGCGGTAACGCTGCTCCGCTGCCTCGTAGGCGTCTGTCGATGTAGCCGACCGCATGATGCGAAGGGCCTGCTTTGCGGCCTGGTTGTACTTGTTAAAGTCGCCGTTGCTCACCTGGTCGAGCTTTTCGTAGACGGGCTTCACCGCAGCCTGGATCTGGTCGGCCGCATCGCCGAAGGTTCTAACGTGGCTGAGCGCGTTCTCAGTGTCGACCTGGCCGAAGTGCTGCGCGTACGGCGAAGCGTGATACATGCCGAGCTGGTCGGCCAGGCGCTCGCGTTCGGCCGAGATTGCTTCCTGCTGCGCGGGCTTGAGGCTCTTGAATGCCGAGCTTTGTTCGACCTCTTCGAGCTGCCGCAGCCAGGACTCGGCCGTGGCCGGATTTGTGGTTTGCAGCACGCCGCCGCCGCCGACTGTTTCGCCTCGCGCTTCGGGCGCCGTGGCTGTCGAAACATCTGCGCCTGTGGTTCCTTCTCCACCGGCGACTGGTTCCGGCCCGCTGGCTGTCGTGAACTTCGGCGGGAACGCCGCGGGCTGCTGCACCTTTCCCGCGGGATGCGCGATCTGGCCTGTCGGCTCCTCGGCCGTCGGCGTGCCTCCCAGCGTGAACGTGAAGGGCTGCGCTCCTTCGGGCGCTGGGAGCATCCTGGCCGCGTCCGTCGTCGCTGCGATCGCGGGCCTGGTCTGGTTCACGCGATCGAGCGCGGTCTGCGTGGCATTCTTCGCCACGTTGCCGATCACTTGCTGCGCGCCCTTTTGCTGTTCCGCCGCAATCTCCGGAGCGCCTTCGGCTCCGCCCTCGATCGGCATTTTCGCTTCGTTGAGCTGAGGCGCGAGCACGGGGATCTTGACGCCGGCGATGTCGACGGCTGTGGGTCGCACCTTCTGCACCCAGCGCGCCGCCGCTCCGAGGCCTTCGGCTCCGAAGCGCAGCGTGCCGGCGGTACCGGCGGCGAGCAGCGCCTGCTCTGGATCCTCGGTGTGCGCGTAGGTCTGGCCACCGAGCATCGTTGCATCTCGCGTCGCCTTAAGACCGATGGCGAGCAGGCCTGCAATCTTCGGGTTGCGCGCGAGAGTCGCCGTGATCTGCTGGGCGTTCTTGAGATCCTCGCCGGCACGCATTGCCCCGCTCACCGCTTCGGCGGCCTGCGGCGCTCTCCCGGCCAGTTTGAGCAGTCCGTCTGTACCCATCAATTCGAGTACCTGCTCGCCGATTGCCCCGACATGCTCAAGAAATCCGCTGGGCTGATCGCCTGTCCTCAACCAGTTCACCGCGTCTTTCAAATGCTGCGAGGTACGTTGCTGCAGCGGTGTCTGCTGTTCCGGTGCGGCATTGCCGATCGGCCTGGGCGCTGAGAAAAAATCGAGGATGTTGCCTACGACCTGGCCCGCGCTTTTAATCGCGCCCGCCCCGAGCTCGTCGATGGGCTTGGTGACTCGGGCAGCCAAGCCAAACAGGCCGCCCTTTGATATCGCGGCATCGTCGGCGTGAGAGGGATTTTCCGCGAAGCCGCCGAGTCCATGCGGTTCCGACGGCGTGGCTGAGGCAGGAGCCGGCTGCGTTGCCGGCGCCTGCGACGTGACGCTCCACGGATCGTTTGCCGGCGCTGCCGCGGTTTGCGCGGGTGCTTGGCTAACTATTGCCCACGGGTTACTGGCCATTGTTCACCTGTGCTGGCTGGCCGTTCTTCAACGTCCACACCTGTCCGTTTGCGAAAGTCGTATTCACTCCCTCTTTGAGCTGCGAGACCGCCTGCGGCGGCAACTGCGTCGGCGCCGGTTGCCGCGCGCCCTGGATGGCCGGGCTCATCCTTGCGCGCAGGCCTTCCAGTTGCGCCACGCTGCTCTTGTCGTAGTCCGGATCGAGCGACTTGAGTGCTTCGATCGCGTTGTCGGAGATCCCCGGCATGCGCGCCTGATAGGTGGCGCTCGGTGCCGCATTGTTCCATTGCTGCACGTAGTTGCCGAACTTATCCGCCATGGACTGCGCCTGCGTCTGGATACCGCGTTTGCGCATATAGGGCAGCGTTGCCACGAGCGTTTTCTTGATGCTTGCGATCCCCGGAATGGTGTCGGTTCCATAAAACTGCGCGAGCTCCGAGCTCACGGTGTCCGCCTTGTTCATGTAAGCGTTGTAATCGCCCGTGCCGGGAATGTGGCTTTCCACGGTGTTTAACTTCAAAAGCTCCTGGAGGTGTTGCAGGGCGGTTGCGCCCGAATTTAATTTTTTCGACACGTCTCCGGAAGTGAAGTCCTTGTAGGCCGCCGTGTAGGCGTCGATCTTCGATCCGTCGAAAGCGGGGTACTTCTGCGCGACGGCGTTGGCGAGGCCTGGATTGCGGCTGAGCAAGTAGGCCATGCGGCCGACCGGCATCTGGCCCGTGCCGATCATGTCGACAACGGTGGGGGCGCCGCCGCCTGCAGGCGTAGGTCCGCCGCCGGGATTTGCGCCGTTCAGCATGGCCGTCTCCGCGTTTTCGTGCGCGGCCGTCGCGTCGCTGGCTCTGTTCTCGTGCATCGCGCGGTTAGCTTCCCGCGATTGCGTTGCGGCGTCTGTGTAGGCTTTGAGCGCGTCGGCGCTTTGGCTCATCACCAGTTTCGAATATTGATCGCCGGTCAGAGTCCCGGCGGGAATCGTGTAGGTGCTCTCTTCGAGTTTGCCGTTTTGGTAGGTGCGCTCGGTGATCGGAAGATCCTGGTTGATCTTCGAATTCAGCCAGTCCGGCGAGACAAGCGCGGCGTGCACGCCGTCGACTTTGCCATCGCCGTTGACGTGCGGAATCGCCACGATGCGGCCGCCGGCCTGGTGATCGTGCAGGTCGGGATTTGCCTTGAAGGCTTTCACGACGGAATCAAAGTCGGGAAACACGCCGAGATCCTGCGAACCTGCGCCGCCTTGCGAAATCAGATCTGCGAAAGTGTTTTCACGGTTGGAGTCCTCTGCCGATGCCTGCACCTGCTCGCGGCCTAGCTCGAAGGTCGATTTCGTAATCTGATGCGTGAGCAGTGCATTCTGCGCGTTGCTCGTCGCGGCCTTCAACTGCATATCGAAATCTTCGTTCGCCTGCTGGCGCGCCTGCTGCTGCCGCTGCTGCGCTTCGCCCTTTGTTGCGTTAAAGCCGGCGCCGAATTTTGCGGCGCCTGCGCCCGGTCCGCGGATTCCCGCGCCGGCGGAGTAACCAGACAGCGCGCCGGAAATAATTTGCTTCCACTGCTGGCCAGGCCCGCTCTTGACTTGCGTCGCGACCATTTTTCCGGTTTGCGGATCCCGCTGCAGAGCCACCTGGTCGGAGCCGCCGAGCGCGTTGAGGATGCCGTGATAAACGCGATCGCCCCATGTGGGTTTCTCTGCCGGCAGATTTGTGTCGTTCTGCGTGGGCTCTGTCGCGATCGCAGGCGCCGGCATCGAAGCCGTGTTCGCTTCGTTCGCCGCGCTCGGCAAGGGCGAAGGCGATGAGCCCTGCGACTGATCCGGACTGCTGCTGTTAAAACCTAGTTCCATCGCGACTGCTCCTTACGGGATCAACTTCGTCAATGCGCCGCCGTTCCCGACCGCTGCTCCTGCCACGCCGCCCAGCGCGCCGAGCACGTTGCTCCACACGCTGTTGTTTTCTTCGGCGACCGCGTTGGCTTCTGCATCTGCAGAATTTCCCGCGCTCACCGTCGAGCCGGCAAAGCTATTCGGATTCCATCCGCTCGCGACCTCTTCCGTGCCGGCGACCGCGTTCTCGTAGTTCTGATTGCCGAGAACGTAGTCGCTTTGCGTGATGCCGAGCTCCTCGGCGCTTTCTGTCGCCGCGGCCGTCGACGCGATCGAGCCTTCGAGCTCCTGCGCGGATCCGCTCGTGATGTTGGTTGTGTCGTTGCCGCCGCCGCGCGCATTGATGGCAGCGTTGGCCGCCTGCTCGGCCTGATTGAAATTTGTCGCCGTTCCCTGCTTGGCCTCGGTTTGCAGCGCAGTCAGCTCGGGCGCGGTGTAGCCTGCCTGGCCTGGCCCGGCCGCCAATACGGGGGCAAATTGCTGGGTCAGGGTGTTCTGCAGCTGGGTGTAATTGGCGTATGCGTTGTTATATGCCTGAATCTGCGTGGCATAGAACGGCGCCTGCTCATCCTGCAGCTCGTTTTGCGTGTTGCTCGCTCCACCGCACATAGGCTATTGCGCTCCCTTTTCTGATGCCAGTTGCAACGCTTGCAACGGTTTTTCTGGCCCGTCTAATCGGGTTATGGGCCTGATCATCTCGGTTTTGCTCTCCGCGAACCCCAGCGCCCTTTCGGCGATCTTTTTGAGTCCCGTGCTCTCGGTCGAGAAGATCCACTCGGCAGCTCCTGCTCTGCTCAGTCCGACTTCGAGGAAGGCCATGCCTTTGACCAAAGCGATCGCGGTGCGCCGCACCTGGCCCTGGATCTCTCTCGCCGGCGGAAATTGCATGTGCACGCGGGCAGCGCGCGAGAGCCGAATGTAAAAAACGGTTCCCTGATCGTCATCGAGCGCGTAGCAAGTCGCGCGCGGATCAGCTGCCAATTGCCCTGTCGCATCGACCTCGCGGCCCAGAAAGAAGTCGGGCTCAAAAAGCGACGCGTGCGCCGGATCCGCGGCGATCCACTCCTCGAGCTGGGCGTAATCCGCCTCAGTCACTTCGCGCAACCTCAAACCGTCGAACTCTGCCAGAAATCTCATTGTCATCCTTACCGGTGCGTGCGCGCCGGCAGCCTCCCGTAAAGGGTGTTTGTCAACAGCTCGTTCGGAAAATTCTGCGCCGGCCAGGAAATCTGCTCGAGCACGTAGCGGCAGACCGGAATCACGCCGGCGCTCTGCTGCGCCCTGAAGCGCTGCACCGCGATGGTCTTGCTCGGGGGCAGGTTCGGCGGATCGTTCGTGACGTGGACCAGGCTGTTGAACGTGCCGCTGATCTCGTCGAACAGCACTCCGACCGTGAGCGGCGTCGCGCCCGAAATTTTAACTTCTTCGGTGGTGATGAACTGCAGCGCGACGGTGTTGCCGGGTTCCGAAAGCACGATCGGCGAGACGATGGCCGAAGCGGCGTAGCTCATGCCGGCGTCGACGTTGGTTGACGTGTCGCGCTTCCAGATCGGGCCCGCCGGCGTGCCGATCAGAAGGCTCGTCGTGCCCGGCGATGTCTCAGCTGAATAGATCGAGGAGATCCCGGTCGCGATCGTCGCCTTCGGACTCCATGGCGTGGCCTGGTCGGGCAGTTTCATCACGCGCATCATGTACCAGCTGCCCGCGCCGTCGCACACAAACAGGCCCGAGTCGTTGCTGGGCCCCTCGTACCAGGCGAGATAGCAATTCGCCGGCGTAAACTCGGCCAGCAGATCTCCGATCGGGAATCCGATCTCATCGTCGGGCAGCGCCTGGCTGATGCCCTCCTCGCCCTGGATGGCCGCGATGAACTGCGACGTGGTGAAGCGCATCACCTTGCCCGTCGTCGTCATCATGAAAAGCGAGTTACCGCGCGTCGCGAAAGCGTCGCGCGCTGCCAGGCCCACGCTGTCGAAAATGTTCACGACATAGAGCGGGTTTGAGGCGGTGTTCGATCCCAGCATCACAGAGATCCCGTCGATGCGCATGATGATCAGGCCGAGCGATGTAGACCAGGCCGCGATCGGCGTCGACGGAAGCTGAAAAAAGTTGCTCGGCGGAAAGCTCTCGTTTGGATTGCCGACGGGCGCGATGCCATTGGAATAAAAAAGCACATTGCCAACGAAGCCGCACACCAGGCCGAGATGGTAAGCGGCCGGCACGAAGTACATGGGCGGCGGATCGTTCAAATGATTCTGCGGGCCAACGATCTCAGCGTTGAGAAAACTGTCGGGAAAGTTGTCAACGAACCCGATGGTGAAAGCTGAGAGATTGTTGACCGAAACTCTGCCCAGCAGAAGTGGCACGGATCCGCCCTGCGCGGTTGCGAAGAACCAAACTTCGTCGATGTCCGGCGCTGCAGGCTTTGGCGCGCCGATCTGTGCAATCAGGCCGCCGTAGGTTCCGATCGCGCTGCCATTCGGATTGAGAACGTTCGCCGGCGAAAGCGTGGTGACCTGGCCGCTGATCGTGTGGTAGGCATAAAAATACTGGCGCGCCGCGGTAAGAAACACGTAGCCGGCGCCGACGTTGGTCCAGGTAAGCGCGCCGTCGTTTGTGGTTGCTCCCACGGCCGTTGCCCACGCGGGCGCTGCTCCTCCGCTCGCGCCGCCTCCTCCCGCTGTGACCACCTGCAGATTTCCGTTCGTGTCCCGGATGCACTGGTTGGCGTAGAAGGTGAAGGCCGTCACCCAGCTTCCCGCGGGCCCGCAGTTTTGCCAGCTTGCCGTTCCGTCCACCGTGACGCCGCCGGCCGATGTGGCGCTCGGCGTTACCTGCGACCAGGCTGGTACGATCGCGCCGCTAAACAGAGTCGTCGCCGCTGGGATGATCAGCAGTTCGACATTATTGTTTCCGTCGATGATCGAGCGATAAAGAGGCGTGCCGCCGCCGTTTGAAAGGAGCGCGCTCGGAACCCAAAAGCGCAGGTAGTAGTTGAGCACGTTGCCGCTGCCGAGGTAGTAAGTAGGCGGCTGCGTCGGGGCCGGCGGCGCCCATGGATATACAGGCGCTCCGAAGCACTGCCAAAAAATATTTCCGTCCGTCGTGAAGTTCGGAGGCACTGTCGACCAGGTCGGCGCGAACCCTCCGCTCTGGCCTGTCGTCGCTGCCGGCTGGGTCGTCGCGCTCCCAACGTCTGGCGCCGGCCCATAGATGGCTTGGGCGCCGGGCAGAGCAAATGCCCACTGGTTCGAGTTGTTGTTGAAGCCGATCGTTGCGGGGTTGATCCCTGCGGTCGTCACCCCGTTGAGCCCCTGGTACGCCTGCAGCCCGCTAAAGGTGACATTCGGCCCTGCTCCCCACAGCACCTCGCTGCTGAAACTCACAATGGCATAGAAGTTGCCGGCGTACTTGATGATCTGAACGCCGGTGATCGAGAGGGTTGCGAAAGTTTCGGCAACCTGCACATTGCCGTTGGGGTCGATGATGATCGCGCCCTGCGAATAGACGGTGTTCGGCTGCCACACCTGGCCGGCCTGCATGTACTTTTTGAGATCGATGCCGTCGCCTATGTAGCATGTGTTGCCGACGGCCTGAAAGCAGGCGCGGCCGGCGCCGCCGGATTTGGTGAACAGCGGGTCGGTGCTGGTTCCCGTCACGTCGGCGACCGTCGTCCCGAGATCGGCGAGCAGCCGGCTGTTCTGGCCGTTGGTGTTGACCGCGGGAAATAAGTAGAGCCTCTGCGCTGCAGATCCTGGTGAGGCATTGACGGCCGTATTGCCAGGCCTGCGCCCGAGAGTCGCGCGCGCGGTGATTTCAGAATTCGCGCCGCCGACCAGGCGATCATATCGGCTGGCTGAGTAGAACTTCTGGTAGAGGTAGGGAACGGCGCCAGGCCCGAGCGGGTTGCCGTTCGTGAGCATCCCCGTGAACCATTCGTTTGTGTGCAGCGGCGCCGCTGCCGACGGGTCAATCTGTGCGCCTGCGGCTTGGAGAGGGCTTTCCGGCATTACACTTCCCTCGCCTTGAAGCGTTCGGCTGTTCCGAGCTGGGCGCTCTGCACTTCTTTGAGCACCGCTGTCCAGTTCGCGAGGAAGATGTTGCGCTCAAGCGCAGTCAGGCCTCCGTGTTGCGCGAGCAGCGAAGTGATGAACTTCTGGTTATAAGCGTTGAAGCGCGCGTCGTTCGTGATCAGGCTCATGAGCGAGAGAAATCCCCACTGCGGCACATAGTTCTTTTCGTCGGGAAAAGGAAACCAGGTGTAAGCCATGCTTTGCATGATGGGCGCTTTTTTCTGGTAGAGCAGCGTCACGCTCGATTCGACGGCCGGGGTCGGATTCAGGCGAAACGTGATGTTGCCGGCGCCGTCGTCGGTCAGTTCTGAAACGAAGTTCGGCCGCGCCGTGTTGCCTTCGAGCTGCAGCACCCCGCGCACCGCAACCTCGAACGGATTTCCTGCCGGCGGCGCCACGCTGCCGCCTTCGAGAAACCCGAAATCATTCAAGCCGCCCGCGACGTAATCCTGTCCCGTCGAAACGAAGTTGAGCACCCTGCGATTGAATGGCCACGCAAACGGCGGCCCGAGCGTGGTCTGCAGCACGAGGTTCGCCGAGCTCAGCGCAGGTTCCATCCCATTGATCAGCACGGGCTGCTGTTCAAGAAATGCTGCACACCAGTTTAGGGTGTTCCGAAGTGTGAGCGTGTTTGCCATGGTTCCTCAATCCTCAAGCGTGAGGAGGCCCGAAGGCCTCCGCACAATGCTCTGGCGACTGTCCGCGACCTCCTTTCACCGTGATTTTGTGCTCCGTCGCTTTTGCGCGTAGGCAGCTGCGACAGCCTGTTTGTCGGCCTTTCGCTTGCCGAACTTAGCTTTCGTCCGCGCGTAGGTTTTGCCCGTGTGGAACTCGCGGATGTTGGTCCTGAACGTCTTGAGTGATCGACCTTTGAGCAGCGGCATCGCCTATCTCCCTGGCCAGACGTTGTAAAGGTACGGATTTGCGGGGCCGATATCGATGCCGCCCTGCGGCGCGACGACGGTGCGATCGGGAATGAACCCCGCGCTGTCGGCCTCGTGATCGCCCTGCTTCAAAGCCGCGGTGATGCTCGCGAGCCAGTTCTGCTTCATCACGGGAAACATTTTTCTGATGGCCGGATCCGGGCTCATCTTGTAGCAGTAGGTCTGAAACCCGTCGCGGAAGTAATGAGCGTAATCGTCCGGAATTGGATTGATGAACTGGTTGAGGTTGGTGAACGGCGGGGGCGCCTTCTGCTGCGCGATCAGGTTGATCTGGTAGCACACGCCTTGCTGCGGCGGCAGCGGCCGGATCCTGAAACCCTGCGAGAGCGGCGCGGCCACGGTCCAGACGCAGCTGCCGTCGTCCACCGTCACGCCTTCGGCCGAATTTGCCGGCGCCGCGGGCGGCACCGCTCCCGTGGTGCCGAATGTGGTGAGCACCAGAATGTTTCCGTTCACGTCGAGGATGTTGATCGGCGGATTGGTGGGCGTCACGTTGAGCACGCCGACCGGGTTCACGTAAAGCGTGTTCGGACCTGGCCACGCGCCCTGCGTGAGCTGGTTGTTGTACTGCCACGCGACCTGGCCGGGCGGGTTGCCCGAGATCGAAGTGTATTCGAGGTCGCGCACGGTTTCGACGGGGAACGATGGTTTGGGGAGGGCTGTGTTGTTGATGTCGACCCAATAGCCATGTTCGAGCCATCCGATCGGGCCGGGCAAAAGTGAGGTCAGCTGCGCGTAATCCTGCTGCCAGCTGATGGTGTAAAAAGGCGGGATCTTCATGCGGTTGAATTTGAAGTTGAACCGCTGGGAGATCAGTTCGAGCATCACGTCGGTTCCCATGGTGAGAGCCGTCGAGACGCTGTAGCCGCTGGCTGGAATCACCGGGCTCATCTCGCCGAGCGAGGTCACATAGTCGACGACACTCTGCAGCGTTGTGGTGCTCGAACCCATTTCTGCCTCTCGCCTGTAGTTACAGGTAATGATGCCTGACTACGAGATCAGCTCGATCGTCATCTGGCGAAGCTGCACGCTGGTTACGGTGCCGCTCGCCGCAACTTGGACGGCCAGAGTGTTTGCGCTGAAAAGATTGATGGCGCTCGATACGGCCGTGTTTTGATCGCCGTAGACGGTCAGAGCCGCGCCCGGCGAATTGGCGCTGAGGTTCACAGCCAGGTTGCCATGCGCCTCGAGAGTGCCTGTCGTCGACGGACTCGCCGAAGTCGAAATCGACGCCGTGGTGATGTTCGTGCAGAAGCTCCACTGCAGGCTCGTCGAGGCCGTTGCGCTGGTCGCTCCCGTGGTAACAGACCAGGGCGTAATGCCGCCTTCAATCACTGAGAAGGTCAAGGTCGGAGTTGTTGTGCCGGCCGTCGTGTAGATTCCCGAGGCGCAGATCCTGAAAGTGCGGCCGAGATAGTTCTGCGCGTTGGCGTTCAAGGCCAGAGAGGCCATGGTCTTCGCGGTCGTGACGCTGGTAACCGCAGTCTGCGCGTTGAACACGCCGAGGGCTGTCTCATCGTACTGACGCGTGTGGTTGCTGCCGCAGGTTTGCAAAAGCTGGTTTTGCTGGTCGTAGTAGAGCGCCGGCGCTGATTGGCAGGTACTCGTTGCCGAAGGTCCATTGTCGACCGTGGCGAATTGCGCGACGCCGGGGGTCGGTACCAGGATTGCGGCGGCGAGGGCGAAGGCTGCGAAACTCAGTTTCATGTGGATCCTCCGGTTTGGGATGGAAAAGTATGCTTCCCGGCGGTGCGGAAGCATACTTTTCGATGGTTAGGCCGCGTCGCGGTAGATCTCGAAGATCTTGCCGCCCGATGGCGTGTTATCGGTTGGGAAGGCGAGCCAGGTGCGCCAGAGTTCAAGCTGCTGGGCGTAGAGCTTCGGGTCCGTCTTTTTGAGCTCCCGCGCCGGCTGCCAGACTTCTCTCCCGCAGCGCGTGCACTGGATGCACACACGTCCATCGGGATAGGTGTTCTGGATCACGGAGTGGTCGGCAGAATTGCCGCGCGCGAAGTTGTTGTTCTTGCCGCCCTTTTTGTGCTGGCACACGCGCTGCCTGCGTTCGAGCTCCTCCTGCGACTTCAAGAAATCTGCGTAGCGCCGCTTGCGGTCGTGTTCCATGCGATCGCGACGCTCCTGGCGTTCGGCCATTTGCTCGCGCATCATCTCGACCTGCATCCGTTTGTATTCGAGCTCGATCTCTTCCGCGTTGTTTCGAGTTGCCATTGTGAATCCTCTCAGTGCGAGATTTTTTTTGGGGCGCCCGGCGGTTTCTCCGGTCGCCCCGTGTGGTGGGTTAGCTTAGGAGATCAGCGTCGGCGCGTCGATCATGCGAACGCGGCCCGTGGTATCCGGTACAACGCCGACCGCGAAATTGAAGTTGTACGCCACGCTGCCGCCGATCATCATGGCCGGATCGCTCACGCTGGCGTCGTCGTAACGCTTGGTGATGACCTTGAGGTTGCGCCAGTCGCCATCGCCGATGTTGGTGTTTTCCTTCGCACCCATCGAGATCGTGATGATGCCGTCCTTGCCGTAGATGTAGGTGCGGTACGCGGTCACGCCGGCGTGGCCAAGGTAGTTGGCCGTCTGCGTGACGACAGTCGACTCGTAGAAGCGGGCGCCGGCCCACTCCATGCACTCGACCATATCGCCTTCGCCGCCTGGCAGTTCGCGCAGGATGTCGACGCCTTCGATCGACCGTTTCAGCACATCGGTGAAGCTGTTGTTTGAGTTGTCATTCAGGGCGTCGCCCCAGCAGAAGGGGGTGATGATGCCGCAGAATTTTCCCTGCTCGAACGGCTTCACATTGCGGCCGCGGAGGCTGGCGATCGCGGTCGTGATGTTGTTTTTGTTGAACGGCGCATTGTAGGCGTTCTGTTCGAGGGTGCTCGAATCGATCGTGTTCAACGTGTCGGTGGTGTTCTTGATCAGGTAGGCCACGGTCAGAGCGCACTGGTAAGCGAGCTCCTTGCCGCCGTTTTCGAGCGCGGGATCGATGGCGAGCTGCAACGAGAACTTGGAATAGTTGAGGTAGTCGGCATAGTTGCCGAGCACGATCTTGTCGGTGAGGATCGAGATGGTTTCGCCCGCCATCACCGTGCCTTCCGGCGCCTGCGAGAGATCCGGACCAAACGGGACGTACTCGAACAGGTTGAGCGTGTTGCCGCTATTCTCAGGCAGCGGGCGCCGCTCCACGCATCGGTAGTGAGGCGTCTCGGCTTTCAGGTTGTCGATGAAGTTCTTGTCGTAGTAGTTCACCTGGGTCTGCGTGAGATTCGACGTGAGGTTCGACGCCGGCGAGTAGCCAGTGCCGAGGCGCGCGACCGTGGCCAGGGCGTGGGCTTCGTTCGTGACCACGTAGGCCAGGGCCGAGCCCATCAGGGCCAGCACATAGAGAATTGGGCGCAGGACGTTCTCGACGACCCACGCGCGTTGGCGAAGGAATTTGTCGGACTGGTTCATGGTATTCGCTCCCTGTCTGGCATGAAGGGAACGGAAGTTTCAGCTCGCGCGGCGCTGCAGCTTTCTATCCTCGGCGGCATAGAATTCCGACGCCTTAATGAAGTCCGGATCGTTCATCAGACTTTTCATCGTGGCGGCGCTCATGCGATCAATCTGCTCCCGTGTGTACTTCAGCCGGTTGGTGGGCCTCGGCTGCGTTCCGCTCACATCGCTCGGGCGGACGCCTGTCGAGTACCTGGTTGGAGTCCGGGGCTGCGCTGTGGGCGCGGGAGCAGTGCGCTCGTTCTGAGTTGCCTGGGATTCCGTTGCGGTTTCACCTTCGCCGCCGTCACCTTGGGCCGGTCGGGCCTGCAGGAGCTTCGCGTTGTTCAGTTCATCGAAGGCGTTGCGATAGGATTCGACCTTCGTGCTGTCGAGCCCCATGCGCCTCATGTAGTTGACGAGCGTCTTTTTGTTGTGCTCGCTGTTGTACCAGTCGGGCGTGCTGTCGGCGAAAGCTGTTGCTGCTTCCGTGGCCAGCCGGATCTGGCGTTCCTGGCGGTCCTCTCTCCGGTCCTGCCGGATCTCTTCGAGCGGCCCGACGGCGGCTTCGACAACCTTTGTGATCGCGGTATCGACCTTAGCTGGATCTCTCAGATCGGCGACAAGCTGCATCCGGTCGCCTGGGGTCAGTGCTGGCCCCGCGTTCTTTGCGGCGGCAATGGCCACGTCGCCATTGATTTTCGAATCGGCGAGCTTGTCGAGGATCTCCTGCTCGGTGCCGTAGACGTAGACTGGGGGTACCCGGCCTTTGTCGTCGGTGATCGTGAGTTTCTTCCGAGCGCCGCCTAGATCCTGCCACTCTCGCGCCATCACCGCTCTCCTGGATCGTCCTGGCTGTCGCCTGGCTCGATCGGTACGCCTTCCATGCTCTGAATCAGATCGTTGAGGCTCGGTTTCGGAGCTGGGATTTCCTGCCCTGCATGTTTCTGGTAAGCACTATACACTTTTTTCTGAACATGTTGAAAGAATAACCAGGCCGCCTTGGTCACCGCGTGAGCGCCGAGAATTTCTTCCGGGTCGCCGATCGGGGCGTCGATGAGACAGGTTTCGATCTGGATGCAGCTTGCCTCCATCTCGTCGAGCAGCGCTTCCCAATAGTTCGTTTTGTAGAGTTCGGCCAGCAGGCGTTCTCTCTCAGGGTCGACGCGAACCTCAGTTACTCGTAAGGTTCGCGTCGTCCTGATTCCTTTCAGCGATGCCGGCTTTCGCTTAGGCGCTCTCTGTGCTGGTGTCATCGCCGCCCGTTGCGCCCGCTGCCGGGTCAGTTGCGGTTGCTTCGCTTTCCGCTGTGCCGCCGCTGGTTGCCGCGGCCGCGAGCTTCGCGTTGACGCCGGTCCCGGCCGATGCTGCCGGCGGCGCCCCACCCATCGCTGCGCGCACCAGGTCGTTAGGGCTCAGTTTCTGCGGTGCTCCGGTTGCCAGTTCTTCGCTTTCCGCTTCGGCCTCGGCCGCCAATGCTGCTTCCATCGGCTTGAGGTCGATCACTTCGGGCTGGTCCGAGGCGTCTTCTTCGGTTGCCAGCTGCTGCCTGCCGGCGTGGATCGCCTCCATGGCCGCGTTTGCAGCTGGCCAGGGGCTCTCAGCTGGGCTGCTGTTCCCGGCCGCTTGAGAGATCTCCCTGATTTCCTCGATTGCGGCCTTCGAGATCATTGTGATTGCGCCGATCGCGTCTGCTGCCAGGCCGCTCGGTGTGGTTTGCTCCATGATTTTTCTCCTCTTTTAGGTTGAGCGCCGGCGGCGCTTTGGTTGCTGGTGTTGGATTGTAGCCTTCCGGCTGTCCGGTTTTGGTTGTGGATTTCGCGGCTTCGATGCAGCTAGCCGCGTTGCAGAGCGTTTGCGTCTGGTCAGCCCAGCCGCAGGTTTTACATTCATAGCGACCTTGGGCTTCATGGCACGCGTTGAACTCTGTGCAGCCGCAGATCCTGCAGATCCCTTTAATGCCAGGATAGCGGCGCACCAGGTCGAGCGCGATCTCTCGCGTCGGAACCAGGCGGCCGCTCGCGATGCGCAGTTCGATCCCACGCTGGCGATCTTTGTCGAGTCCGTATCTGTGATTCATCGTTCGGCCTCCGCTCAGCAAAGCAGCTGATCGAGTCGCCTCTGCATCAGCGCCTGGAACACGTTGGCCTGCGTTTGTCCGTCGCACTTGCGTACCGCCTGGGCAATCTCCTGAGCCTCTGCGCGGTTCAAAAGATCGTCGAGCTTGTCCATCGGAACGGTCATCGAAATTTCCCAATCCTGCGGATCTTCGCCTTCCCCGGTTTCTGCTTCCGGCTCGTCGCCGCTGCCAGCGGCGCCGTTCATATGCTTCTTTACCGTGGCTGCCTTCGCCCAGGTGATCCCGAGTTCCTTCGAAACTGCGGCGACGCTTTTGCCTGCAGTGAACAGCACGATGGCCTTCTCTTTGTAGCTTTCGTCTTTCACTGGCATCCTCCCATAACGGCGATGGCGCTGCGGTCGTTGAACCCGGCGACCAGAACAATGCGGTTCTTCCACGGAACCCGCGCGGGCACGTCGTACAGAGTAAGAAACGCGTGGATCACGCCGGGGATGTTGAGCGACGGATAGAGCGAGTAGACCCCGGTCGAAATCTTCTCCATGCTGTAGTGGCAGAGCCCTTCGCCGTCGATCCCTTCGTGACCGCGCTCTCCGATCGGCAGGGGAAGGGTGGCTGCGGGCCCGAGTTTCAGGCACACCTGGCCATTGATGACGCCGGCGGCTACATCGTCGCCCCGATAGCTTTTGAGTGGCTCGACCCAGCGTGCGAACACCTGGCAGATTACGTCGGACGGATCGCCGAATTCCTCAGTGGCGCCGTCGATCCAGCTTGCAACTTCGTGAATAGTTTTCATCTCACACTCCGCGCCGGTAGGCGCTTCTAGTGGTTAAGTAAGGCACGGGCCAGCAGTGCGCCAGCGCAGGCTAAAACAGCGAGTGTGAAAAGGAAGGCGCAACCGAGCGCCAGGTACTCGATGCCGGTCCGCCGCATCCAGACAGCGAAGCGAGCCCGGCGGGTGCGAGGAACGATGGCGCGCCAGAGGATCTGGCTTTCGGGTTCCATGCTTTACGCTCCTTGTGGCGCGAATTCGCTTTGGTTGTCGGCCATGCGGTCCCAGCGACGCTCGTCGAATAGCGCCGCCTCGTCGCTGGCGTTCCCGATCAGGCTCTTTGCCAGGTCGGCTTCGTTCTGCTGGTCGATCTCCGCGGCCTTCGCCTGGTGCCGCGCGCCGATCGCCGCGATCTGTCCCTGCACGCGCTGCACGCCTGGATTGTTTTGCTGGTACTTCTGTTGCTCCTGTTTGTTCATGGGGCGAATCAGCTCGCGAGCATTTTTCCATTCACTCACTTCCATGAACATCTCGAGCAGCTGCTTCACGTCGACCATCCAGCCGAGCGCGTTGAGCTGCTGAATCAGCGGCTGATTCTCGAAGATCTGCACCATGAGCGGCAACGCCTGCGCCATGGCTTTTTTCGCAGCCAGGTGCGCGCCAGCCAGGCACTCGAAGCGATCCTCAGACTCGTAAAAGTTCTGCGCGTCGAGATCGAACGCCGTGGCCAGGTCGTTGCTCAGCGTCTCGCGGATCCGGCTCGGGCTCATGCGGTCCTTGACGAAGTGATCCATGAGCTCGATGAATGGCAGCAGTACTCCCTGCACGAAGTGACCGACCGGCCCCTGGATCTTCGCCGCGTTGGCGGCGATGATGCCGCCGGCGCCGGTAGCGGTGCGCGCCGCGGAGCTGCCCTTGCCGGGCAGGCTGCCCTGGTTGAAGGCCTGATCTGCGCCCGTCGTCGTCTCCGCGTCCTGCGCCGCGTTCTGTAGGATCGGAAAGATCTCAGCCGGCGGTTTCGGGGACTCGATGATGCCGAACACGTCTGAAACCTTTTGCCCTGGCTTCGTGTCTACGTCGACGATGCCGCCGAGACGCATGCGGATCTGTTGTGTTGGCACGTTGGCGCCGCGGTCGCGCACGTAGGTCTGGTTCACGGCGTAGCTCAGCATGTCGAGCAGGGCATCGACCATTCCCTTCTCGATGCGCTGATCGCTGCCGGCCAAGCGGCCGACTCCGATGCCGTAGCCGGCGTTCGGAATGTTCCAAAAGTTTGCGGCGAAGGCGGGAATGAAGGGCAGCCCGTGCTCTTCCTTGCGAATGAGGACGCCGCGATCGCCGCCGTCGGGCCGTAGCACGGTGTAAACGTAAGTTGGATCCCAACGCTCAAGCATCTGAATCGGGCGCAGGAGCGGATCGTCGCTCGCAGGCTCGTCTGGCGACTGTGCGTGATGGATTGCCCAATTCTGGCCGCCCTGGTTCTGCTGCACCTGGCTCGGCGTGGCCGCATTTTGCTCGTGTGAAAAAAAGTAATCTTTCAGATCCTCTGCGGGCGGAATGTCGAAGCCGCCGATCTGTTTGCCATCTTCATCGAAGACCTGCTGTTCGCGCAGCCCGTCGAGATCCTTGAAGGTCGGGTAGTCGACGTAGATCACATATTTCGCCGTTTTGTGCAGCTCGTTCTTTCCCTTCCAGGTCGGATCGATCAGCACGCTCCCCAGCTCGCGGGGCTCGAACGTCATGCCCTCCTCGACAACCTCGGCGTCGGTTTTGACGATCTCATCGCTCTCGCGGGTGTGCACGACAAGTTCGCCGCCGAAGGGCAGCGTCTTGCGGATCGGCGCGGCGCGCGGCCGGCGAATTTTCTTTTTCTTCACGTCCCGGCGCCAGCCAGGCTTGACGATCACAGTGCCGAAGCACGTCATCGATTCGAGCGCGTCCTCCGCCAGATTTTCGAATCCGCAATCGTCCATGAGTGCGCCATAGAGCGCGGTTTTCGCGCGCGCGGTCGTCTGGCTGGTCGCAGGCCTGGGACGAATGACGAAGGGCGGCATTTCGTAGAAGATCCCCGACTTCATCGCCGGTACCAGGCTGTTGACGTGCTTGGCTACGGTGAACCGCGAGATATTCGCGCGCGCCACGGTCGAGCCGTCGAAGGTCGAGTTTGTGCGCGGTGCCTGGTAGAGCACATCGCTCTCGCGCCAGTAGAGGTTCCACTGCTTCTGGTCCAGGAAAGTTTGCGCGCGCCTGGCGTCTTGAATCGTGAGCTGCACGGCGCCGTCGTCGGTGTATTTGGGATCGAGCTTCGGCCCCACCACTTCAACATCGTTTTTCTCGATGCGCTGGCTGCCAACTACTTCGTCTTTGAGTACTGTCATGCGTCGAGCCTCGCTCTCACGAAGCAGTCTTTTGCTTCGAGCAGTTTCCGCAGACCTGCGGATTTTTCAGCGCCGTCGGGCAGGCAAGTGTCCATCGCCTGGGCGATCAGCGCAATCGGTTCGGAGACTTCCTGCAGCTTCTGCGGCAGGTGGTTAAACGCGAAATATTTCAAGATCGGCGCTGGCATCTTTCTCCTTTATCCGGACAGGCCTGGCATGATGTCGTCCAGGTCGGCGGGTGCCCGGTTCGGTACAAAATCATATATTTCAAAATCAGGCGCAGGTTCGATCGCGGCATACTGGCCGCGGCCGTACACGCGATCGTAGGCGTCGCGCTCGATGTAGTTGGTGAGCTGCTCCTCATCGAGATCCGCGAGCTCGTCGCTCGCGATCGACGCGGGCAGTTTACCAGCCACGCGCGAGATTACGTTCGCGACTTCGCTCTCCTCGACCATGCCGAAGTGATAGAGCTGCCGGAACGCCTCCTGCACATTGCTGATCCCGTCGGCAAAAAGCAGTCGGCCGGCCATAAGGTGAGGCTCGGCCGTTTTGATCTTCAACTGCCTGGCTGTCTCATCCTGCAGGTAGGGGCTCCAGGTGATCTGGATCCGCCAGTCCTGCTCGATCGCTTCGTTGCGAATGTGAGTGACCATGCTTTCGGCGCCAGGCGTATCCTCGACTTCGACGCTGTGGCAATTCCATCGCTTGGCCATGCCGACGAATCTGGTCGCGAGCGCGGTGGGCGTGTAGATCCCGCGGGCGATGTCGACGATTGTCATGCGCCCTTCGTGCTCGATGCCGGCGGCGCCGGCTGAGTTTTTACACTCCGCGTACTCGAAACGCCAGCAGATGTGAACCTTGCCCTCGTGTTCCGAGTGTTCGTCTTTCACTTTGGCTGCGTTGAGCCGGTCAATCGGGAAGGTGGGTTTGAAATTGCCCTCGGCGACGTTCATATATTGCGTCCAGAAGCTGCTTTCGTCGAGGATCTTCTCACTTCTCAAAAATGGCCAGGAGAGTTGCTGCGGGAATTGCATGATCACATCGTCGACGGTCAATAAGTCGTCGTCGACCTTCATCGCGTGTGGCTTCCGGATGTAGGCCGGCTTCCAAAGCACGATGGTATTGTCGTCGGACTTCTGCATGAGGTCGCCGTAGAGATCCATCGGCCCGTAGCGCGTGCCCGTGATGTCGAGGAATCCCGTCTCGCCGAGCATTTTGAGGTTGATGTAAAAGTTGGTGCGAACTTTTTTCAGAGCGTAGGCGGTCTGCGAGTTGCGATTGTCCTGCACGTCCTCGCTCTTGATGATGTCCGGGTGCCACCCCGAGAGGCTCTGCTCGATCGAGACGCCTGTCACAGTTGGATCGCGACGGTACTTGGTGCGCGCCGGCGAGATGAAATCGTGAAATACGCCGTTCTTTGGCCGCTTCGTGATGACGTGCTCGGGAAAACATAGATGAAGCGGCTTTTTGGGCTGGCCCTCGATGCAGACAAAGTGCTCCGCGACTTCGGTCACGAAAGCGTCGGCCAGCGGGGAGTCGTCGGAGTTGCTTGCCGTCATCACCATGATGGCCACGTCGGGAAAGCCGAGGATCCACTGCACAGAGTCGGCGATGTTGAAGGTGGTTTTGAAAGTTTTTCGCGGCAGCAGCAGGATGCGCCGGCGCCGCGTGTCTTGATGGTCGATCGAGCGCGTGGGATCCTTTTTGACGAAGTGATCGGCCACGACGCGGTGATCATGCTCCGTCACCTTGTCGTAGCCGAGCACATATTTCGTCAACCAGAAGAGGTCGGTGATCATGCGGTAGCGAAGCGCAAAACGGTACTCGTCGTCTGCCTCGATCCGCGCGACATCGATCACATCTTCCATTTCTTACATTCCTGGCTGCGGAGGCGCTTCCGCTCCCGCTGCAGCTGTGCCTTCGGCTTGCTCGGCTGGGTTTTGCGCTTCCTGAGGCATCTCTCCCGCCGGCGGCTGGTCGCCCATCTGCTCTTCCATGTGTTCTTTCATGGCCTTTTTGTCGGCCAGAACGTGTTCCTCGGTGTGGCTGTGGCCCTCGCTGCGCGGGCCTTTGCCGTGGTGCATGTGGACGTGCGCGACGTAGCCGCCATTGTCTGCGCGCTCGTAGTGCACGCCGTGCGCGTGGGTCGGACCTTTCTTCTTTTTCCCGTCCAGCCCTCGCATTACTGCCTCGTGTGTCTCCATCGGATTCCTCTTTTCAGGTTGAAAAATGGGAAGTGACGCGGCGGCCCGGTTCGCTCCCCAGCGTCGAGCCGCCGCGATTCAAGCTCGACTAGAAGCCAAGCTCGAAATTGTAGAGGTTGCCGATGTTGAGTCCTGCCGTGCCGAAAGTCAGCGCGACGCCCACATAGAACACTGGATCCGCCGGTGCGACGACGGTGGCGCCCTGGGTCACGTTGGCGTTGGTGCCGTTGATGCCCGAAAGCTGGTTGGCGATCGCGGCCGACCCGTCATACAGGTTGTTGATCAGCTGCTGGAAGATTCCCAGCAGGTAGCCGCTCAGTGAGTCGAACTGCAGATCGGCTTGAATGTTCCAGCTTGACCAGGTGTTATTCACGGCGCGCGCGGTTCCTGCTCCGAGCACCGTCCAGTTGCCGATGGTGAACGGAGTGCCGGGGATCGTGAGCCCAGCAATCAGCGAGGCTTTCGCGGTGTAGTTTCCGGCCGTGTAGAGATTTCCCTCGGCGCGGACCATGAACCTCTTGCCTTCGAGGATCAGTTTGCCTGGCACGGGAATGGTGACGGGAACTGCAGTGTTAGAGGCCAGGGCAAAGACCTGGGCGTTTCCGGTGTTGGCGACGACCGCTGTCGCCGGCTGGGCGCGTTTAATCGCGAGACTGCTCATTTGTCAAACCTCTTTTCGAGATTGAGATTGGTTCCGTTTTTGAACCGTGGTACCAGATTGCACCGGCGGCGCGACTTCGGCAAGTGGTTTCGCTGCCAGCTCCTCGACGGTCGCCTGTTTGCGCGGGCGCCCGACTTTTAAGACGAGGCCCTTTGCCTTGGCCCATGCCTGCCAGTCTCGAATCTGTTCCGGCGTCGCCGGGCGATGACAGAGACGACATGCCCTGGCATGGTCGAGGCGCGACTGCTCTTTTCGTACCGCGGTCGCGCAAGGGTCGCTGCAGGTGTAGGACTTTTTGAGAAACCGCGCAAGCGGAATCGGTTTTTGGCAACGTATGCAGGTGAATTCAGTCAGGTGTTCCATGTTTTCAACCTTTCCTTTCTAGCTGAGCTAGCGCCTCAAGCACTTCGTTGATGGCCTGGCCGCTCTCGATCATCTTCCGCGTGTAGCGCAGGAGCTTCCAGCCGGCCATGGACATCGCGTTGTATTTGTCGAGGTCACTGGCGAAGCGCGACCGGATACGGTGCACGCTTGATTCCACTTCGACGGCGAATTTCAGATCTGGCCACGCAAAATCGATGCGCCACTTGCGGGTTTCGTGGAACGGGTACTCGCGCGTGGGGCTGAGTTTGTTGACCTTACAGTGAAAGGCGAAAGTTTCTTCGCCTTGGCTGGGTGGCTGAGGTACGCGATTTCCTTGTTTTGCTATTTGGTTCATTTGGATACTTGTGGTACATACTTAT
>Ga0187891_1001081_pt1 | contig 24395 bp, 29 predicted proteins | sample June2016WEW_21_4_FD_132990 | JGI IMG/M metagenome (GOLD analysis project Ga0187891, IMG submission 132990) | Peatland microbial communities from SPRUCE experiment site at the Marcell Experimental Forest, Minnesota, USA - June2016WEW_21_40 | ecosystem: Environmental > Terrestrial > Soil >... | reverse complement strand
ATCGTTTTGCGTCAGTTTTGTTTCGTTTGGCAGTCTGTTGCGGAGACTGCGGTGGTTGGTGAAGTGGTGGGCGGGTGGTGGGGGGGGGAGGGGGGGTGTGTTTTGATCTCGGAATGTACGGCCTTTCAGATGTGTCGTATGCAGTATACACATATGACGAATTGACTAACCAAGCCACGCTTGCGTTTACTACCAACGCACCGCGTTGTATGGCGACAGGCAATTTATTCTAACGTGGATTTAATGAACAAAAAAATAAAATAAACAAAAAAAAAATAAAATAAAAAAAATGGAAGAGAAAAGATACAGATTTTATCGTAAAGCGGTTGACAAATTCAACAAGAATGCACACCCTCTATTCCACAAGTACTTCAAGTTCGACGAGACGAACGCCATCGTACCAGACGACGCAATGAAAAACTGCCAGTACAGATTCGCTGTTGCTCCAGTGACTGGCACTGCAGGCTTCAACTGCCAAGTTCTGTCTGTTGCCAATTATTCTGACACAATATCAGAGAGCGGGACTTTGCCGCGCAAGATTCCATACAGGAGTCATACGGCGACTTGCCCAGTGCATGGAACTGTTTTTGGCGACGAAATATTAGACAGTGCAGTGGAGGACATGGCTGTCGGTCACATTGTGCTGGGCTTGCTTGTGTCGTGGGAATTCGTGTTTGAAAAGATGGAAAGTGCCCTAAAAGGTGGCAACGACAACAATAACAGTAACAATAACGCCAACCAACAACCCCAAGTGACTGGCGATATGATGTGGGAGAAGGTGCAGGAGCGGATTCTGAAAGTGGCGCAACAAGAGTTGTACGAAGAGGTAGTGGAACGCGTCGAGCGTCATTTGGGCCCCGTGTTCACAACAATATACGAGTTTAATCGCCTCGACGCCTTCGTCTACCACAAATTGCACAAATGGTGCGAGTTCAAGTTTGTCCTCCGAGACAAACGATTGTGTTATGCCGACGACGAGGGAGGCTTGCATCTTGTGTTGGACAATTTGTCGCTTGAGCAGAAATGCAAGGTCGACGGGGTGTCGGTCACGTGGGGCGTGCTGGACAACGAATACACAGCCGACGTCACGCGTCGTAGCAGACACATTTCGGCGATTGCTGCCAAGTTAGTCGATGAGATTCGAGAAATGCTAAATAAATAAAAAACAAAGTTTTTTATTTATTGCTTTTTGTCTTCTTTGTCCCCTTGGGGAAAAGGTGTAGCAAGTGAATGTTTATCAGAACCACGGGAATTGGCCAAGTCGACGAGAACACCAGTCCCCAAACTGAGGTTATTGACTCGAGCGCGAGTTAATTTGTCTTTATCGAATGCGCCAATGGCAACAGCAAAATCTTCTCCTTCTTCGTCGTCTTCCTCATCTTCAGACTCTTCTTCTTCGTCTTCCTCGTCTTCAGACTCTTCCCTTTCTTCTTCGTCTTCAGACTCTTCTTCGTCATCAGATGATGACGAAGATGACGAAGATGAAGACGAAGACGATTTGTCATCGTCTTCGTCATAGCAATATTCAGAATCCTTCTCTGCCAAGATGTCCTCCATCTTTTCTTTTGGTTGGTAAGTCAAGAGGTAGGCCAAGCGGGAGGGCGCATCGGTGGGAAGAGCACCATCTGGTGCTGCAAGGGAGACACACTGGTTAACGAACTTCTCCAGCTTTTCTGGATAATCCTCCTCGTTGAGCGACTTGTAGTAGTTGCGCAACTCCAAAAACATGATGGCAGGGTGTCGTTTCCATGACTGTAATGTCCTCTTTTTGTAGTTTTCCATGTGAAGATCAGACGGGTCTGAGAAGTGTCTTTCTCTCGCCACTCCATTTTCATATTTCAACTCAAAGAAGAAAAGCCTAGTTTGCATATCTACCACTTGAAGCGTTTTTTTGCCGTTCTCAAACTGCATAAATGCAACTTCTGAAACTGCAGTTGCTGGGTTTGTCTTCCAGTCGCTGGGTGCATGTTCTTCCTCCTCTTCTTTCTCGATCTTCTGTTGTTTGTTATTGTTGTTGACAACAACTTCTTCTTGTTCTGGTGCGTTACGTTTTGGTGATTGTTCAGCCATTTCTCTTTTATTTTTTTTATTTATTTTTTTTGTAAAAAAATAATAAAAAAATAAATAATTTTTTATTTTTTTTTATTTTATTTCCTATAAAAATACTGGTTTTCTTCCCGTAACAAAAAAAAATAATAATTTTATTTTTTTATTTTTGTTTGCAAACAAAAATAAAAAAATGGATGAAGAAGACGAGTGGGCAGCCCAGTTGATAGACAACCTAGAAGACTTGCTTGAAAACGGCAACGGCGGTGATTCCAGTACTCTTTTTGTGACTGGTTGCTATGTGCGTAATCATCGTGAATTTGTCGACATTGATAACAAGCATGTGTATGAATACATGGACGATTGTGTTCGGAAAGGTCCAGAAATGATAGTACCCAGACGCTCGTCTGCTTCAGTGACGCTTCCGAACGGAGATTTTGCTGTGTTTGGTGGTACACTCGGCGGCAGGATTCCAATCGAGTTGGTTTGTTGTGAAGTGTGTGACGTTGAAAGTAACGTGTTTTCTTTCGGTGGCGACATGGCTCGACAAAGAGAGGCGTGTGCTGCTGTTGTGTTGCGAAGTGGTCTTGTTCTGATTGTTGGCGGCTGCGACGGTTACGACTGGTTGGATTGCTGCGAGATTTACAACCCGACAGACAAAACATTTGCGCCGTCCAACGCAAAAATGAGAGCCCGCAGAAATTACCACACGGCCTCTTTATTGCCAGACGGGAAAGTCATTGTTTGTGGTGGCCGGGATGGGAGGAAGACTCATCAAACAACCGAAATATATGATCCTTCGACTGACTCTTTCTCTGACGGGCCATTTGTGAAAGAAAAACGCAGTTTCCACTTCGCTGTCACGCTCTTCGACAATCGCGTCTTTCTCATTGGTGGAGGGCAGGATGACGTCGCTTCAACTGAAATATACGATCCAGCGGCTAATTCATTCTCGTCTGGCCCAAAGACGGCTGCTAGACGTGCCATTGATTTTATCCATCGTCTTCCAGATGGCAGAGTTTTAATTAATCATTCTAATGTGTTCCCACCCGACATAGCGACTGAAATATATGATCCAAAAACCAATTCATTTTCACCATCGAACCCAATTTCGAGAAGGTAGACAACATTCTTTGTTCTAAACAAGAAAAAATAAAATTAAATTTAAAATTTAAATCCAACAAAAAACGAAATGCAAGAAGAAAAGATAAAATTTATTGACTTGTTCTGCGGCATCGGAAGCTTCCACCATTCGTTGTCGGCGTTGGGATGGGAGTGTGTCTTTGCATGTGACGTCGACGAGAATTGCCGAAACACATACGAGAAAAATTACGGGCTCAGGCCCGCAGGTGACATCACGAAGATCGATCCAACCGATGTGCCGTCCTTTGACGTTCTCTGCGCAGGTTTCCCCTGCCAACCCTTTTCCGTTGCTGGACATCACCAAGGATTCAATGACGAAGGGCGGGGAAACATGTTTGAAGAGTTGATGCGATTCGTGCGACATCACGACCCCAGATGCGTCATATTGGAGAACGTGCCTGGACTCGTGAATCACGACGAAGGTCGAACGCTGAAGCGAATCGTGTCGGACTTGGAGGAGCGATCGTACAACGTCCTTGTCGACATGATGGCTTGCTCCGACTACGGCATCCCGCAGATGCGAAAGCGCCTGTTCATCGTGGCGGCGAAATGCGAGATTCCGCCGCTGCTGCTTCTGGACATACCGCATGTCAAGCCAAAGAGGCTGAGCCAGTTCTTGAACAGCGGCCGTCCGCACGACGAATGTGTCTCCTTTACGGAGAAGGACGTTGCTTACACGATACGATGCGGCGGGCATCGATCGCCCGTCGACGGAAAGCACAATTGGGACGGGTATCGAGCGCGGCGGTACGACTCTGCTGACGAGTTCGTCTACCGTTTGACGATAAGGGACTGCTTGAAGCTGCAGGGATTCGACGAGCACACCTTCGAACTGATGGGCCCGCCACGAGCACATTGGAAGATGGTTGGCAACACAATACCGACTAATCTGACAAGGTTGGTTGGCAGTGCAGTTGACCAATTACTTAGACAAAATGCAAAAAAATAAAATACAAAGTATTTTATTTTAATTTTTTCGAAGAAAAAAAATAGTTAATATATTGAAGCAGCAGCACAATATCTGTTATAATTTGCACATGAAATGCGAAAGAAGGTTGACATTGATATTTGAAGCAGCAGGACGATATCTGCTCTTTGCCAACATGCAAACAGGATTGAATGAGTTGCTTGCTGGGTCATAAACCTCCCCGATATGCAATTTGCCAGTGGCTTCAGACCAACCACCCACGAACAATTTGCCGTTTCCATAGTTGCAAACGAGTGGAAAATTTACGCTCGATGTTTGTAGATGGCCCTTCTGATAATGTTTTGGTGTCGAGATCAAACAACAAAGTGCTTTTTGTGGCTTTGTCACCACTGCCAAGCAAAAGGGCCTTTCCAGCACCTTTGAATACACATGCAGTTGGGTAAAGAGGATCAGGGATGCTACCACATCGACCAAATATATTTTGAGTTGGCGAGTAGTATTGGAAACAGCTGCCACCTTCTTTCAAGCCAAAAATAAAAACTTCGCCATTTGGAAGCATGCATGCACTCACGTACGACATCGGAACAGTTAGTTTGATTGGCAATAGAGTGAAGGATTCAGTAATGGGATCAAAAAGTTCACATGTGTCACAATAAAAGCCCTTTTTGGTGGTTCCACCAATCACGAGTATCTTACCATTGGGCAAACAGATGACAGCGTGATGACGTCTACCATAATGCATCTTGTCACTCAATATACGAAAATACTTTGATTTTCCAGACCAGATTTCGCATGAATCAATATACTCTTCTCGGTCATTTCGACCACCACACACAAAAATATCACCATTTTTCATTTCAACTTGTCCATGCAAATACCTTGCGACCACAATTGTTGGTCCTGTTCTTGTCCCACAGAGCTTGTCAGTTTCGATGACTTCAGTTGTCTTTATAATTGTTCCATCTGCCAATTCACCACCAGTCACAAGAATGCTCATATTTTTTTTAAAAAAAAATTTAATTTGATTTATTTGTGTTTTGTTGTTTTGACTTAAAAAATAAAAAATAAAATAAAAAATAATTTATTTTATTTTTTTATTTTTTTTCTAAATTATTTTTAGAAAAAATAAAATAAATAAATTTCTTGTAAATTTATTTGTTAAAAAACAAATATTTTTTCCCGTAAAACATCTTGCAAAAAAACACGTATTTTTTCCCGAAAAAATCTTGAAAATTATTTATTTTTTATTTTTTTTTGAAAAATAAAAAATAAATAATTTTCATTTTTTATTTTTTTTTATCAAAACAGAAAAACACAAAAAAACAAATTATTTTATTTGCAAAGAAAAAAAATGTATAAGAGAAATATTCCTTTAGAACTTTATAATGAAAACAACAATAACAATAATAATGAAGATGGTAGTTGTAGTGACAACAGTAACAAGTCCTTGAAGCTTCTTGCTGACGTTGCCCTCGCAGACTTTGAAGATGATGACAATGATGTTGTTGTTGAAAACAACAACAATAACAACAATAACAATAATCCTTATGCAATCAATTATGTTGATTGTGCCAAGTATGTCTGCAAGGATATCAACAACATCAGGGCTCACCTTGACACCTACGGTGTTGCGGTTGTTCTTGACGTGATTGGCAAGGAAAAATGCGAAAGTCTTCTCAACGATACTTGGACTGCTATTGAAGGTATGACTTCTGAATTTAGTAATGAAGTCTTGGAAAAAAAAGCACCTTCTGGCCGTGTTGTCAAACGAGAACCCTGCCTTCCTGTCAAACGAGATGATGATAGTACTTGGAGTGGTATTGGTGAATTGGGACTTGCAAGCAAAACTATTCACCAATCTGGTTCTTCTGGATTTATTAAGCCTTGCTGGGAAGTGAGAAGTGATGCCAATGTGATGGAAGTGTTTGCCAAGTTGCACAATGTGGACAAAAGTGAGTTGGTTACCAGCACAGATGGATTTGGCTTTTATTTGCCCAATTACCACAAGAAAGGCCACTTTGCCAACGCAAAGAAGCAGCCCACCACCGTGGAGAAGCTCAGGAACATGGTCAATCTTCACGTTGACACAGTTTACACTGAAAAATGCATGAAAAGGGACCATGTTCAATCATTCGTAAATGTTCGTGAAACAAAAGAGGGCCAGGCAACCTTCTGCTTCATCCCAGAGTCCCACAAGCTTCACTTTGACTTGGCGGAAAGATTCCCTGAGAAAAAGGAGACTGTCACAAAGTTCAAAATCTTGAATGTTTTTGATTTGGATTGGTATTTGTTGGAACAGAAAAAACGTGTTGAAGCACTCATGTTACCAGCTGGTTCAATGGTTTTGTTCTACTCTCGAACTGTCCACTGCGGTGCAAAACCAATGGTTGCTGCTGCAGATGATGCCATTCGTCTTACCTTCTATGTTTGTCAAGTGCCCTTGACAAAAAAATGGTTTACTGAAGCTGAACTTGCTCGAAAGGCAGAATACGTTAAACAAGGCAGAACCACTACTCATCAGCCAGCAGACTTCCAACTCTTCAGCAAGGCTTACAACAACCGTTTTGGCATTACCCAGAAGATTGTTTACCCCCAATTTGATTGGACAACACTCACTGATGTTCAAAAAAGACTTGCTGGTTTTGATCAAAATAACAACTTGAGAAAAATTGCAAATTGATTTTTATTTTTTTTTATTTACATAAAAAAAATAATAAACTAAAAATACTTTATTTTTTATTATAATTTTTTTATATAGATAAAAAAATAAATTAAAAAAAGGTAATTTATTTACTTTTTGACTTAGTAAAAAAAATAAAATAATTTTTTTACTACGGTAGTAAAAAAAATATTTTTTTGGTTTTTTCCTAGACGAAAGTCCCAGAAAATTCTTATAATTTTTTTATTTTTTTATTATTTTTTTTCAAAAAAAAATAATTTTTTTTGAAAAAAAATAAATTATTTTCATTTTTTATTTTTTTATCTAAAACACACAAACACAAATTTTTAACAAAAAAAAATAAAAAAAGAAATGGCAACTAATGTTATTATTCCTGCAGACTTTGAAAACAAACCTCATGTATTTGACATATCTGAAGACAGTGCTGAGTATGACATCCCTCTCTCCCGAATCCTCAAGGAGCTGAACAAGGAGAACATCAAGAACCGAACTCCTGTTATCTACTGCACCGTGGTTGCAACCGTTGATTTGTCTGACGATGCCATGGATGAAGTTGAAAACGAGAAAGAACAAGAACATCACATTATAGCAAAACTTTTGACAAACGACAAGATTGATGAAATAAGCGAGTTTGGCGACGTTGATGTCGAAGGTATGGAAGAGATATTCCCTGTGAACGTTATTCACTCTGGCAGCCTGTCACCATGCACCACCATCTCCACATTTGGTTCTGCCTTTGGTTCGTACATGGACGATGAAGATGATGACGAAGAAGACGATGGAGAACAAGAGCCAGAAGATCAGCAAGAAGAAGAGAGTGAAGAGGACGAAGAAGTAGAAGATGAAGAGGAAGGTACTATCCATTGCGACGTTGTTGTTTCTACTACTGCCGCCACTTCTCAACCTCGTCCTGATGTTCAGTTGACTGTCTTGGAAATCCTTGGTGATTGTTCTGACGAAGAAGAAGAACAAGCAGAGGAAGAAAGGAAGAAGAGACGAAGAGAACGAAGAAGGCAAAGGAAGATGAAAGAATGTAAGGATCGAAAGAAGAAGAAGTCCAAGAAAGCTGCTTCTCGCAAAGCAAAGAACACTACCAACAACAACAACAATAATAATAATAATGAAAACAATTAAATAAACCCCTTGTTCTTATTCTCATTATTATTATTATTATTGTTTCTAATATAAATTTTGTTTTCGACTTAGAAATTTTTTTTATTTTTTTTTTAAAAAAACAAAAAAACCCAATCAAAATGAAAATTTCCAAATTTAGAAATTGATGACGTCATTTTCCAAGAATTTAAAAAAAATTTTTTTTGAAAAAAAATTTTTTAGGCAAAAAAAGTTCTGGAAAATAATTTAAATTTTCTAGTCGTATTCAAAAACCAACCCCCCAAGAAGAGGTCAGACGGGTACTTTCTGGCACCCGCTGACGTCCGCCGGCAGCCGTCACCCGCCGGGTCGAGGTCGCCAGATGGGTCTCGGGTACCCGTCGGGTGCCGGCAGGTGGTGGTCGGAGGTCGGTCGACCCAGGACCCGGCGGGTGCCGGCCGGTACCCAGCTGCCAGCGGAGGCCAGAAAGTACCCGTCTGACCTCTACTTGGGGGGTTGGTTTTTGAATACGACTAGAAAATTTAAATTATTTTCCAGAACTTTTTTTGCCTAAAAAATTTTTTTTTCAAAAAAAAAATTTTTAAATTCTTGGAAAATGACGTCATAATTTGCTCAAACCCCTCAAGATTTTTTTTATTTTTTTTCTAAGTCGTTTTTTTAATATTTTTTTTTAAAAACAATAAAAAACATGTTTTTTTTTATTTTATTTGTTATTTGAATACATGCAAATACTATTCAAGCAATCATCGACAAGATTGTTATCTGTAGATGCGACGGGACTATGGTTATTGTCGTCGCCAGTCTCTACGACATCCATGGCATCATCGCCATCTTCCAATGACGATTCTGAGCTGAGATCGTAGCAGACGGAATCGTCGTCCTCACAGGGTTCATTGCTGGGCTGGTGCTTCTCGATCACGACCTGCTCAGACAAATCGTGACGGATATTCTTGATGCGTTTGTAACGACACGTGTAAGGAGTTGGGAAAAATGCAGAACGATCAGGCATCGTAACAGTATCTTCGAACACTTCAACGTCACGGGCTGCTAATATGAGGCTATTAAGGCCAAGAAGAGTAATGCCAGTATCTTCACTGTTATTATTATTGTTATTGTTATTCATTTTTTTTATATTTGTTTGTAAAAATTTCAACTTCTCTCAAATGAATGTAAAATTAAAAAATGAAAATAAATTATTTTTTTTTTATTTTTTTTTTGGAAAAAAAATAAAAAAATAAATAAATTATTTGTTAAGTCTGAGAAAAAAACACTAATTTAATTTCAGGAAAAAAATAATAATTTTTTATATATTTTTTCCCGTAAAATTATTTATTTTTTATTTTTCAAAAAATAAATTATTTTTTTTCAAAAAAAAATAAAAAAAAATATGAAGAAGAACGAGTTTGTTCCCACTGAAGAAAGGCCTTTTAATGAACAGACATTGGCTAAATTTCGAAGGTTTAAAGAAGTCAACTTGAGTGACACCCCACTTGCCCATCCTCATCAACTGTTTGAAAACTTACCCAGGGTTGAGAAGTTGAGGATCATGAGAGCACCTCTTCAGGTGTGTCCTTACAACATTGAAAAGATGGCACTGCTTACACACCTTGAAATATGTTTCACAAGAATAGAAACTCTTCCGCCCACACTTGGGAATCTCGTGAATCTTGTGTTGCTCAACGTGTCGTGCAACCCAGACCTCGTGGCTCTTCCTGATAGCATCGGAAAGTTAGAGAATCTCGCCACGTTGAATGTCGCGTCGTGTCCATCTCTCGGCGCACTTCCACACACGTTGTCTGACTGTGCTAAGCTCGAGAGCATCGTTTGCAACGATACTGACCCTGCAATCGTGTCGTCGTCAGTTTTGACTTTGCCAACTCTCACATCGGTATATAATGGATATGAGAATATTATTGATATTTTACGCAGACAAAATAACAATTCTTAGGTCTCAGAAAAAATTAAGAATTCAAAAAAAATAAAATATTTTATTTTTTAATTTTTTTAATTTTTAAAGAAATAAAAAATAAAAAACAAAGAAGTGAATAATTTATTTTATTTTTTGAAAAAAAAAATAAAAAAATGTCTAGACGAACAAGTTATGATAATCGTAACAATAATAACAATAACAACAATAATAACAATAACAACAGCAACAAAAATGCCGACAGCAGCAACAGCAACAACAAACGCACAAAGGTGCCTGACCCCTTTCGTGCAATGACAAAGTACCCCAAGTTGGAAGACCTCAATCTCGTCGACACTCCAATCATCAACAAGGTGGGATTATTGTTTGACGCCTTGCCAAACTTAAAGCGGTTGAACATCAACAGGTCTCCACTCAAGGTCTGTCCTGCGTCGATCCAGAACTTGGATAGGCTCACAAAGTTGACAATCGCTGGCACTGAAATTGTGTCCCTCCCAGCAGAGATCGGAAAACTCGCCAATCTCGTTTCCCTCGACGTGTCGTGCAACAAACATTTGGCAGCCCTCCCTGACACCGTCGGCAACTTGACAAAGCTCGAGGAGTTGTATGTGTCCAAGTGTCCCTCGCTGACGACGCTTCCCACGTCGTTGAAGACCTGCGTCGTGTTGCGCCGCATAGTCTGCAACGACAACAAGACAAACTTCGTGCCCTTCTACTTGTCAACCTTGCCGAAGATGCAGGAGGTGTTCTTCGAGCAAAAGAACGTCCTCGACGACTTGCGTCGACGCCAATTGCAGGACGAACAGCTCAACTGTGCCCTCTTCTTGGCAAAGAGCGACGTCACAATCCCCCAAGACGTCATCAACATGTTCCTCAAGAGCTTCTTTGACATGCCGTCTGCAACAGAAGCAGCAGATGATGATGTTGTCGTTGCCGCTGCTACTGTCGCCGCCGCACCCGCCGTAGCCGCACAATTGCCTGCCTTGGATGATTATATGGAGATGTTTGACTAGTTTTTTTGCCTTCTTTTGCCTTCTGTTGCCTTCTTTTGCCGAAGGCAAAAGAATAATAAAAATAAATATTTTTATTTTTTTTACAAAAAAAAATAATGGACGAAGAAGACAAATGGCTCGTTGAGGTGCACAGACAGATTGACACTGTTGCCGACGATGAAACGAAGTGTCTTGAGATTGTTAGAGATAGCGTGCGAGTCCGCCACAACAAAGTGTTTGTGTACGCGTACAATTTCTCAGACGACAGAAGTGGTTATCAATGCGAAGTGCGCGACTATTCGACCACGCCTTGCAAAATCACAGCGATGCCTTTGCCGTCGCAAATTCGAAGATCACCAGCGTTGTCAGCGCTCCCTAACGGACGTGTGGCGATGTTCGGCGGTTTCACGTGGGACAAATTTGTGAAGAATGTATTTGCGTGCGAGGCATTTGACGCAAGGACTGGCTCGTTTTCTGACATTGAGAAGTTTTCGTCGGCGAGGGACGGTGCGTGTGCGGTATTGCTACATAGCGGAATGGTGTTGATCATCGGCGGGTACAATCTTCACGTAGATTCTCTTCCGTGTATGTTCTATGATCCAGTCAACAACAAGTTCTCTGACTCCAACGCGCGCATGATAACCACACGACAAGCGCATACCGCCTCCGTCTTGCACGACGGGAGAGTGCTTGTCTGTGGCGGCGCCGAAGACGGTTGGAACATGTTGCAGAGTACTGAGATATACGACCCAGTGTCAGACACGTTCTCGGCTGGTCCGCCGATGTGCAGCAGTCACTCTTGGCACAGTGCCGTCACGCTTTCGAACGGCAAAGTGTTGATATGCGATACATTAAACCAAACCAATCAATGCAGAGAGATCGAACTGTATGATCCCGAGACAAACTCGTTCTCGCTTGGTCCATCGACGACCGTCGACAGGGAAGACCTGTTCGTCGTGCGCCTCCCAGACGACCGAGTGCTCATTAGCGGCGGCGTGAAAGGCGGCATCGTCGAAGCGGGCGAGATATACGACCCCGTGTCAAACACGATCACGCTCGGCGAAGTCGTCGAAACGCGGAAATCAATATATAAAGCAGTTTCGTTTTAAGCGTTTGTTCTGGTCTGTTCTGCAAGCAGAACAGATCAAAAAAAATATTTTTTTTTGAGGAGAGAGAGAGAGAGATGGCCGACAAAGAAGCAGGAAAGGAAGACGAGTGGCTTGAAGAGGTATATCGAAACGTGAGGTCTCGTAAGGGGTTTAATGGCATCGCTATTGTGATTGAACGCAACACGGTCTACTATTGTCCGTTTGTGATGACTGTGTGGCGGCGAGACGATTTAGTCGAAAATGATGAATAAAAAACAAGTATTTTCATTTATTTATTTATTTCTCTTGTTTACTTTCTTGGGCTCGTAAGAGCCCAAGAATTCAGACGCCCTCGCTGTCGCAGATGGACAACGTCCTCATGACGCCATACATCGGGTCGATGGACTTCTCCGTCCACTCTTGGGGAATCACCGAGCACTTGTGCTCCGCCATGTACTCTTCTCGATCCATGTTTCCGTAGTAGCCGTTCTGGGTCAACACAGTCGAGAGATCGATCAAAGGATAGGGGCGATAACTCTGTCGTTTAGCGGGGTCGAAGTCAATGCACGAGGAAAACATCCTTTCGGGACCCAGGAGGGTGTAGTCCGCCACGACGTAACTGCTGTCGTAGTGAGTGAGGTAGAATGCCCAGAAGGCATTCATCAAGTCCAATGGGCAATGATAGACGGTTGGGCGGCGCATGTCGACGTTGTCCAACGCAAGGCACTCATTTGCATACGGCACAGTCTTCGAACGGGTGTATTCGTCGCGAGCTTCGAACGTGGTGAAGTCGACGACGCCGTTGAAGTGCACTTTGTCCACGTGGGTATTCCTGTCGGTGACAACGGCAGCTATCCAGATAAAGGGGCCCGCAACACCATCCATCCGACAATCAACAACAAACACGTTTGTTTTTTCAGTCATGTTTTTTTTGTTTAATTTTTATTTTTTTTTTGTTTATTTTTTTTGTTAAAAAAAATAAAAATGGATGAAAACGATTGGTTGGCGGATGTGTATGAGCAATTAGTTGCCATGGAGGACAAGGACGTGCCAAGAATTGTGATAGAAGGCGCCAGTGTGCGTTTACAACGAAACAAGATTCTCGTGTATCATTACCGACGCGGGGGCCATACTGAGATTTATGATTGGTCCGTAATCCCGCCTCGGATCACGGTCGGGCCAGATGTGAGCATTCCAAGAATTTTCCAGACAATGGTCACGCTTCCGAATGGCCATGTTGCCATAATCGGTGGCATGAGTTTCGAAAAGTTTGAAAGGTTGGCACAGTGCGAGGTATTCAAGCCTGCGCGGTCCATATTCTTCTCCGTCGGAGACATGTGCCAAGCGAGAGAGAGGGCGGCCGCTGTGTTGTTACGCAACAACTTTGTTCTGGTGTGTGGTGGCGCTGGTGGCGGTGCTAGAACACCGCATTTGCGATCTTGCGAATTGTACGATCCCTCCACTAGGTATTTCGTCATTTCAAAGGCGACGATGCGCGCTAGACGAGCCGGACACACTGCGACCTTGCTGCCAGACGGGACGGTCCTTGTAGCTGGCGGCGTCACGGAAGACTACGCCGTCCACGATTCGACAGAGATATATGATCCACAGAGCGATTCGTTCTCGGACGGCCCACATATGCTGTTTGAGCGTGCTCATCACAAGGCAGTCGCATTGGAGGACGGGCGGGTGTTTATGTGTGAGGCAGATGACGTAAAAACGGAGTTGTACCATCCCACGACTCGATCATTCTCACCTGGGCCTGATATGCTTACTGTGAGATACACCGTGGTTGCCTTTCTCCTTCCCGATGGCAGAGTGTTGATCACAGGCAGTGAGGATGCATCCTCTCCAAGAAACAATAAGACCGAGATTTTCGATCCAGTGACAAATCGCATTACTGCTGGACCAGAGATAACAGGCACAACCAAACACGAAGCCGTGTTGTTTTGATCGATCAGAATATATATATATGCACACATGAATAAAATGCCGCCTTGGCTGTTTTTTTTATTTCTCATTTCCCGCTAGCGGGAAATGTCGGACTTCATCAAGAAGAGATAGATGGAGAGGGTTCGATGGGCATTGTACATGGGATCGGGTGGCGTTTATCCGCATCGCCACGCTGCAAGGATTGTGACGCGTACAACGCAGCGTATAGTTGAGTGGTTTGGTCGGAAAATTGGAGTCCTCTTTTGTAGACGATGCCGTTGAAGTAGACTTTCTCCTCCTTGGCGTCTTTCTTATTCGCAACCACTGCAACAATCCAGAAGCAAGGCCCGTAAGTTCCATCAGTTAAACAATCAACGGAAAGAATGTGTGTTTTTTGTTCTGTCATTTTATTTATTTTTTTTAAAAAAAAATAAAAAATTTTTTATTTTTTTTATTTATTTCTCATTTCCCGCTTGCGGGAAATGACAATCAATGCTTGATCAAGTGCAAGAACATTGACAAGGTGGTCAATGCAACAGATATCTTCCTCTGCCATTTTTATTTTTTTTTGTAAAAAAAATTATTTTTTAGTCTTTACTATAAATTGATAGACAGAAAGTGAAGCCATGGCTTGCTGCATGGGGTCTTTGGGCTCGTCGTGCCAGTCCTTGGGATACAACGAACAGTCGAAGCGAATAACGAAAAATTCTCTTTCATATACTGGAGAGTATCCTCTGACTGCCATCATTGTTGAGAGTTCGATAAATCCACCAATTTGGTCGCAAAATCCACTAGGATGATGGATTTCTCTTTTTTTTGGGTCTTGGCTGATACATTCAGCAAACAGCCATTCTGGATTCGTCTCGAGCAACTCATAAAACTTAAGGTCGCCTCGTGGCATTCTATAGTCAGTTAACAACCACACAAGCCTTCCGTGTTTTAGATAGAACTCCCAGAATGCAGTCAACAGGGAGATATAAGAGTCAAATATTACGGGTCGACGCATGTCGGTGTCACCAAATTTGCAGCATCTTTCAATCACATATAGCATCCTGTTCTTGCAATCAGGAGAGCTCCATGCTATCTTTTCTGGGTCTAGCAAGCCGTTGAAGTGAACAATAGACTTATTGGGACCGCTGTTGATGACAACAGATGAAATCCAAAAGTATTGTCCGAATTTTTCAGCAAAGCCAGAAGATCGGCAAGTCACGACCATCACAGGGTCAACTTCACTCTGCATTTTTTATTTTTTTTGTAAAAAAAAATAAAAAAAAATATTTTTTCTAAGTCATTTTATTTACTCTTTGAATGAATATGTATATTTTAAACCAAGCAAGCAGACAGGCAAACAATATGTCCACCAAATTGGCAATGAAAAAACGCGTGCAACCCACTGCGCAATTAGCAGTGATTGCCAAGAAAGAAAGCGTATGCACCTGTCGAAACTGCAAGCCACACAATTTCCACCACGGGCCCAACTGCTGCTTCCTTGCAGGACAGTCGTTCCTCGTCTCGCAGAAGCTAGAACTGTGCAAGCCTGAGATGTGTAGCTTTTCATGTGAGATTCATGCACATCGAACATGGAAACGTGAGATAAGCCTGAAGACATTGCTCAGTAACATCACATTCGGATTCGACAAGGACCACATATACATGATCGACTTGCTCGCCGAATATGCCAAAAGAGACCCCATGGCAAAGATAGACGGGTTGTGCGTGCCAAACTGGGCAGTGCGAAATCTCAAACCAGAGCTTTGCAGCCAAGCATTATCGTTGTTAGTGTCGCAGGGATTCAACTTCGACATATTTGACTCGAAGGTCATGGAGTTGATCGCCAAACGCGTGCGCGAGGACAACATCGACATGTGGTTCACGGTTCCGCTTCGCGCTAACGCCGACGTTGCAATAGCATTTGCAAACGAGTTTGTCTTGCAGGGAAGCAAAGGAAAACTCGACTTGGGTCTTCGTAATCGCGTTAAGCCATGCGAAGTGGTGACTCAGAAAGTCGGAGAAGAAAGGGAAGAAAAAATAAAGATAGAACAACAAGAAAAATAATAAACTAATTCAATTCATTCGCTCTGTAACGAGCGAATGAGCCTTTTTTTATTCATAGCCAATTAGTTGCATAGCATGCGCTCCAGACGTAATGACATATTTCAGCGCATGCTGGAAGACGCCCGATTCTTCAGTGAAGAATGCATGGACGATCGGACAGTGAATCTGCATGGCATTGAAGGAGGTAGCTAAAAGGGGCCTCGCATATTTAAACAGCAACAGGGACATCTGGCTGGGAAGCTGCAATCCATAGCCGCACAAGCTAAACAATAATGAAACTGGCGTCAATGGTATAATCAGGAGTGAATCGTAGTTGTTTAGATAAAACATCATACCGACAACCATATTCTTATCTTGTTTAAGATGTTGGATGAAAAAGAAGAGGGCAAATGGCCATAACAGTATCGCAAAACACGCACCAACGCACACGAATGTGCAGAACATCCTACTCCATTTAGCGGGGAAACAGTCTGTCAGAAGCGTCCAGAAAACGACAGACAGAAAGATGGCAGGAAGCAAAATGACAGGCGTCATCATTGCTTCCATTGTTGTTTTTTTTACAAAAAACAACAAAAAAATAAAATAGTATTCTTTGTGTTTTGTTTATTTAAAGCAAGTTTTAGCGAGCCTTGGGCTTGCCTGATGCAAGCCATCTGCAATTGAGCATGACACATGGTCTGAGGTATGGGTAGCCGAATAACTTGCGCACGATGTTCACTGGTTCAGTTGTGAGGAAGAACACATTATCGAAGACTTTGTCGTATTCTTCTTCGAACTTCTTGCCTTCTGCGACGTATCTCTTGCAATATGTTTGTTCGTTCACGCACATGTGAAGCAACAATACTGCACCAACAGCGTGCACGCCAAAAAGGAACCAACAACTGGGTGCTACGAATTCCATTCTGTTTTTGTTTTTTTTTAAAAAACAAAAACAAAAAATGAGTCTAAAGGACGAATACGTGTTCAAGAAGGAGATATCTGCTGCGGCAAATGACATGTTTGCAGAGTACTTGTCCATCTGTCGGGACCTGACCGACGAAGACAAGCGTGTGGTTATCGTGCTGTTCTTGCAGGAAGCCCTCGCCGAGTGCAACACAGAGCCAGCGATAATCGGCGGCGGCGGTAAGTTCGGCGAGATTCTGGCTGCACACAAGCGTGGATGTGTCATGAACAGCAAGATGACTGGGGTCGATATGGTCAGTCAGGAAACGGGAGAGGCCAAAGAGCAGAAGACATCCAACGGCGGAATCCATAAGAAGGCAAACTTCAATTTCGCACTTCCCGTGCGCACGGAGAATGCGACGGCAGAAGAGTACCGCAACTTGATTAGGAGCACTACAATCGCGAAAGGAGATGTCTACTTCAGCCACGTGCTGTCGGCCAAGGAGAGTTACGAATACACGCTCAGCAAGGAGTTCATGGCGGAAATGTTGTGTCGCAAATGGACGAACAGTCCATCGAGCTTCAAGATAAACCTCGGCGCCTTGCCGTGCCCGCATTGTCGCCACGTGCATCGAATGCTGCATTTCATGGCGCTCGACGGCGAATGGAGCAAGCTGACGGCGGCGGCTAAGAGCAAGTTCGAGTGGGGTAGAGCCGAGAAGATAATACCGTCGTCGAAGGAGTGCGTCCACTTCTTGGACCCTGTCTTCCCTGACGACAGGAAGAACAACAACAACAACAGCAATAACAACAACAACAATAGCAACATCAGAACAATAAACAAAAAATGAATGAACAAACAACTTTGTTTTTCTCCAATCGCCTTCCTTTATTCACTGTGTGTTTGATTGATGAAGAAATCACAGACACTGATGATGGCATCGGAGACGGGAATGACCACCCAGTCAGCCCATAACACGCAGATGTTGAAATAACGGCCGACGTAAAAAAAAATGTCTGCAATGCCGTACGAGAGAAACAACGCCCCACGCAACAGTACGAACACGGATAACACTGCCAAGTCGAGGGCACGTATGTACTCCAAGCCAGCACAGTAACGAAAGAGCAACGCGGGAAAAAATGTGACGGAAAACCAACCATTAAGAATCTGGCCATGTTTTACATTGAAGTATACACCGTCTACATCGTAGTCTATATCTTGTTCATCGAGGTGCAGAATCCAGTATGTGAAGGCGAGAAATCCAACCAATTGCGCAACGACGAAAGCCAACAAAGCAGTTTTTGCCAATCTCATTTTTTTATTTTTTTTTTATTTTTTTTTATTTATTTTTTTTTGTTAAAAAAATATTTAAAATAAACACGCTGCCGTGTAATCATACAAGTTGTCTGGCATCTCGGGCGACGGCGTCGTCTCGAATTTCTGCGTGCGTTCGTTGTATATCTCGTACGTCTTGGAGTGCAGAGCATCGCCGCCGCCGATCATTACTTTCTCGTCTGGCAACTTGGCGGTAAAGTGACGCTTGCGTCTTTTGGTTAGATCAGGACCAGAGCGAAATTGCATCATTCGATAATCAAACAAAAATGAACCAACCTGGCCAACTACCAGCACATCGCCATTCGTCAGCATCGTGGCGGTGGCATATTCCATGTACGATGGCATGTAAGGGCCCAACGTAAATGTTCCGCTGCAGGGGTCGTAAAGATCAGTGAGATTAGATGCCATATTATGCGATCCTCGTCGAGCGTACCTCCCGCCGCACAAAAATATCCGTCCGTCGTTCAGCATTGCTGCCCCGTGGAGGTAACGTCGCGTGCAGTGCAGCGCGTCCACTGCACGCGACGACCCGTAGGTAGTGTTGAATATCTCGAAGAGCCCATAGGGCGCATCTTTGCCGTTGCAGCCACCGTGCATGAACACATTATCTCCTCTCAAGTGCACTGCACGATGGCCAGAGCGCGGATACAACATCTTCCCGCATTCTTTGAAGTTTTCGAACTCTGATGAGTAGATGTAGCAGGCATTAGTAGCCTCATACCCAATTGCTTGGAAATGCATGTTGTGGCCTCCGCTGCTGAGGACTGCATTCTTTCCCTCCAAATAACACAGCGCGGTATCCTTCCTGCTGGACGGTAGGTCAGGCCCCTTGACGAACGACTGACTCTCGGTGTTGTATATGTAGGTGTCGCGAATGCACACGTGGTCGTAAAACCCTCCAGCCAGCAAGACTTTCTTCTCGGAGTAGGTGGTTGGGAAAAGGCCGTTGACGTGCAAGCCAGTGATGGGCAGCCTGTCTTTTCGTTTGTCTAAGAAGTCAAGAATAAAATCATCGATATTTTCAACATTTGCAACATTCTCCTTTGCCATTTTATTTTTTTTTTACAAAAAAAAAATAAAAATAATTTATTTTTATTTTTTCATTTGAACCCACCACGAGGACGACGAGCAAGGATGTCCCTGTAGTAGCTGGCTGGCTTTCCGTTGAGTTTGAGTGTTGGATGCTGGTCGAGAATGCCGATTATTTTCCTGAATTCGACTGGGCGAGTATCGTTCAAGTCGATCGTCATGAGAAAATCAGTGACACTGGGGATGTCGGCAACAAGCAGAAAAGATGCAGCGGCAACGATGGGTTTCGCCATGTCGGTTTTAGAAGTAAGATACATCGACCTAGCCGAGTTGTCCACGATGTCCAACGTGGTCAATGCACGCATTTCGTTTATTGCCTGCCAGCGAATGTTCCTGAGCGAGTTGTATGTGATCCTGCACCTGCGAAGACGGAGGGTATTGAGAAGCGGGAAGCAACGAAGCCACGGAAAGCCGAAAAAGTTCGTACATTTTACATTTGGACAAGAGTCGATCAACAGCTCGTTGATGTCATTGGCGATCTCCATTGCCCTGCATCGCCACAAGGAGACGAAGACAGCCTCTCTGATGTTGCCCACTCGGAGATGAACCGTGCGGAGAGTCATGTTGCGAATGATGGCGTGCATCAGCGCCCACTGCACAGTCTGCTCGTCGGAAAAGCCCATGTCCATCTGCTTGAAGTTTCCGCCTGAAATGCTGAGATGCTTGAGCCTTGAATGGAGGGGGTTGAGAGCATCGACGAGAGCCATGAAAGTTACACGAGGAAGGAGACAGAAATCAAGTGTGAGCGAAGTAAGATTCGGATATATCTCCAATATCCCAAGCGACATGAACAGACGAGTGAGCAGCCTGCTTTCGCTGGCGTGGACATTTTCGAGCACCAGATTCTTGATGCCAGGCCTGAATACGTTAATAATTTCCAGCATGTCCTTGCTATTGTCTATCCTTTCTCTCTCTTTCTTTTGATGCTCTTCAGGCTGGTTGACGTCATGTGGATAGAGACAAAGCTTGATGTTCTTGAGCGTAATGGATTTGTTGCTGGAGGCACGGAAACGTCTCTTCATTTCGTTTAAGTCACATCCATACCATAAATCATAAACACACATCTTATCATCATCAACACCACCACTATTGTTGTTGTTATTATTATTATTCAAAACTGAACTCACTTGTGCCATTTAATTATTTTTATTTTTTTTGAAAAAAAAATAAAATTATTTGTTTTTTAACTTTATTTTTTTGAAAAAAAAAATAAAAATGTCTTGCAAAATTATAGGAAAAAATATATATTTTTTTTCCTGAACGAAAATTAGTAGTATTTGTAATTTTTTTTGGTTTATATAAAGTTTACCAATGAAATATAACAAATAAATAAAAAATTAATCTATATTTTTATTTGAAAAAAAAATACTTTATTTATTAGCTGTGAAATATATATTGCCAGCCCTTTTGCTGTTGGCTTGTCGATATTCATATGCTGCCTTGAGTTCAGAGACAGTTTCACGGTCGTTGAGGACGACTCGTGGGTGCTGCTCAAGCAACTTGTTGATCATTTTCAGATCGGGAAAGGGTACAGTTTTTGCGTCAATGTGCATTGCAAACTTACAAAGACTGCGAATTTTGATGATTGCTCGCAGAACTGCCATGACAGACACACGCTTCGGCTTCTTTCCGTTGATTGGGTTACGAACACGGGTGTAATCGTTGGCAGAGGCATCGATGGTCTTCAAGTTACGCAAGTAGCAATGTGCCATGTCTCGGATGTTTTTGAACGCAGCAAGGTCCAGTTCGCAGACACGGAAGTGAATCTTCTCCACCTGTTTGAAGCAACGAAGCCATCTCATAGCACCAAATGTCTCACAAGAAATACCAAAGAACCAGAGAGACTTGATGTTGTTTGTGTTGCAGCTTTCCGAGTTCATTGCAATATGCTGGAAGGCATGTTCTCCGATCTTCATACCAATCTCGACCTTTCGAAGGGCAGTGTTTCGAGAAATGGCAACAAGCAATCTCGTCTGGAGCGAGTTGGCATCAACACGTCCTTTATCGATACTGCGAATATTTCCATCATCAAGTTTAAGATGCCAAAGACGAATTGCACCAGACATAACAACATCGATCAACTCATTCCATCCTGCTTCAGTCACAGTGAATGAATCCAAGTTGAGTGAAGAGAGGTTTGGGTATTTGCCCATGCCGATAGAGCTGAAAAGCCTGGGGACACCAACATCTTGTTCATCAACCACATTTTTGAATATCAATTGATGGATGTCAGGTGGATGCGACTCGAGTAACTGGAAGACCTCCTTCGTCTGTGCGACAACTTCATTCTCTTCTGCTATTTGGTATTCGGTTGCTTCTGGGTGGACGAGTGGGTGAAGATGGGCATTTCTGAGAATAACACATTTGTTCGAAGCAGCAATAAATTTATCCGCATGCACTGCATAGTCGAATTGATACACGAATCTGTCAGCATCTGTTATGACAACGTAGTTACCATTGTCAACAACGGCAGCAACGTCAACCACCATGTCATTGTTGTTATTGTTTTCAACAACAATGTTGTCATCATCATCATCAAAATAATTGTCAATGTTATTATTATTGTTATTATCATCATTACAACTTGAATCTTCTTGCATTTTCTTTATAAAAAAATAAAATTATTTGTTTTTTTGTGTTTGTGTGTTTTAGATAAAAAAATAAAAAATGAAAATAATTTATTTTTTTGCAAAAATATTATTTTTTGCAAAAAATGTCTTGCAAAATTACGAGAAAAAAATAGGTATTTTTTTCCTATAACAAAACAAATAAAATTATTTGTTTTTTATAGGAAAAACAAATAAAAATTAGTTGTTTTTTATAGGAAAAAAGAAATAAAATTATTTGTTTTTTATTTATTTAATTGCCTTTTTTTGGACAATTTTGGAAGCAACTTTCTTCTTATCAGGAAAGGCTTTCATGCAAGTGATCTTGTCTTGGCGGTCACAGAGAACTCTCTTGTAATAAGAGCAAGAACGTCCATTGAGATGGAAGAGTGGGTTGGCTTCGAGAGCCTTGACAATCTTGTTGAGTAACAAAGTGCCAGTATTCTTGGGATTGAATGACATTGCAAATTCAACAACAGTTCGCATCTGCAATGCATAACGAAGAAAATTGTAGGGGGTGATAGCTCTCTTTGCGGCACCGATTCCATCCTTGACGGGCTTGAATCCATTCTGAACAAGACTGAGGACAGTCAAGTTAGGCAAGAATTGTCCCACTCGATCAGACACATCAGAAAGTGAAGTGTGGTTAAGTCTGCAACGATGAAGACGAAGAGTTTGGAGGTGTCCAAAGCAACGAAGCCAGCCCATTCCCACCGCAGACACGGCAGGAGTGTCCAAGATTTCGAGGGTGTTGATGTTGTTTCGAATGTCGACAGCTTTGAACTTGTTCAATGTTTTGAAGACATTTTCACTGGCCAAATGAAAATCAAGAAAAACTTTGCGAAGACGAAGATTGCCAACAATGGCCTTGAGTAACAAAAAATAGATTGAGTTGTTTCTTTCGTTGTTCTCGGAGCAGTCGTTGCTGTGCTTGTCGAGAAGATGGATGTTGCCACAACGAAGAGTGAGTTGCTGGATGTTTGTCTTGTCAGAAGTGAGAAGAAAAATAAGAGCAGCACAGACGGCAGAAGAAAAAGAAAAATTCTTGAAGGACAAGACAGAGAGGTTGGGATACTCACCAGCAGCAATGTGGCAGAACAAGCTCACCAACTCATCACCTTGCGAAGCATGAATAAATTCAAACTCGAGTTTTTTCACAATTTCTTTTGCAGTGTCGAGAAGTCTCACCATCTCAATGCTACGAGCAAGCAACGCCTCTTCCTCTCGTTTGTCCTCTTCACACCTGTGCTGGCCATTGGTTGAAGCAAGCTTGACATACTTGAAGCGAATAGAACGATTTTTCAAAGAGAAAAACTGACTTTTCAACCCCTCCAACGTGCAACCACAAGAGAAATCATACACACATACTTCCTCACTGTTGGTGATGTTGTTATCATTGACATTATCCTTTACTATTAAGACTTTTTCCATTTTTTTTTATTTTTTACCTTGATGTTAAAAAAATTAAAAATTAAATAAAATTATTTTGTTTTTTTTCTGTTCTTGCGTTTCAGATAAAAAAATAAAAAATGAAAATAATTTATTTTTTTTTCAAAAAAAAATATTTTTTTTTGAAAAAAATAATTTTTTCTCGTAAAAAACTAAGAATCGTCTGGGAAATTTTTTATTCTTTTTTTATTCTTTTTTTCTTGGTTTTTTGCCTAGAAATAAATGAAAATTATTTATTTTTTATTTTTATTTTACTTAATTAAGAGATCAGGATTCATCGTCTTCTTCAGCATCTTCTTCACCATCATCTTCAGTTGGCCAGACGGGAAACGCACGTAATTCTTTGAAAGGATTAGTCATATGAGCTTCAATGACTGGATAATCTTTGAGAGATGCTCCGACGTTCTTGCAATATGGCTTGTCTTCGAGTACCGACTTCCATATGTCTGGACGGTTGTTGTACAAACAAGCAAGCAGTTTACTTGGAACAAAGTGACGAAGTTGAGTTGAATTTAAAATGTTACTTTGTTGCAAATCACAAGCGGAAAGAACAGCATACATCCCAACTTGCCGCCATGATGCCATTGAGAGACGGCAATGAACTCGATTCTGTCGTCGAAAGACTTGCTATCGGCTACTATCAAAATCCATACAACAACTTTTGTTGACGGGTAGTATCGAGAGACAAGATAACTTTCGTTTTTGAGCAAGAAATAGTCTCGGGTGTCCGTGTGATGCTCAACAAACGATTCCTTTCAACTGTTTCTTTCTGAGAACACACGTTTGCAATGTCTGCATCAGTCACACGAAAGTGGTGGCCAATGGTCTTTGACGACCTCAAAATTTCATCCCCCTTGCTCTCGTCGATATCTATGCTGCACAACGTGTGTACCTCAGTTGTTGGATACAAAGTTCGAATTGTTTCAAATGTGTTCACCATTTTTTGTTTTATTTTAAAAAAGATAAAATAATTTTTAATATTATTGTTATTTAGTAAATAAAACAAACGTAGAAGAATTTCTGAAGATTCTTTTATTTTTTTTTAAAAAAATAAAAAAACCCAATCAAAATAGAATTTCCAAATTTAGAAATTGATGACGTCATTTTCCAAGAATTTGAAAAATTTTTT
>Ga0187891_1001078_pt1 | contig 24415 bp, 17 predicted proteins | sample June2016WEW_21_4_FD_132990 | JGI IMG/M metagenome (GOLD analysis project Ga0187891, IMG submission 132990) | Peatland microbial communities from SPRUCE experiment site at the Marcell Experimental Forest, Minnesota, USA - June2016WEW_21_40 | ecosystem: Environmental > Terrestrial > Soil >... | reverse complement strand
GGCGAGAAGTAATGCTCCGAGCGCCATGATCGTGGCCTGTGTGGTGCCCCAGGTTCCGGCGGCATCTTTCCTGGCAGCGATGTAAGCCAGGGCCTTGCGCGCCGTGCCGGACGCCTGGCCCCACTTAAGCAGCGCTTGAGTTGCAAGGCCTGTCGTCTCAATGCTCGCGCTGGCGCCTTGGCCGTAAACGCCGGTTTCCTCGGCGGTCCACCAGGCCTGATCGTCTTTTTCAGCGTGCGCGTCGAGCAGAAGCTGCATTGCCTGACGAGTGAACTCGGGGTCCTGCTTATGGTTGCCGGTTCCGTAGTCCGTGGCAAAATTGGCCAGCACCGCAAGCGTGTAAGCGTCCATTTTTGCGCTCAGGTGGTTCTCGACAAATTGCTTGGCGCGCTCGACTGCGGTTCCATGATATCCGGTGTTCTCCAGTGACCAGGCGAGGTAGGCCGTGATCCGCAGCACGTCGGAGTTGTAGCGGTTCGTAGCGCCCTCGTTGATGAACTGTGTATCGGGCTTCCAGCTTCCATCCGCCTGCTGCCGGCCGGCCAGCCACGCCTGCGTGCGCTCGATCAGTTTCGGGTCCACGTCATAAACCTTCGACATGTCGTAGAACTCCATCAGGCCGTAGGCGGTGAGGATCTTGTTCGCCGGGGCGTTGCCGAACCAGGAAAACCCGCCGCCGGGCACCTCGAACGTCAGCAGGCGCTGGTAGCCGTTGGCGATGTAGCCCTCCGCTTTAGCGTGTACTTCGGGCGACAGCTTCTTCGTGCGCTTCATGTAATCGAGCGCCAGGACGTTGGGATAGGTGCTGGAGGAAGTCTGCTCGAAACAGCCGAAAGGCATGCGCAGAAGGCTGTCCATGCCTTCGATCACCTGGCTCAGCGGGCCGGGATAGAGGCGGACGAAGATCTTGCTGGCCTCGGCGATGGCGTTTGCCGGGAATCTTATTTCGTGGTGCACGCTGTTTTCCAGGCGGCCGTTGAAGACGACGCTCTGCTCGCGGCCGTTGGGTATGACTTCAATCTCTCGCACTACGATGTCGGCGCGCTTCGCTTGACCTTCCAGGCTCGCCGCAAGTGTCAGCTTGAACTTCCCGATGCGCTTGGCTTCGAGCGTGAATTGCGAGCCGCCTACCTGTCCCGATTCGACCGCGAGCGACTTTTCCGCCACGTCATCGACGAGCGAGAACCAGTCCGCCGGCTGCAACTTCAAGCAGGCCTCTCCGCGCGCGCCTGAGTAATTGTAGATAGCTACTGGAATCGAGACGCGGTCGCCTTGCGTGAGTGTGACGGGCAAATCGAGATCAACGAAGAAGTCCTGAAAGACCTTCAGGCTTGATGAGGATGTACCCAGCGCTCCGTGCGGCGAGGAAGCGATCATCGCAATGCGCCAGGTGGTGATGGAATCGGCGATGGGAACAACAATGCTGGCGCGACCGTCCTTGTCGGTAATGACCTCGGGATTGATGTAGAGCGCCTCGGGGAAATAGGACCGCACCCGCGCCGCAGGCGCGGCGCCCGTTGCACCCCCAACCCCGCTGCCGACCCCAACTCGCGGGCTAGCTTTCGCATCGCTGAGTAGCCCGCCGAGAACGCCGCCCATCTGTCCGCCGGGGACACCTCCCGGAACTCCTCCAACCACACCCACTGGACCATTAGCAGGCATGGCCTCCATTTCCCTGACCTGTCGCGTCGCTCTCGGGGTGAAAAGCGCTGCCATGACGTCGACAGTCTGAACGACTTCGACGGCCTGGGTGACCGCGCCAACATCCAAGGTTGCCGAAATCACAGCACGGTCGCGTGCCTGAACGACGATCCCCCGCGCCACCGGCTTGAATCCTGGCATGGACATCTGAACTCTGTAATCGCCTGCCGGCAGGCCCGAGAAGCTGAATTCCCCTGAGTCGTTGGTTTTGGCGGTTCGAATCGGCGCGACGACTCGGACCTTATTCGAGGAAAGATCATACAGCTCGATGTCTGCTCCGGGAACTACGGCGCCTGAGGCGTCGGTCACGGTGCCCACAATGTCCGCTCGCCCGTTGAACGGCCCCCGATCGTGTTCGATCTTCACCGTGACATTATTCAATTCGGGAAGACCTTGAAAGGTACGGGTAGGAACCTGGAGAAGCACCGTCATGTCGTCGAAGGTATCGAAATTCCCGTCTGGCCCAGCGCTGCGCACAAAATAATACGATTTATTCTCGCCCCGGTACCATGAAGTTACTTCCAAGCGCAACTCAGCGCCCCAGGCATCGCGCGTATCCCTGCCACCGGCCCTCTTCAATTCGTCGAAAACCGGGAATAGGTTACCCCGGTAGGTTTTCACGTCGTAAGACTTAGTCAATCTTTGCGCCAGCCGTGTGACTTGCTTGCCAAACTGCTCCCGGTATCGACGCAGGTACTCCGGCTGTTTTGTAATCGGAATGTCCCCGCCGAATTGCGTTTCAAGGCGGTTGGGGTTCACAACCTCCGTGGCCGAAAATAAGGCTCGTGCCGCGCGGTCTCGCTGCTCGCTTCGGGAACTCTCCGCGGGCTCGACGATTTCGGGCAAGCCGAGCGAGTGAATCTCGTAGCGCGGTTTCATGACTTCCTGTTCGAGGTAGAAAAAGACCTTGGCAAAGCCCGGCTGTTTCTCGGCCAGCGCGAAGACGGCTTCGTCGACCACTTGCAATCCAAGCGCGGCCTGAACCGCCCCGCCGTGGGAGTCGCTGACGCGAAAACGGATTCGCGCCTCGGCGCCCGGTTTGTAGGCGGGCGCATCCGCAACGGCCTCGATCTTCAACTCGTCCGCAGGCTGGACGAAGACCAGGCGATGGTCGCCGACCGCCTGCGCATCCCTGCCGAAGAGGTAGGCGTCGAGGTCGAGAGTGCCCGCCATTGCCGGGCTCGCGGTCAGGGAAAGTCGCGCCTGGCCGTTTTCGAGGTCCAAGTCGCGCGTCAAGATCGTCTGGCCCTCCCTTACAACATCCACGTACGCGGCCCCGTGTGACTTGGTGGAGAAAACGCTCAGCTCGATGTGCTCGCCGGCACGGTACACGGCGCGGTCGGCGCGCAGCAGGATCTGGTCCTCGCCGGGCCGCGAGGCGAGACTGAGTTGGCTTGACACGGTGTTTCCATCTTCGTCGGTAGCCTCAACCTTGAGGGTTTCGGTGCCCGCTGGCGGATGGAGATGAGCAACGGCAATACCCGCATCGTCGGCGGTCACTTGCTGACGTGCCTCCACATCGCCGGAGATAGTCAGGCGGGTTTTCGCCGGCGTGCCGTCGGGATAAGCAGTCAGGATGAAGACTTGGTTCTCAAGCTTTGGGGCCAGCGTGCCACCCTCCGGAATCGCCGTGATCAAAAGCGGCGAGTCACTCACCGTGATGGGTTCACCGCGGGTTTCGGTGTGGCTCGCAGAGTCCTTCACCGCAGCCTCAATCAGCACGCGCGCCGCTCCGTGGCTGAGCGGCCGTCCGGCAAAGTACGCGGGGAGCACAAGGTCAAAATGATATGAACCCTGAGAATCGGTCTTGCCCCGCGTGGACGCTACCTCGACCACGGTGACATCCATCGTCGAGGCTTTGATGGTGACTTCGCCGCCGTCCACCGGCTTTCCGAAGAAGTAGTTGGCCCGCACTGTCCCAACGACATGATCACCGGGCCGGTAACCGTGCTTCCGCTTTTTGCCCTCGGCGATGAACTCGATTGCCACTTTGAACTTGGGAAGGACGTAGCGTTCGACATTGACCGCGAGTTCGGCGGTATTGGTCGGCGCATCCGCGTTGCCCATCAGAGCGCGGAGGTGGTAGGCGCCTAGATTAACTTCATCCGCCAGCCCAAACTCGGCGGAGGCAACCCCGAAAGCGTCGGTTTCCGTTGCCTTCTTGAAGACCTTGTTGCCGCGTGAATCCTCGACCTCGAAAGTCAACTTGCGGTGCGCGGCTGCGTCGTGGTTGGCGCGGTCGAGCGCCAGCGCACGGACGTGAATCGTCTGGCCTGGTTGGTAGATTGGCTTTTCCGTCGTGAGAAGAATCGAGACCTTGTCTTCGACGCGTATCGTCTCGGCAAACTCCGCAGATCCGATGGGAGTGTCGGCCGCGTAGCGTAACTGGCAGGTTCCCACCAAGCCGGCGGGGAACCGGAAATGCGCCTCGATGGTGCCCCGGCGATTCGTTACGCCCGCATAGAGCTGGGAGGCCTTCCCGCCCTCGCCGACCAATTCGATACGCACCGTGCCGCGCCCGCTAACGACTTCGTTCTTCGAGTCGGTGACGATCACGCGCACCGCCGCCTCGCTCCCCGCGAGGTAGGAATGCTGTCCCAGAAGGTGGATGACCGGTGTCCGAAGAATCTGCGAGATCGAATTCGTGCCCTCCCACCCGGCACTCTTTCGGTCGTCATATTGAAACCGATAATGCACGCGATGCCATACCAGGTCTTCTGAAGGCATCGGCTTCTCGAGCTTGATCTCCCCCCGCCACCAATTTGGCCCTTCAGCCACTTTCGTGGGCCGAACTGCTTGGCCCAAGATCTTGTCGTCGGGATCCAGGACTTCCACGGTCCACTGCCCGGACCCTGCGTGGGAGGCATGATAGGGGATGCTCAGGCGCAGAAGCCCGTGCGAATATGTGGCCATCGCGGTCGGTGGGGAACCGGCCGCCTGGAAGGGCTTCAGGCCAGTTAACAGGACGACCCCAAGATAACAAGCAAAAATACAAAGACCAAATCTCGCTGGGTGAGTGAACAGGTGACTTTTGTCCATGGCGTCTCCGTAGAGATGTCTTGCCACTGCCGTTTGGCGATCTCACTTCAGAATAAGAACGTGCACAGCGTTGCTTCTTGCACGCTACTTTTGCAACGTCACCCACTACGATGCGCCAACGCGTTGCAAAAGGTATCTCGCTGCCGGTGTAGACACTCTGACCTCACGAGTGGTTCCAAATCATTTTCGGGCAGATCCTCCGCACGTCCCGCGTACAACGAAAATGGGATCTGCGAAATTACTGCCGAACTCGTCTGAGGGGGCTCTGAAGGCGAGGCACGCACCGCAGCCTCAATCAAAGGACGTGCCCTATTGCCTGCATGTGGAGGTGAACGAGGTATCGCGCCTGAAGAATGACGCGGGGTGAGAACATCGATGGATCGGCCAATGTATCAAGAGCCCCGGCCAGGCTCGTCAACCCTGAATCGTACGCACCCCTACGCGACTCGTCGAACCAGCCGCGGTGGGCTTCGAGTCCGAGCCGGCAACCCGCCTCAGAGATCGCGTCGAGCCGGCGGATTGTTTCGCCAAGAATGCGCTGAGTGTAACCACCTGCCAATCCGCGCGGCTCACTGAGATCAGCGTCCTGCTCCTCGATGGTCGTGGCGTCGGCCTCACCGGGTTCCTCCGAAGCCTCTGCCTCCTTTGGTGACGTCCACGTCGCAAGGACATCGAAGGCCAAATGGAACACGGGCGCCTCATGGTTCTCGGGACGTAAGATTGAGATGGGCTCCACAACCAGTCCCTCGCCGCGTCGGGCCACGCGGACGACCACCCGCCAGTGCGATCCTTCCGGCGGCGCCAAGCCTTCGAGCGCTCGAATCGCCTCTTTAGTCCACTCGCGAAACGGCAATGACATGGACAAGGCCAGGCCCACGGCATCGTGCAGGTCCCACCGGAACGTCTGGGTCGTCCGGTCGAATGACCGGCCGCGGAAGGCCGTTGGCTCCAGCACAACCACCATGTCCAAGGGGTTCGACTCCTGCAGCCCCAGCGGCTCTTTCCGCCGAACGTATTTGTGGAGCTCGTGCCACGACAGGAATCGCCGCTCGCCGAAGTCAATCGAACCGGCAGGTGTCGGCGCGAGCACCAGGGCCGTCGTCCGCGTCGAGGCGGAGATCCTGCCGCCGCCGGTCCGTCGCGCATTACGCACCTTGATCTGCGATGACGCCACCTGGCGGGGGCTTTGGGCGCCGTCCCAGGGGCCATCGGCCTCGAAGCGCTGGCGCGGATCGAACTGCTGGCTCGCCGGGCGCGCGGCCGACCACGACAGGAACTCCCGGCTTTGGCTTGACCAGAAGAGCACGGTGAGTCCGCGATATCCCGAACCTGTCTTCCATGGGTAGGCGCCGACCCCCAGCAACTCTATCTCCGGCACCTCGACGTACTGCCGCCGAGCCACGCCCGCGAGCGTCGTGGCCGTTGCATCATCACACCTGCTACTCGCCTCGATCAACGCGTAAAGCGAGGCTGCGGAGAGAAGAAGTCGAGACTCATCCGCGCGGGCTTCGCGCTGAAGTATCGCCCGCACTTCGTCGGAAACACTGCGCAGGGTGAGGGACACGCGGGGAAGGTTTGCCGCCTGCGCCGATACCGCCAGCGTCAGAAGGCGCTCGACCACAGCCGGCGACAAGTGGCTCAGTCCGACGGTGACGGCGCCCTCCAGCACGGCCTGCGCCGATGCCAGGATCTCCTTCGGCGTGCGTGGCGCGCCGGAGACCTCGATCAGGGCCTGCTGCACGCCACTTTTAGCGGTCTCAAGCCCCAGCGATCGTCGAAGTACCAATACCGCCGCGACGCTCATGCGCTTTCCGCGGGCGCGCGGCCCCGCGATTCCATCAAGCCCGCCGCCCGGGACGTAGCGGGCCTCGATGCAGCTTGGCATCAACCGGATGACGACGGTCTCGCCGTACTCGATAACCGGCAGCAGGCTGTTCTTCTCGAGGAGGGACGCGCCGGCTCGATACTCCGCGGCGCCGGCCCACTCCTTCAACCGCTCCGCGGTAATCGAGACGACTTCCTCCCGAATCGACTCCGGCGTCGCGTTCTGCCTGGCTTCAATCGCGGCGCCGGCGGTGCCTTGCAGGTACAGTCCGGCGGCAAGGATATGTTGACAAACGCCCGGAGCAGGACACGTGCAGCTCGACTTGGCGGGACCGCTCAGGGGCATGACGACACGGAAAGGCGGTACCGTGAGCTCGACGCCGGCGCATGCTCATCACCAACAAACTACGCCGAGGCACTGCACGACTCAGCGACATCTTGTACTTGTCCTTTGCTTTCATAGACATTCTCGCTTTGTTCCGTCGAATTCAAGTCGAGAAGTCGAGAGTCGAGAGTCGAAGGGTGACAAGCAGTCGGCATCCTACCGCTTGACTTCCTGGTTCGGCTTCGCAACTGCTCGACTTCTCGACTCCTCAACTGCTCGACTGTTTGTTTTCATAGACATTCTCGCTTTGTTCCCTCGATTTTCGTATTTCGCGCATTACTTCGGGTTCACGAATGAACCTCGTCAGCGGCCCTCTCCCTGGGGAGAGGGTGGCGAGAGTAGCGAGCCGGGTGAGGGGTTTCTGGACTTCTTGACCTCTTCCTTTGTTTTCATAGACATTCTCGCTTTGTTCCCCCGATTTTGCAGTCGATAAGTTGAGGAGTCGAGACGTTGGGGAGCCCTCCGCCACCTTCCGGCCTGCGGTCCGTCGCTTGCGGTCGGCAATTGGTGTCCAATTCCTCGACAACGATCTGCCCACCTGCCCATCTGCCTACCTGCCCTTGCTCTTGCACTCCTCGACTCTTTGACTCCTCGACTTCTCGACTGCACTTGGAGGCAGAAACCACAGGCAGGAACCGAAAACAAAAGAGGACGCATAACCTATCCGGCAGGGCCTGACCCCTGCCCAACCCCACATAAGAAGTCTAGCCTATGTCGTCCCGTTTGTCAAGAGAAAAATGCGCAGGGCACAAAAAGTCCGACTTAGTCACGGAACCGCCTTGCGCATGCCCTCAATGGCAGAAGATGGGTCTGCGTGGTTGCAACAAAGACCCGGTACTGTGTTGCATTTCAGCCTGAGATTAGGCGTATAATCGCACCTCTGACCATGACGGCGTTTCAAGACATCTCGCACTCGCTTCGCCAACTTTGTCTCGAGGACAAGCGCCCCTACCTGCTTTAGAATCCGAACCCCTGGGGCGGCATCAATCCCTTTGCCTCGGGCCTACGTGCACGCCGCCGGCCTTCATGGTTTTCGCCAATGGCCTTCGCACATTCAGAGAACAGCGCTGGCTTCAAGCACGACCTCGCGGCCCACTTGGAACAGGTCGCCGAGCTCGCGTCGAAATTTGCGGAAAAGTTCGGAGCTGGGGACCTGGGCCGCTGGGTCGGTTTGTGGCACGACCTCGGCAAATTTCATCCCGACTTCCAGGCTTACCTGAGCGACGCGGCTGCGCATCATGGCCCAGACCACAAGGGCGCCGGAGCGGTGCAGGCCTCAAAGCTCTGCGACGCGCTGGCGTTCCTGGTCGCCGGTCATCATGGAGGGTTGCTGTCCCGCGCGGACCTGAAGAACTGGCTACGCGAAAAAACCAATGAAGGGGGGCGTGAGCCGCGCCGAGTGCATGAGGAGCACGGCCCGGAGTTTGGCGTCCACCTGCAGGATGCTGCTCCATTGAGCGCCATCGCAGGTTCGTGATTTTCACTCGAGGGTATCAAGCCTGAAGGTCTGACACCCTGGGGAGGCTTAATGGGTGGATTAGATCTCGGAGAATTCATTGCTCACCGCAGGAAAGATGGTGATTGCCAGAGTCTCGCCCAGCATTTACTCCAAGTCTCATCACTGGCGGGCTGTTTTTCAGCGAAAATCGGCCTAGGCCTTTCGGGCGAACTTATTGGCCTATTGCACGACTTGGGCAAGTATAGCCACGAGTTTCAACAGTACCTACGGTCGGCTGTCGGACTGCTAGAGCAGGACAAAGATGATGACTATGTCGATCCGGCCAGCAAAAAGGGGAAAGTCGATCATTCAACAGCCGGGGCGCAAACCCTCTGGCTGGAATTATCGCGTCGCGGTCAGTTGGCCCAGATTGTGGGCCAGATGCTGGCGCTTTGTCTTGCCTCGCATCACTCTGGGCTGATTGATTGCATTGGTGCTGACGGGACTGATCAATTCTCGAAAAGAATGGGCAAGTCTCATGCCTTATCACATCCGGACGAAGCATGGACGAAGGCAGACCAACGAGTACGCAAGCGCCACGAAGAACTGGTACATACCGGAGATCTCGTCTCAGCCTTTCGCCCCATCATCGAAGGAATTTGCAGAAATGAGAAATGTGAAAACATCGTTCGATTCAAGGTTGGGTTGCTAACCAGATATCTCTTCAGTTGTCTAGTTGATGCCGACCGTGTTAACACGGCAGATTTCGAGCGGCCAATAGCCGCAAAGCAGCGCCTGCATGGTCACTACGAGGGATGGCAAGTGCTGGCCGCTCGCCTGGAAAGAAAGCTGGGGAATTTCAATGGCCGGGAACGAATTGATGAAGTACGCCGAAGCATTTCCGATCGGTGCCTCGCTGCCGCTTCCCGTGACAAGGGAACATTCACGCTGACTGTTCCCACAGGTGGTGGCAAAACCCTCGCAAGTCTGCGTCTTGCTTTGCACCACGCCCAAAAATACAAAATGGATCGCATCATCTATGTGGTCCCTTTTACCACGATCATCGACCAGAATGCCGAAAAGGTTCGCGCTATTTTGGAGCCTTTGGATGAAGGCGTGTCGCCGGACAGCGTGGTACTGGAGCATCACTCCAATTTGACACCCGACAAACAATCATGGCGCAACAAGATTCTCTCGGAAGACTGGGATGCACCGGTCATTTTCACGACGAGCGTGCATTTCCTGGAAGCGCTCTTTGGCGCAGGCACGCGTGGCGCGCGGCGCATGCACAATCTGGCAAACACTGTGATCATCTTCGATGAAATCCAGACACTGCCTATCAACTGTGTGCACCTTTTCAACAACGCCATCAATTTCCTTGTCGAGCAATGCGAGACCTCGGTCGTTCTGTGCACTGCTACCCAACCCCTCCTTGGACGCGTAGACGAAAAGAAAGGGGCCATCCGGCTAATAGCGTCGGATGCAGAGATCATGCCGGATGTCGCAAAACTTTTCAGCGATCTCAAGCGGGTTGAGGTGATGGATCGGCGCAAGCCGGGGGGATGGACGCAGGAAGACGTGGCGGAACTTGCGCTTGCTCGAACGGAGTCGAGTGGCAGTTGCCTTGTGGTTGTCAACACCAAGGCGGCTGCGCGGGTCGTCTTTGAACTTTGCCGGACGCGAGCCGCAACGGCGGATGTTTTTCACCTCAGTACGAACATGTGTCCAGCTCACCGGAAGGAACGCTTGGCCAAGATGCGCCAACACCTCGGTAAGGAGGCGGTCCTCTGTGTCAGCACTCAGTTGATTGAGGCTGGCATTGACATCGACTTCGGCTCGGTGATCCGCTTCACGGCGGGACTGGATTCGATCGCCCAAGCCGCCGGGCGGTGTAACCGCCATGGGCTGAGACCGCCAGGCGAGGTGTACATCGTTAATCCGGCTGAGGATAAGGCGGACATGCTCATAGACATCCGCGCTGGCAAGGAAGCTGCGGAGCGCGTGCTGGATGAATTGGCAACGACAGGCGAGGGCAGCGACCTCCTTAGCCCGGCAATCATGGATAGGTATTTCCAGTATTATTTCTTCGACCGGAGCAGGGCGATGGACTATCCTGTGGTTGCCAAAGACATCGGGAGGGACGATAATCTCCTGAACATGCTGTCAGAGAACAGCATGGCAGTACAGATGAGCAAGATGCCACCCCCCATATACTTGCGCCAATCGTTCATGTCAGCCGCGAGGGCATTCAAAGCGATCGACGCACCCACCCAGGGGATCGTTGTCCCGTATACCGAAGCCGGGAAAGCGATCATTAATGAATTGTGCTCTGTCTCGGAACCGGAAAAGCAATTCCAACTGCTGAAACAGGCGCAACAATTTGCGGTAAATGTGTTCCCGCAGGTGCTGCAACGGTTGAATGAATTACGCGCCGTGCATGAGGTACAGGAAGGAACTGGCATTCTACACTTGGACTCGCGCTTCTACCACAATGACCTTGGATTGACAGAGGGCGCGTCGGCAGCGATGGAGGTGCTCATTGCTTAGACCCTTACGCAACAGCATTGAATTCAAAGTCTGGGGCCGGTACGCGATGTTTACCGATCCGCTTAGCAAAATCGGTGGGGAGAAGTGCTCATATCAAGTGCCGACTTACGAGGCTCTGAAGGGCATCGCCAAGTCAATCTATTGGAAGCCCACCTTCATTTGGATTGTCGACGAGGTGCGGGTGATGAAGCGGGTTCGGACGCAAACGAAAGGCACCAAGCCCCTGGATTATATCGGCTCCTTCCCCACGCTCGCGATCTACACGTTTCTCACGGGAGATCCCGATCCCGCTACGGGCGAGCCCGGCGTCGAGTATCAGGTGCGCGCCCATTTTGAATGGAACGTGCATCGGCCGGAATTGGCCAGCGACCGCCTCGAAGACAAGCACTTCCACATTGCCGCCCGAATGCTGGAGCGTGGAGGCCGGCAGGACATTTTCCTCGGCACTCGGGATTGCCAGGGTTACGTGGAACCGCGCGAATTCGGGTCCGGGCCGGGCCACTATGACAGCAGTGGAGAACTGGCTTTCGGATTGGTATTTCACGGTTTCGACTATCCGGACGAGACCGGTGAGGACAAGCTCTACACCCGTTTCTGGACGCCCAAAATGACCGATGGTGTAATCCACTTCGCCCGGCCGGAAGAATGCCCTGTCAGGAAGTTTGTACATGAGATGAAACCGAGGCAGTTTGAGTCGGGCCGCAGCCTGAATAATGTGGAGGCCGAACTGGCTGAACTGGAGGGCCAAGCATGAGTTGGATACAGAAACTCTATGACACCTTTGAGAAGTGCGATGATGCACCCCAGTTCGCGAGCGATCCCCTAATGCCGATGTGTCATGTTCCCCAGAAGGCGCACATCGAAGTAGTGATTGACGTCACTGGCAAATTTCGAAGTGCTCGCGTTCTACAAAAAAATGAGCAATCGACGCCGGTTCCTTGCACCGAAGACTCTGCATCTCGTACAAGCAATGACGCGCCTCATGCACTCTGCGACAAGATTCAGTATTGTGCTTCCGACTACGTACAACGCGGGGGACGGAAGAAACCTTATTGGGAGAGCTTTAGTACCCAATTGAAGCAATGGTGCTCCTCCCCCTGTGCACACCCCAAGGCGAAGGCCGTTCTTGACTATTTGTTAGGACACAAACTCCTTGACGATTTAGCACGAGAAAAGGTGCTCGTCGTAGACCATGGTGGCAGGTTGGCGGACACCTGGGACTCTCAGGATCCCTTGCCCGCCTTGTTCAAGCTGCTACTAGCCAAGGACGGCAGGCGAGACCAAGGAGACGCGCTCCTTCGTTGGAGAGTGCAGGCGCCAGGTGATCCGATTTCGAAGGTTTGGGAAGATACTGACTTGCAAGACTGTTGGGTGCATTACTGCGCCAGCCTCGACGCTAAGCGCGGCGTGGACCTTGTTACCGGGTATGACGATGTTCCACTGGCAACTAAACACCCAAGAGGCGTGAGGTGGCCTGGTGATGGAGCAAAACTGATCTCGTCGAACGACAACGAGGGTTTTACCTTCCGCGGCCGCTTCGAAAGCGCGGAGGAAGCATGCGGGGTTGGATTTGAGATCAGCCAGAAAGCGCACAACGCCTTGCGTTGGTTGATAGGTCGCCAGGGATACGCCGACAAGGCAAGCGGTCAGGTCTTTGTAGCGTGGGATGTGGGCGGAAAACAGATTCCCGACCCCCTCAAAAACACAGCAGAGCTACTCGGGCTCCCCGGCGATGTGCCGAAGGGATCAGCTAGCAACCTGGAGTATAGCGGTGATGCGGGGCAATATCTGGCAGTGCAACTACGAAAGCTGAGCAAGGGCTACCAGGGGGAACTAACCGAAGCTGACCACATTGTGGTGATCGGCTTGGACGCAGCCACTCCCGGTCGCATGGCAATGACTTACTACCGTGAGTTGAATGGCTCGGAATTTCTTGATCGCGTGGTGGCGTGGCACGAGTCCCATGCATGGCCACAGGCTTACTCCAGGGAATTGCGGTTCGTTGGCTCTCCCGCTCCGCAGGAAATTGCCGAATGCGCGTACGGACGATGCCTGAGCGGCAAGTCGGGTGCTAGGCTGCAAGCGGCAACGGTGGAGCGGCTTTTGCCCTGCATAGTGGATGGCCGACCTGTCCCAAGGGACCTCGTTGAATCCTGCGTGCGACAAGCCTGTAACCGGATGGGTCTGAAATTGTGGGAATGGGAGAAAGCTCTTGGTATCGCCTGTGGACTATTTAGGGGCTATCACAAGAAGGAGGACTACAAAATGTCGCTCGAACCGGATCGGAACACCAGAGATTATCTATTCGGACGCCTGTTGGCCGTCGCCGATTTCGTCGAGGGGAGAGCCCTACATTTGGCGGGCGAGGAACGGGACACGAACGTGGCCAGGTTAATGCAGCGCTTCGCGGACAGACCCAGTTCGACATGGCGGACAATCGAGCTTGCATTGACCCCTTACAAAGCTCGACTGCGTTCCAACCGCCCGGGACTCCTGGTGACAATTGAGAAACTGCTTGACGAGGTTGTGTGCAAATTCCAGGCGGGCGAATTCACGGACGACCGCAAACTCTCCGGCGAATTCTTGCTGGGTTACCACTGTCAACGCGCTCCGCTGTGGGCTGGGGCGCCCCAAGACGAGACCCCCGGAAAACCAAATCATGACCAAAAGGAGGAATAGATGCCGACTCTACAGACCAAGATAGACTTCGCTGTTGTATTGCGAGTAGATCATGCTAATCCGAACGGCGACCCACTCAATGGAAATCGGCCCCGGACGGATTACAACGGCTTCGGCGAGATCACCGACGTCTGCCTAAAACGAAAGATGCGGGACCGCTTGCAGGAGCTTGGTGAAGCAATCTTCGTGCAATCCAATGATCGCAGGAACGATTCTGCGAAGTGTCTGCGGGAGCGCGCTGAGAAAGCCCTCGGAAATAAGCTAAGCTCGATCGAACAAACGGTAGAAGCCGCGAGTACGACGTGGTTTGACGTGCGCGCATTCGGGCAGATATTCCCATTCAAGAAAAAGGGGAAGGCCAAGGATGACGAGGGAGAGGGGGGAGGCGTCTCGATCCCCATCCGCGGCCCCGTGACCGTCAGGTCCGCCTTCAGTGTCCAACCTGTACAGGGCGAGATAGTGAGCACTCAGATCACCAAGAGCGTGAATCTCGAAGGCGATAGTGACCTAAAGCGTAGTTCTGACACGGTGGGCATGAAACATCGCGTCGATCATGGAATTTACGTTTTCTTCGGGGCCATGAATCCGCAGCTTGCCGAGAAAACCCTGTTCAGTGACAACGACGCCGAGGCAATCAAAAGGGTTTTGCCGCGGTTGTTCGAGAATGATGCTTCCTCAGCCCGACCAGAGGGGAGTATGGAAGTGCTGAAGGTCGTCTGGTGGAAGCACAACTGCAAACCAGGGCGCTACTCCTCTGCGAAGGTGCACCGCTCTCTGACCGTGAAGCCTGACGGGGGGATTGAGCTTGCGCCACTCGAAGGACTTGATCCCGAGGTGATTGACGGATTTTAAGGGACACGAGGCCCGCCCCGACGTCGATGATGGACGACTCCGAACTCGTTATGATTTCCGCGCTCGAACACTGGGCGTACTGCCCCCGCCAGTGTGCCCTGATTCATATCGAGCAGACGTTTGACGAGAACCTTTACACGTTACGGGGGCGGATGGAGCACGAGCGGGTACATGAAGCGGCGGGCGAGAGCCAGGGCGACGTGCGGATCGAGCGGGGGCTGGCGCTGTGGTCCCGCCGCTTAGGGCTGGTGGGCAAGTCGGATGTTGTGGAGTTTCACGGCTCCGCTCCCTTCCCGGTCGAATACAAACATGGCCGCAAGCGACAACGGAACGCGGCGGAAATCCAACTCTGCGCGCAAGCGATGTGCCTGGAAGAGATGACGGGGCAGCCGGTCCCCAAGGGCGCCATCTTTCACCAGGGCTCGCGGCGGCGCACGGAAATAACCCTCGACGAGAATCTGCGGCGGCGCGTTGAAGAAGCCGTGGCCGCCGTCCGCGCGCTTCTATCGTCGGAGACCCTGCCGGAGCCTGTCAATGATGCGCGCTGCGACCTCTGCTCGCTCAAGGAATCATGCCTGCCGGAGCTGGTGGCCGCACATGCGCGACTCCGCAAGGCACAACAGGGATTGTTCTGCGCGAAGGATTTGGCGGGCATTTCATGAGCGTCGAGTCAAGGCGGTTCTTATGCACCAGATCCTAAACACGCTCTATATCACGACCGAGCCTTCCTACGCGCACCTCGACCACGACACCCTGCGGGTCGAGGTGAATGGGGAGACGAAGCTTCAGGTCCCGTTGCAGCACCTGGGCGGGATCGTCTGCTTCGGTGACGTGCTGATCAGTCCCGCGCTGTTAGGCCGTTGCGCCGAAGAAGGCCGTTCGGTGACTTATTTGGCCCGCAATGGCCGTTTCGCGGCCCGCGTGGAAGGGCCCGTGAGCGGCAACGTACTGCTGCGCCGGGAACAATACGCCGCATCCGGCGATCCCCACCGGGCCACCCGCATTGCCCGCAATATCGTCGCCGGAAAAGTCCAGAATGCCCGGCAGGTGGTTCTGCGGGCCGCGCGCGAGGCGGAGAACGCGGAAGACACCGAGCGACTTGAACGAACCAGCCGCGAGCAGGCTGCGGTGCTCGCCCGCCTGGAGCGCCTGGACGACCTCGACCAGATCCGCGGCCTCGAGGGGGAAGCGGCGCGCGCCTATTTTGCGGTCCTCGACCGCATGGTCCGCGAAGATCGGGAGACTTTTCGCATGCAGGGCCGTAGCCGACGCCCTCCGCTCGACCCCATGAACGCTATGCTGTCGTTCCTTTACACCCTCCTGCTGGGCGACTGCGTGGCGGGAGCCGAAGGCGTTGGTCTGGACCCCCAAGTCGGTTTCCTCCACCAGTTGCGACCGGGCCGGCCCGCCTTAGGTCTCGACCTCATGGAAGAACTCCGCGCGCCCTTGGCGGACCGCTTGGCTTTGACGCTGATTAATCGGAAGCAAATCTGCAAGGAGGATTTCGAGGAAAAACCCGGTGGCGCAGTCCACTTCAAGGACGAGGCGCGAAAAACCGTCGTCGTCGCCTATCAGAAACGCAAGCAGGATGAGGTCCCGCACGAGCTGATCGGCCAAAAGGTTCCGTTCGGGATGGTCCCGCACGTCCAGGCGCGGCTTCTGGCGCGCCACCTGCGAGGCGATCTGGAAGATTACCCGCCCTTCCTGTATGGGGGTTAGGAGGGCCGCATGGATGTGCTCGTGAGCTATGATGTAGCTACCGGAGATGCTGTTGGACGCCGAAGGTTGAGGAAAGTTGCTAAAGTTTGTGTCGGGTATGGGCAGCGCGTGCAGAAATCTGTCTTCGAATGTTCGGTTAACGAATTGCAGATGGAAGAATTGCGCGACCGGCTGGTGAAGTGCATCGACGAGAAAAAGGATAGCTTGCGAATTTACCGGTTGGTTGAACCTCGGGAAAAGCACGTGGAAAGCTTTGGCCGCGACGCTTATGTCGATTTTGATGGCCCGTTAGTCGTCTGAGAGTTCGTCGCCGCGAACCCCTAGCGACGGGCAAATGGGTGGGGGGTTCGCGTCAGCCGCAACCCATTGCTTCTGTAGGGGGATCATGCTCGGGTGTTCAAGAGGCGAAGATGAGTGGGGTGCGAAACTACGGGGTTCGCTCAAAACCATTGGCAATACTAAGAAAAATCAAGTGTTTGAGTACGACTGTAGCACCCGACCTTCGGGTCGGGTGAGGATTGAAACATGTAAGGGCACGGGATGGGTTGAGGAGGTGAAACGTAGCACCCGACCTTCGGGTCGGGTGAGGATTGAAACAAATCAAAAGCCGACCTCCGGGGAGCCGACCTCCGTAGCACCCGACCTTCGGGTCGGGTGAGGATTGAAACGGAGCATGTTCGGTTGGCAGCGTGGAAGACGGCTACGTAGCACCCGACCTTCGGGTCGGGTGAGGATTGAAACTACTCCGGGACCGCCCAAATCTGCGCTTGCGCGGTTGTAGCACCCGACCTTCGGGTCGGGTGAGGATTGAAACAAGGGGCGCGTCGTGGACATGGTGAAACTCGTTCGTAGCACCCGACCTTCGGGTCGGGTGAGGATTGAAACAGTTAGTGTGCTTTCGCTTTGGAATTTTAGCCCAAGTAGCACCCGACCTTCGGGTCGGGTGAGGATTGAAACTTCCGATGCCCAGCCCTTGACCCATGTAGCGGTTGTAGCACCCGACCTTCGGGTCGGGTGAGGATTGAAACAATCCCACGAGGCAGTCTCCATCGGGCGCCGTGGTAGCACCCGACCTTCGGGTCGGGTGAGGATTGAAACTCGTCAACCGGCGTAAGGCTGTAAATCGCCCCAGTAGCACCCGACCTTCGGGTCGGGTGAGGATTGAAACCTATATTTGCCAGCCTGTACGAGCGGGAGCCTGGTAGCACCCGACCTTCGGGTCGGGTGAGGATTGAAACGGATGCACGATGGGGACGGAGTTGGTCCCGCGCTTGTAGCACCCGACCTTCGGGTCGGGTGAGGATTGAAACGCTTACAAAGACCGACTTCCCCAGAAGTACCCCGGTAGCACCCGACCTTCGGGTCGGGTGAGGATTGAAACACGATCCGGCTGTCGATTTCGGCCATGGGGGAAGTAGCACCCGACCTTCGGGTCGGGTGAGGATTGAAACTCCAGGCGTGCAGCGCAACGAGGCAGACAATGACGTAGCACCCGACCTTCGGGTCGGGTGAGGATTGAAACGTGGAGGGCGCGTCCGTGAAGCTTGCCTGGGACACGTAGCACCCGACCTTCGGGTCGGGTGAGGATTGAAACTCTCGCAACTCGAGGTGCCCGCGGAGCGCATCACGTAGCACCCGACCTTCGGGTCGGGTGAGGATTGAAACTGAAGAAGCACAGGCCAGAACGGCGGCGCGCGTCGTAGCACCCGACCTTCGGGTCGGGTGAGGATTGAAACATAAAAGCATACATCTCGTTATGATCGAAGACGTCGTAGCACCCGACCTTCGGGTCGGGTGAGGATTGAAACGTGAGTACAACGTAGGCTTCGGCCTTGCCCAACTGCGTAGCACCCGACCTTCGGGTCGGGTGAGGATTGAAACATTTGCAGGGCGTGCCAGGCGTCGCTCTGGCGCGTAGCACCCGACCTTCGGGTCGGGTGAGGATTGAAACAGGCTGGACGTACTCTTGAAATAGCTGTGCGGCCGTAGCACCCGACCTTCGGGTCGGGTGAGGATTGAAACGACGGCCTGGGAACCTACACCTTCCGAAACGGCAGTAGCACCCGACCTTCGGGTCGGGTGAGGATTGAAACACGCTGCCAGGGCAGGGGCCATCAAGCGCACCAGGTAGCACCCGACCTTCGGGTCGGGTGAGGATTGAAACATGCAGGAACTTTGGACCATCGGCGGCGAAGGGGCGTAGCACCCGACCTTCGGGTCGGGTGAGGATTGAAACTACTGGGAGGGCAGCATGAGCGAGACGAAACACGTAGCACCCGACCTTCGGGTCGGGTGAGGATTGAAACCCCGAGCCTAATAAGCCGGATGACGAGCCTAAGCAGTAGCACCCGACCTTCGGGTCGGGTGAGGATTGAAACTGCCTTGCATCGGTTCCCTGGAAATCGGGAATCTGTAGCACCCGACCTTCGGGTCGGGTGAGGATTGAAACGTTGCTGTTGGCGCTTTGGCCCCAGGCGTTCACGTAGCACCCGACCTTCGGGTCGGGTGAGGATTGAAACGATCCGTCGATCGCGGTCGGCGAAACGGTGGCGGGTAGCACCCGACCTTCGGGTCGGGTGAGGATTGAAACCAAGTCTGCGCCTGCCACAACCCCGGCCCCGCCCGTAGCACCCGACCTTCGGGTCGGGTGAGGATTGAAACATGAGTCTGCTCTTTCGCGACCTGCCGGGGCCGAGTAGCACCCGACCTTCGGGTCGGGTGAGGATTGAAACGTCGGCTATCTCGCCGTCCAGAATTCTGGCGATCGTAGCACCCGACCTTCGGGTCGGGTGAGGATTGAAACGATGGTCCCCAAGCGTAGATGTAAGGGTAATGGCTGTAGCACCCGACCTTCGGGTCGGGTGAGGATTGAAACGAACGTGCAGGCGCGCAGCTTTGAAGAGGTGATGTAGCACCCGACCTTCGGGTCGGGTGAGGATTGAAACCCTTGACCCAATCTATCGCGTGCTGGCGGTGGTTGTAGCACCCGACCTTCGGGTCGGGTGAGGATTGAAACAGGGACATCGCTCCGCCGTCTCCCGTGAAGGTGGTAGCACCCGACCTTCGGGTCGGGTGAGGATTGAAACTTCACTGAGCCTGGCTTGTAAGGCGTCGTCTGGCGTAGCACCCGACCTTCGGGTCGGGTGAGGATTGAAACTACAGTTGACTCAGTTCATCTGCCGCAGCCAGATGTAGCACCCGACCTTCGGGTCGGGTGAGGATTGAAACTTGCCAAACTCGCCGACACGTATGAAGCCAAGTAGTAGCACCCGACCTTCGGGTCGGGTGAGGATTGAAGCGTGTCGTGAACGCTGTCCCGCACGCGATCGATGGAAGAGCAGGTAGCGCGGAGTCTGGCGTTTCGAGACTCCGCGGCTCTTGGAGCCATTCATAGCTTGGTTGGAACGACAACTTCACGCCACCACAACCTGCTGCCCCAAACTCTGCCAAAATCGGATGAGAGCGATTTGGACAGGCGTGGATCGGCGCTCAGCGCAGCGCCTTCTCCGCAACTTCGCTTGTTCTCACCATTTTTTGATGAGATTATGTCTGTGCATGGGAGTGTGGGCGGAACTGAATAAATGGTATTGTCGGCTGTATCAGGACTTATTGGTGCTCGCGTCATGCCGCGAATTTGCGCGAAGTTGTTTCTTGCGAGCGCCTCAGCCGATTGACGCTCGAACTCATCAATGCACACTCGCAGGTCCGCGCGCACTTGTTCGTCCAGCGGAGCATGTACCGGGACCTCCGGTACCGGCTCAAGGCCGAACTCGCCCTCACCGTGCTGCAATCCGGGAGTGCTAGCCGGCTTGGCTTCGGCAAGCAATTCCTTGATGGCATCCACGACCTTCGCGGACCTCTCGGCGGCGAGCCGCTCCTCAAGGAAGGCCCGCGCCTCCCCGCCGGTTCTCCCCAGCAGGCGGACGGCGTGATAGCGCTCGTCGCTGCTGCCCGCGGCGGCATGACGTTCCAACAGGGGACGAAACTCCGCAACCGCCCCCTGCACCATCGGCGCGGCTTTTTCTCTGACCTCTTTCGAGCCTGACACGGCGAGTTCCGCAATCTCCTCGATGTACGGGGCGATCGGTATCTCCAGGGCGGAAAGCGCCGTCAACGCGTACACCCGCGCGCCCGCATCCGTCTGATGGAGTGCCTGGCGCACGATCCCCTGGTAGCGCGCAGCAACCTCCGGGAAACCGATCAGGGGACGAAAGCAGTTATACGGGGGCGGCAGCCATCGGCAGAGCTGATTCTTTCCCTGTTGGTCCTCGACGATCATCGCGCCCCGGACGAGGATTGAGGGGTCTTCTTCTTTCGCGACGATCATCGCCTCTACAAAACTCGCCGGAAGGATTTTCGTGTTCTTCGGCGCAACATGGAAAAGTTCCGCCAGAAAGAGATAAAGCCAACGATGCCCCCCACCAAAACCCGGCATCGGAGAGAACTGAGGGGCGTACCGCTGGCGAGATGCGGCTTCGTAGACGCTCGCCAGTCTTACATAGAGGGCGGGATCCTGTGGCAGGATTTTGACCAGGGTTGCGAGATTTTCCGAGCTTCTGCTTGCCCCGAACCCGTCGAAGCCGATGGCTGCACGCGACTGGGCGGCAGCCAATTCGCGAAGCGCGTCGGCGTTTTCTCCGCCGATGACAAAATCAGCCAACCGTTCAGCGAAACCTTCGGCAGCGGTTTTGCCAAGCAGGCGAGTTGTGAAGTGCGCGCTTAAAGCCTTCACAACGGCCGCTCTCTCGCCAGTCTCCAGAGTTTGAGGGGCCTTACTTTTCAGCCATTCAAGCACGCTGCTTTGTCCACCTCGGCGGCAACCTGTTAGGTAATCTCATGATTGAAGACAGTGATGTCGTTCCCCCCACATTATAACCTCCGTCGAAGACGACGCCGTGAAAATTGATCACTGTGCAGGCCGCGCCGTTTGTTGTCGACTTTTGGAACACCCCCCACTTTTGGAACACTCACCTTAGAAGGATTCAAAGGCAAGCCGCAACTCCGTCATTCTAAGAAGAATACACTCCAGCAAATTCCGGCCTGCTGATTTTTAGTCAGTTGGTCTATATATTTAGTTAATCGCGTTGCATTCAAAACAGTTATGGCGCTTTTTCGCGGTTCAGGAAACACCGATTGAATGGCAGTTTGTGATGAGATTTCCTCAATCTAACTTACTGGAAGGATAAGGACTTGGTGAGCCGTGAGGGAATCGAACCCCCAACCTACTGATTAAGAGTCAGTTGCTCTACCGATTGAGCTAACGGCCCATCAACAACTTACGGGCACTGCCACTCCGCTGGTGTCAGTTTTGGGGTCAGTTGCCATTTTGGGCAGGCTTTGAATCGCCTTTTGGTTTAAGGCTTCCAACCGCTGCACAGCCATTTCGAGGGCTTCCGGCGTGGGGTGCATGTATCGCTGACTGATTGTCACGCTCGAATGTCCCATGAGGCGCATAATGGAAAAGGCATCGGCCCCACCTTCCCCAAGCCGCGTTCCGTAAGTGTGTCTTAGAGAGTGTAACACAAATCCCGGTGGCATTTTCAAGGTTGTCCGCAGTTCCTTGTGGAGATGGTCGAGAGAACTATTCAGCATGGGCCGTGTCCCATCTTCACTGAAAACCCACGGCGCTTTGGATTGGGCCTTCCGAGTTTCGAGCATGGCCCGGACTCGACCTGTGAGTGGCACGTTGCGCCGGGCGTACCGCGACTTACCGTCCTTGACATGAAGATCTGTCCCGAAAAGCCGGGACATGATGGTTTCTTGGGCCGTCGTGGGCTATCTGGTCTGGGTAGCGCAGTGGTACGGGCCGGCCCACATCATCATCATCCAGACACAGAAGGAAGATAAAGCGCGCGATCTGGTGTCGGGGGTTGACGTGCCTGGGTACGTGAGAACGCTTTACGAGCGGCAGGAGCCGTAGCTCAAGGCCCTCCACCCTATACCGCGGCCATCCTCTGACATGGCTGGGCTGGTCCAGTCGCCGGAGTGAGCCCGTGCACCAGGTCCACGAAGCTCCAGCCCTGTGACCAGGCAAATACGAATCCGACTCAGTCTTGCCGGTCTTCAGGGCTGGAGGAGATCCACCGGCTCAATCCGAAGAGGCGTATGGATGGCGACAGAAACCGTCGCCACACGTGCGCACCCACGAATTCGAAATCTAGCGTACAATGCGGCCATGCGGTGGCAATTCTGCACAGTCGTGCTGGCTGTTTGTCTCTCTTGCTGTGCGCTCAGAGGCGAAGACTCGCCGAAACTTCCGACGCTCAATTTGAACGATTTCCCCGCGGAAGTTCGAGACCAGGTTCAGCAAGCCTACGAAGCAGCCCGTCAGCGGCCTCGGGATTCAGAAGTGGTCGGCAAGCTGGGAATGCTGCTGGATCTTTACGACCGGCCCGAACAAGCCTTGGTGTGTTATCGGCGTGCGACGCAACTCAACGCCGGATCGTTCCAATGGCTGTACTACCTCGCTTCGCTCCTCGCAAAACAGGGGAAGCACGCCGAGGCTGCGGCAGTTTTCAAGCAAGCGCTGCAGACGGACCCATCGTATCTGCCGGCACGCCTGAAATTGGCGGAGAATCTCCTCGACTCGGGCGAGATCGACGAGAGCAAGGAAGCGTACTCTGAAATTGTGGATGATATACCGGGCGCCGCGGAGGCGTACTACGGTTTGGGACGGATCGCCGTTCTGCGAGGCGATCCTGCCGCCGCCCAGAAGCTGTTCCGTAAGGCTTGCGACCTGTTCCCCACTTACGGGCCTGCACACTATGCCTTGGCGCAAGTGGATCGCAAATTGGGCAGTACCAAAGAGGCTGAGCAGGAGCTTGCCTTGTACGCGCACCACGAGGCGGTGGTGCCTCCCGTCGACGACCCCCTCCGCGATCAGCTAAGAAAACTCGACATGCGAGCCGCGGCCCACCTGGAACGAGGTGTCCAACTCGAGCAGGTAGGGCGCTTGAAGGATGCGGTGGCGGAAACCGAGGAGGCGTTGCGGCTCAACCCGGAGCTGGTAAAAGCCCACATCAACCTGCTTATCCTTTACGGGCGTATGGGGAATCGGGAAAAGGCGGAGGAGCACTTCCAGGCGGCAATAAAGCTAAACCCGACGCAGTTCCCCGATGCCTACTACAATTACGGCGTGCTCTTGATCATGGAAGGCAAGCTTGACGAGGCGGAGCAGGCGTTCCGGAAAGCGCTGGCCATTTCTCCGTCTTACGCTGCCGCCCACAATGATCTCGGCAATGTTCTCGAACGGCAGGGAAAACTTGCGGAAGCGGCTGCGGAATACGGGAAGGCGATCGAAGGCGATCCCAGCTTCCGTCGCGGTCACTTCAACCTGGGGCGGCTGCTGATTAATCAGCACAAGTATGCGGAGGCAATCGAGCAGCTTCTCCAGACCCGCACTCCGGTGGATGAGGAGACACCAACGTACCTCTACGCTCTTGGAGCCGCCTACGGGCGCGCCGGCAACAGCGCGAACGCGCTGCACTACCTGGAACAAGCCAAGGAATTGGCTGTGGCGCGCGGCCAAAACGCCCTTGCTTCCGAAATCGAAAAAGATCTCGAAAAGGTGAAGGCCGGAAGTGCATCCTCGTTCCCTCCCGGTCGTTAGAATCTCCGTGATAACTCAACTAGTCTGTCATTGCGAGAAGCCGCAGGCGACGAGGAATCTCGCACGGGCTTGAAGGCATTCGGAGCGGATTCCTCGCTGCCCTGAAAATGGCCGGAGCTTTTGTTGAAAACACATGACTTAGCTCCTGCGAGGCCATTTTCACGCACAGTGGTGAGCCGGAGGATCATGCAATCTTCGCTCGGAATGACAGTCCTTTGGCTGATTAGTAATGGGCAGTTGCGGTGCCCCAAGGATCGCTACGATCGCGCAAGTCCCGGAGACCGCGCGCCTACAATTGTAAACGGCGTCCATTGCAAATCCGGCACAAACGGGTATGAGGGCACGCGCCACTTGCTCTTGGGCAGATGCTCGATATCCTGGTTGACCGCACCATCAGTGAGCGCCATGAGGTTTGGGTTGGCGATCTTTGCGATCTCCGGAACCAGGTAGCCCGCCTTGACAACGACGATTTTGAAACGTGTCGGGTCGAGACCGAGCACGGTGAAATCACGGATCTCGTGGAAAGGCCGGCGCCTTGAGGTCAGGACCACTGATACCCCGCGAACCTCAACCACAACTTGCCTTTCGCGTGGGTTATCTGTCGAGAGCAAGAAAACCACGT
>Ga0187891_1001077_pt1 | contig 24420 bp, 23 predicted proteins | sample June2016WEW_21_4_FD_132990 | JGI IMG/M metagenome (GOLD analysis project Ga0187891, IMG submission 132990) | Peatland microbial communities from SPRUCE experiment site at the Marcell Experimental Forest, Minnesota, USA - June2016WEW_21_40 | ecosystem: Environmental > Terrestrial > Soil >... | reverse complement strand
GGGTGGGTGAGGACGAAGGTGCTTCTAGCTTTGTGGCTCACACCTCAAGCTTGAGGTGCCTTTGTCCAATTCTGGAGAACCCCGGCTACCCAGGGTGCTCCCCGCTGAAATCCGAAGAGCCACGAAAGATTGATCGAGGCGGCGCCGGGAATCGAACCCGGGTACGGGGCTTTGCAGGCCCCTGCCTAAACCACTCGGCCACGCCGCCGTCGGGCCCCCCAAGCCTACAGGCCTCGCCTTCTCGACCTTCGAGAGTCGGCGCCCCGCGGTCGTACCGCAAAGCACAGGTCCGTGAAGGCACCTACGGCGCGTCAATTGCCCCGACGGCCCACAGCGTCCGGCATCTGGTCGGTTCGGTCTCCACGGAGCGCGCCGCTCAGGTGGTTGAATGCTTCTATGCGAATAGCTCTGATCGCGCCTCCGTGGACGCCGATCCCTCCTCCCTTCTACGGCGGGATCGAGCTCGTGGTGGATCAGACCGCGCGGGGGTTGGTGGCCGCCGGTCACGAAGTGACCCTCTTCGCGACCGGCGATTCCACCTGCCCTGTTCCTCTCAAGTGGGTGCTCCCCCGGGCCGAGGGCTCTCGCATCGGGATGGCGGTGCCGGAGCTTCGTCACGTCATCCACGCCTACGAAACCGTCGCCGACCATGACGTCGTGCACGACCATACGGTGGTAGGCCCGTTCTACTCGGAGCGCTACCCCCGTTTGCGAGTACTTACCACGATCCACGGCCCTTTCAACGAAGAGCTCACCGACCTCTACCGTGCCGTTGCTCATCGCGTGCCGATCGTGTGCATCTCGCACGCCCAGCGCCGCGCAGCCCCCGACCTACCGGTAGCGCGTGTGATCCACCACGGTCTCGACGCCTCGGCGTTCGCCTTCGGTGACGGCTCCGGCGACGAAGACGGCGAGTACTTCCTCTTCCTCGGGCGCATGTCACCGGAAAAGGGCGTGCACCTCGCGGTCGAGGCCGCCCGTAAGGCAGGGGTCCGCGTGCTGCTGGCGGCGAAGATGCGCGAGAGCTCGGAACGGACGTACTTCGAAGAGCGGGTCGCCCCGCTGCTCGGGCCCGACGCGGTCTATCTCGGCGAGGTGCCTCACGAGCGCAAGCTGGAGCTGTTGTCCGGAGCGCGAGCTCTGCTGTTCCCCATCTGCTGGAACGAGCCTTTCGGCATGGTGATGCTCGAGTCCATGGCGTGCGGCACTCCTGTGATCGCCTTCTCAAATGGAGCCGCGCCCGAGGTGGTGGACGACGGGCGCACCGGGTTCCTCTGCCACGACGAAGCCGACATGATCGAGGCCGTCGGCCGCGTCGGCGAACTGCGAAGAGAAGACTGCCGTGCCTCGATCGAGGGCTACTTCTCCACGCAGCGTATGGTGGCCGAACACATCGAGCTGTACGAGGAGCTCGCCCGCAGGTAGAGGTCAGCCGCGCCCGCGGGTGACCAGGTGGACCAGACGCACGACCACCGCTACCACCACCACGAGGATCGCCACCTTGAAGGCGAGGAGGAGCAAGCCCGCCACGGCACGCACGATCCACAACACCACGAGGACTCCGCCCACGACCCCTGCTGTGACAAGGACTGTGTCGAGGGTCCTCAACCCTCCCGACCGCCTGCGCTCGATGGTGCTCATGGCATCCTCCGTGTCGTGTGGAGCTGTGGCCCCGGACCGGCCGTCGGACACCGGTCCCATTCACACATGCTACGCCCACCCGGCGTACAAACCCACGCGCCCTGCGCCGATCCGACAGAGCCCGACAGGGTCGTGACACCGACCGGAGAGTGGTACCGTCACATGTGTCGTTCCGCTCGTCACGCCAATCGCTGCTCGAGCGCTCGGACCTCCACGGTGAAGCGTTTTGCCACGCGCTCGCTGCGGCAGCCGACGAATGGCTGACTGAGCTTCTGCTGACAGCCACGAGCAACGACTCGAGCGGCGTGGCCCTGGTGGCCGTCGGTGGATACGGGCGCGGCGAGCTGTGCCCTTACAGCGACCTCGACGTCGTGCTCGTCCACGATTCGCGCCGCGACGTCGAAGCCTTGGCGAACGCGGTGTGGTACCCGGTGTGGGACGAAGGGATGAGGCTCGACCACTCGGTGCGCCGTCCGCCCGAGGTCCTCGAGGTCGCCCGATCCGATCTGCGCGCCCAGCTCGGGCTCCTGGACGGCCGCCGAGTGGCGGGCGACGAATCGATCGTGGCTCCGCTCCTCGCCGGAGCGCGCGAGCTATGGCGACAGCGATCATCTCACTGGCTCCCTATCCTCGCCGAGCACGTCGCCGAGCGACACAGCGCCCGCGGCGACGTCGCGTTCCTGCTCGAGCCCGACCTGAAGGAGGCTCACGGCGGGCTGCGAGACATCCACGCGGTCAATGCCGCGGCGCTGGCGGTGCCTGCTCTGGGCGAGAACGTCGACCTCCCCGCCTTGAAGGAGGCGGGAGATGTGCTCACTTCGGCGCGGGTCGAGCTGCACCGGGCGACCGGTCGTGCCACCGATCGCCTCTTGCTCCAAGAGCAAGACCACGTTGCCGCCACTCTCGGCTACGACAGCGCGGACGCGCTCATGGCGGCCATCGCAGAGGCCGGGCGCACGATCGCGTGGGTTACAGATGACGCGTGGCGGAGGCGATCGTTTTGGAGCAGGCCCGCGACGCGGCGACCGTGGTTGAGGTTCCTGGGGCGTCCTCGTGCCACACGTGGCCACGCTGCGAGCACGCCCCGGACGACCGGTGCCCGCGCCGGCTCCGACGAAGCCTCGGGGCGAGCATCGACACGGGGTGCGGACGGTGCGGGTTACGACCCGGGTACACCGAAGGTGGTCGAGCCGGGGATAGCGGTCGCGCGCGACGGAGAGGGCGGAGAGGAGGTCGTGCTCGACATCGGGGCACCCGTAGAGGATGACCTCACCCTGTCCCTGCGGCTGGCCGCCGTCGCCGCAGAGCGCGTCCTGCCCATAGGGCGGGCCAGCTTGGAGGCTCTCGCAGCGTCGGCACCCGCGCCCGGCGACACGTGGCCCACCGAGATGCGTGAGGCGCTCGTGCGGGTGCTCGCCGTCGGTCTGCCTGCGATAGCGGCTCTGGAGGCGCTCGACCAGAAGGGCATCCTGAAGCGCCTCCTTCCCGAGTGGGAGAGGGTGCGTAACCGGCCTCAGCGAAACGTGTACCACCTCTTCACCGTCGACCGGCACCTCTTGGAGACCGCGGCGCGGGCGGCACCCCTGGCGTTGCGGGTTTCACGGCCCGACCTGTTGCTCCTGGGCGCCTTCCTGCACGACATCGGCAAGGGTTACCCGGGCGACCACACCGTCGCCGGAGTGCAGGTCGTGGCGAAGATTGCCGCGCGAATGGGCCTCGATCAGCCCGACTCGCAGGTCCTCGTCTCGTTGGTGCGGAACCACCTGCTGTTGTCCGAGCTCGCCACACGGCGCGACCTCGACGACCCCGCGACGGTTGCCGCCGTGGTCGACGCCACCGGCGATCGATCACGCTTGGAGCTGCTGGTGGCGCTCACCGAGGCCGACAGCCTCGCCACGGGGCCCTCCGCGTGGGGACCGTGGAAGGCAGGGCTGGTGGCCGACCTCGCAGCGCGTGCGGCGACCGCCATGGAAGGAGAGCCGCCGACGGTGCCGGCCCCCTCCCGCATCAGCGATCGGCACCGAGCGCTCATGCGCCAGGTGGAGGTGCTAGGCCGCTCGGTCGTCGCGGCTGAGGCGCCCGGGGTCACGGTCGTCGCACGCGACCGCCCTGGGCTTCTGGCCGCGATCACCGGTGTGTTCGCCCTGAGGGGTCTCGACGTGCGCTCGGCCAACGTCGCCGGAGAGGAGGGCTTCGCAGTCGACGTCTTCACGGTGGAGCCGGCTCGTGGACACTGGCCCGACTGGGAGCAGGTGGCAGATGAGCTCGAGGCGGTGCTGCGCGGCACCTTCCCGCTCGCCGAGCGCCTCGTCGAGCAGGAGCGCGTGTACGCGGGCGCCCGGCGCCCGGCATCGGCGCGCCCGGTGGCGACCCGGGTCACCGTCGACAACGCCGCCTCGGCCACCTGCAGCGTGGTAGAGGTGCGGGCGGCCGACTCGTTGGGACTGCTGCACCGGATCACCGCATCGCTCTTCGACGAGGGCCTCGACGTGGTGGCCGCGCGCGCCTCCACCCTGGGCCAAGAAGTCGTGGACGCCTTCTACGTGCGCGACAACTCGGGGGGGAAGGTGACCGATCCCGAACGCATCCGGCGCATCGATCATCGCGTCCAAGAAGCAGTTTCACCAAGCACCTGAGCGAGGGCACCTTCGCCGGTCCCGGCGCGCGACGCTAGGTGCTCCATGACCGTTTCACGCGAACGCTCGCTGGTACGATCCCCCCGATGGGCGGGAAGAACTTTGTCCGAACTCGATTCTCGAATCACCCGTGGTGGAGCGCGGGCATCATCGTCACCACGGGCGCGCTGGTAGCAGCGTCCGTCGCCCTGACCGAGTCGCGGCTCACCTCCTCGAAGGCGGGAGCCTCCAACGCCGCGTCGTCGAAAGACCATCCGAGCTTGTCGCTGGTGTCGAGCGTCCCCACACCCGGTGCCACCGGCGTGGCGCCCGACGCCTCCCTGGCCCTCTACTTCAGCTCCCCCCTCGCGGCGGGGGGCGTGCAGCCGACCCTGGACCCACCGGTGGCAGGGACGTGGGTCCAGACCTACCCCGGGACCCTCGCCTTCGAGGAGGCCGGGAGCCTGCTCCCGGGGACGACCGAGCGGCTCTCGGTACCTGGCGGTAGCAACGGCATCCTCGCCTCGAACGGGGCGCGCCTCCCCCAGAGCGTGACCGAGAGCTTCACTGTGGCGCCCATGTCGACGCTTCGTCTGCAACAACTGCTCGCCCAGCTCGGTTACCTGCCGGTGTCGTTCACTGCTTCTGACCCGGCCCCGACCTCACCGGCTGAGATGGCGATGCCGCAGGTCGGCAGCTTCGCCTGGCGCTGGAGCGGCCTGCCGAGCAATTTCATGACGCTGTGGGCGCCCGGGCAGTCGAACGTGGTCACGCAGGGAGCGGTCATGGCCTTCGAGGACCAGCATCAACTCCCGACCGACGGCACGGCAGGACCCCAGGTGTGGGCGGCGTTGTTGCAGGCCGCGGCGGCTGGACAGACAGACACCTACGGCCACTACGACTTCGTCGAAGTGTCCACGTCGGTGCCCGAGCACGTGGACGTGTGGCGCGACGGGGCGCTCGTCTACAGGTCGGCGGCCAACAGCGGGATCGAGGCGGCCCCGACAGAGCTAGGGACCTGGCCCGTCTACGCCCGTTACGTCTCGACCACCATGTCGGGGACGAATCCCGACGGCAGCCATTACAGCGACCCCGACATTCCCTGGGTCAGCTACTTCCATGGCGGAGACGCTCTCCACGGCTTCATCCGCTCGAGCTATGGCACCCCCCAGAGCCTGGGTTGCGTCGAGATGCCGCCTGCCAACGCCGCTGTGGTCTACCCCTACACTCCTCTGGGCACGCTCGTCACCGTCGCGTGACGGTTCAGACTCCGTGCCGGACCCACACCTGCACACCCATCGCCACCATCTGCACGGCGATCGCGGCCAGTAACAACCCGACTATCTGCGACGTGAGCTCGATGCCGTTGTCACGAAGCAACCGACGGAGCACTCCCGCGAAACGCATGGCCAGGTAGACGATCACAAGAACCGCTGCCAGCGCGCCAATCACCGCCGCGACCTCGCCTGCTCCGTGAGCGCGCCGGACGTAGATCATGGTCGCAGCGATCGCGCCTGGGCCGGCGAGGAGCGGGGTGCCGAGGGGCACGAACGCGACGTTGACGGCACCGTGCGAACTGCCTCTTCGCGACAGGGGCGCCTCGAGCAGCTCGAGCGCGACCAACACCAGGATCATTCCTCCCGCCACCTCGAGCGCGGCGACCGATATACCCAGTAGATGCAGTATCTCCTGTCCGAAGAGGGCGAAGACGTACACGACCGAGGCGGCGACGGCCGTAGCCTGCAGAGCCGCCCGTCGCGGCTCGACCGCCCGTTGGTCTCGAGTCAGGGCGAGAAAGGCCGGCACGTTCCCCACCGGGTCCATGACCACCAGGATCGTCACGAACGCCTGCGCGAAGAGGTTCACCGGTCCGAGGTCCGAAGCAGGTCGCGCAATACGATCGAGGCATGATCTGCATCGACGGCCAGGCTGATCTTGTACATCTCCCGATGCGCACCCACGGTGACCATTTTCAGCGCGGCGGTGCGGGTGAGGGTGACGACGACGTCATCGTCGCGCTTACGCTCACAACAAGAATGCTCGAAGTCGCGATAACCCGAGAACGTGCACACTTGAGCAGCCTCGCATTCCCGGCCCGGCCTGGGGAGACATCCTCTCACAAGAACTGCACAGTCGACTCACAGGTTGTACCGGTCTAATGGACTCGATGGACCACGATTCGCAACCCGGCTCGGCCGACCCCCCGGAGGCCCCTCCGGGAGGCGAGCCTGAGTCGTCACCCGGTTACCCACGACAGGCGCCTCCGGCCCAGCCGCCGCAGGCTCCGCCAGGCTCCGAGACGCAGGATCCGCCAGGCTCCGAGACGCAGGATCCGCCAGGCTCCGAGACGCAGGCTCCGCCAGGCTCCGAGACGCAGGCTCCGCCGTGGTATCCGCACCAAACCCCGCCCGGTTACCCACCGCAGCCTCATTTCGGCGGCCCACCGCAGCCTCATTTCGGCGGCCCACCGCAGCCTCCTCCCGGCTATCAGGCGCAAGATCCGGGTTACCCACCGCAGCCTCCTCCCGGCTACCCACCGCAGCCTCCTCCCGGTTACCCGGCTCCCTCACCTCCGCTCGGTTACCCCACTCCCCCGGCTTGGTACCAGAGCGAGGGCGACGGATGGCCGCATACGGCTCTTCCTGGTTCGGGACACGGTGGCGGGTGGGGCGTGCCCGGTGCCTACCCCGGAACCACGTGGCCACCGCCCCCACAGGCAGAACCTCGAAACCAGTGGCTACGAGTGGCAGCCGTAGGCGTACTGGTCGTGGTCGTGGCCGTGGTGAGCGTGCTCGCCGGGCGAGCTTCCAACCCCTCCCCCAGCTCCTCCTCGGGACTGGGCTCGGGCGGGACCGGACCGTCATCAGGGGCGTCCGGGGCACCGGCCACGCCGGGCGTGGCAGGCAAGGTGGATCCCGGGCTGGTGGACGTGAACACCCAACTCGGCCTCCAAGAAGGAACCGCCGCCGGCACCGGGATGGTGATCAGTTCCTCGGGCGAAGTGCTCACCAACAACCACGTCGTCGAGGGAGCGACCTCGGTGAGCGTCACCGACGTGGGCAACGGCCAAACCTACTCAGCCACGGTCCTGGGGACCGACAAGACGAACGACATCGCTTTGCTACGCCTCACCGGAGTATCGGGGCTCGCGACCGTGAGATTGGGCAACTCCTCGAAGCTCACGCTCGGACAAGCGGTGACCGCCATCGGCAACGCCGGAGGCACCGGGGGTACGCCCAGTGTCAGCACGGGCAACATCACAGCCCTGAACCAGACCATCACTGCCAGCGACGAGATCGACGGCAGTGCCGAGCAGCTCTCCGGGCTCGTCCAGACCGACGCGTCCCTGCAGCCCGGGGACTCGGGGGGACCCCTGGTCGACAACTCGGCACACGTGGTAGCCATCGACACAGCGGCGTCTGCGGGGTTCCAGTTCCCATCCGGGACGAGCACGTCCTACGCCATCCCGATCAGCCAGGCGATCTCAATAGCACACCAGATCGCGGCAGGAAACGGGTCTTCGACGATACACGTCGGACCAAACGCTCTCCTGGGGGTGGTGGTGCAGAGCTCCTTCTTGGTCCCGGGCGCGCAGGTCAAGAGCGTCGAGAGCGGAACGCCTGCCAGCCAGGCGGGGATCTCCGCCGGAGACGTGATCACGTCTCTCGGCGGAGCGAACGTGGACTCCCCCACCACGTTGTCCAACCTGATGTACGCCCACCATCCTGGCGACTCGGTGAAGGTCGCATGGGTCGACTCCTCGGGCCAACGGCACACAGCCACCGTGCGCCTCGCCATCGGCCCGGTCGCCTGAACTACGTACCGGCGACTCAAAGCTCCGACGCGCACGACGTAGCGTGTGACCTGTGGGGAACGGCACCGTCGCGATCCGGACGCGTGGCGCGCGCCTCGAGCGAGCCGAGCCGGTAGTACGCCGGCTGCTGCTCGTCCCCGAGAAGCGACCGCAGAACATCGCAGGCCAGACTGCCGGTGCCGGAGAGGCGGCCGCCCACCGAATGTTCAACGCGTCGATCGCGCTGTCAGGGCTTCGCTGCCTGCTCGGCTACGTCATCCTGCCCGTGGTCACCCCTGCATTCGGTGCCGCCGCACGGGTCGGCCCCGTCATAGGAATCCCGATCGCCGTCGTCGCCCTGATCTTCGACGTGATAGCCATGCGGCGCTTCTGGGTCGCCGACCACCGTTGGCGCTGGGGGATCAGCGCGATCTACGTCGTGGTAATGGCGATGGTGCTAGCCCTGTTGATCGGAGACGCTGTACATCTCGCTTGAGGTCGTCGCTCGAGAACCGGTCACCTTTGTGACCCACGGGAGATGGAACACAATCAGAGGGCATCGTGGAGCGTGCGGACCGATATCGTGCTCTTTGTGAACCGAGGCAGGAAATGAGCGAGACACATGATTGGAACCGCAAGATCATCGAGGAATTCCGGGCCAAAGCTGGTCAGGTCGGCGGCCAGTTCCAGGGTGCGCCGATAATGATCGTGCACACCACGGGGGCGAGGACAGGTGAGGAGCGGGTCAACCCGGTGATGTACCTCGATTTCGACGGACGGCGCTTCGTCTTCGCCTCCAAGGCCGGTGCCGATACCAACCCGGACTGGTACCACAACCTGATGGTTCACCCCGACGTGACCGTCGAAGTCGGAACCGACACGTACACGGCGACGGCGTCGCCGGTCACCGGCGACGATCGGGATCTCATCTTCGGCGAGCAGGCCCGCCGTTACCCGGGGTTCGCCGAGTATCAGCAGAAGACGAAGCGCGTCATCCCGGTCGTGGAGCTGATCGCCAAGGACTGACGTCGGCTCGCACTTCCACCCGCTCGAGCCGAATCAGCAACCCCTCAGACCGACCCCGGGACCGACCTACCGGACCGACCTTGTCTCGAAGCTCACGACGCACGGCGTCGGCGCGAGCCGCCGGCCGAGCGAATCGCGTCTTGCAGCTCCTCCCGGCTCATCTTCGAGCGTCCGGGAAGGCCGAGCTCGCTCGCTCGGTCGTAGAGGTCGGACTTGCTCAGTTCAGAGAGATCGGCACCGGGAGCATGGCGAGACGGGCCGGCTGACCCGGGTGCTTCGCACTTCCCCCCGGCCGACCTGGCCGCCGGAGCGAGTCCTTCTCGCCGTAAGGCTCGATCCCCGCCGGCGCGATGGCGACTTCTCGCCGCCTCGAGGCTCTGTTGCAGGACATCTGCAAGATCCACCACGCGTGCAGACCTCGGTGCTTGCGGCTCGACGGCGATCTCCTCGCCCTTACGTTTGCGCTCCACGAGCTCCTGGACACGTTCACGATAGGAGTCGTGGTAGTTCTCGGGATCGAACTCCGCCGTCATCGAGTCGATGAGAAGCATCGCCGTATCACGCTCTCGTTTCGTGAATTCGAATTCGACGGGGACTCCCTCGATCTCCGAGCGAGGGTCGCGGATCTCGTCGGAAAAGAACATCGTCTCGAGCGCCAGCAAACGGTCTCCCGGGCGCACCGCCACCAGGTACTCCTTGTTCCGCATCACGAAGGTGGCTATGCCCACCTTCTTCGACTCCGACATCACCTCCAGGAGGAGCGCGTAGGCCCGCTGCGCCTGCTCACCTTGAGGAGCGAGGTAGTACGAACGCCGGAAGTAGATGGGGTCGATCTCGTCGAGGCCTACGAAGTCGGTCACGTCGATGGTGCGCGACTTCTGGGGTTCCGCGGCTTCCAGCTCCTCCGGGGTCACCATCACGTACTCCCCCGCACCCAGGTCGAAGCCCTTCACGATGTCGCGGTACTCGACCTCCTCGCCCGTGCGCTCGTTAACGTGCCTGTTGCGGACACGGTCGGCGGTGCCGGCTTGCAACTGGTTGAAGTGGACGGTCTTGTCTTCGGTGGCCGAGTACAGCCCGACCGGCACGCTCACCAGACCGAAGCTGAGCGAGCCCGTCCAGATAGCACGCGCCATGGGCACCTCCCAGGTGACTCCACCAACATGTCCCCACGGAGCGTACCGGGCACTGTCCTGACCTGGGCTCGCGCGCGGTCCACCATCGCGACACACCCGCTTGGGACACTGGATCCGAAGGAGGTCGATCGTGCGCCGTAGCGAGATGCCCGTGCTCCAACCGGCCCTCGAACGTCCAGCCGCTGCTCGTGCGTTCGCCCGCCAGGCCGGGCTCGGCCTCGCCGGACTGGCACGAGGCGACCTCGTCGAGGGAAACCTCACCCTCCTCTTCGCCCTCAGCGCCTGGCTTCGCCTGGCCGGCATCGGAACCGTCCCCGCATGCTCGAGCCTGCTCGTGCTCCGCCGGGCCCTCGTCGAGGTCTCGGGCCTCGACAGAGAGAGCGAACCGGTCCCTCTGCTCGCCGGTGACTCCCGCTCAGCTCTGGTGGGCCTTGCGATCTACTTGCACGACCTCATCGGGCGTTCGGCAAGTCACGCGCACAGCTCCATGGTGACGATCGTCGAGGAGGCGCTCGAAATTCTGAAATAGCGTTGAGATCGTGCCCGTGCTCATCGGCACATCAGGATGGCAGTACCCACACTGGCGGGAGCGCTTTTACCCCACGGGTCTTCCCCAAGCGCGCTGGCTCGAGCATTACGCGGCTCGCTTCGCCACGGTCGAGCTGAACAGCGCCTTCTACCGGTTGCCCGAACCATCGACGTTCGAAGCTTGGAGGACGCGCACGCCCGAGGACTTCGTGATCGCGCTGAAGGCGAGCAGGTACATCACCCACATCAAGCGTCTGCGCGATCCCGTCGAGCCCGTCAGGCGGCTGCTCGAACGCGCCCGGGGTCTCCGATCCAAGTTGGGACCGGTACTCCTGCAGTTGCCGCCGAACTTGCGCGCCGACCTCGAGGCTCTCGAACAGGTCCTGGAGCAGTTTCCCGACGACGTGCGCGTAGCAGTGGAGCCTCGCCACGAATCGTGGTTCGAAGTGGACACGCCCACGGTGCTAATGCGCCACGGCGCCGCCCTCTGCCTGAGTGACAGCCCCGGGCGCAAGACGCCTCACTGGCGCACGACGTCTTGGGGGTACCTGCGGCTCCACGCCGGACGGGCGTACCCACAACCCTGCTACGGAAGGACCGCCCTGCGCTCATGGGCCGAGAGACTCGCCGCGATGTGGCCGAAGTCCGCGACCATCTACGTGTACTTCAACAACGACGAGTGCGGCTGCGCCATTCGCGACGCACGGCGATTTGCCGCCGCGGTCGAAAGAGCGGGGCTCAGCCCTTCACGAGTCCCACCTGCTCGCGACATCCGGATCGACTGAGGCGGCGGTTCCCCGAGACAGTATGCGGCGGCCCTCCCCTGAGCATGGACCTCGGCCGAGCCCGCGGTATCTCACAGCGCGTGAGTCTCGGTCCAAGCGAGAAGCCGCGAGATGGACCACGTGTTGACAACCCGGTCGTGGGGAACGTCTGCCTCCGCTGCTTGTTCGCAACCGTTGGCGAGCCACTCGAGCTGGCCAGGAGCATGGGAATCGCTGTCCACCGAGAACAGGCAACCAGCGTCCACCGCCTTTCGCAGAAGCGACGGTGGAGGATCCCGACGCTCGGGTCGCGAGTTGATCTCTACCGCCGTCCCTGTCCGGGAACACGCTTCGAAGACGGAGTCAGCGTCGAACTTGGACTCGGGACGGCCACGCCCCACCAGTATCCGGCCGGTGCAGTGCCCGAGGATGTCGGTGTGCGGGCTCTCGATCGCGGCGATCATCCGCTTCGTCATCGCGACCGGTTCCATCTTGAGCTTCGAGTGGATGCTCGCCACCACCACGTCGAGCCGGGCGAGAAGCTCCTCGTCTTGGTCGAGTGAACCGTCCTCGAGGACGTCGACTTCGATGCCCGTGAGGATCCGAAACGGGGCCATCTCGGAGTTCAGCTCGTTCACCACGTCGAGCTGACGCAAGAGACGCTCTCGATCGAGGCCGTGGGCAACCGTCAACCTGGGGCTGTGATCGGTGAGAGCGAGATACCTGTGACCGAGGTCACGAGCGGCCTCCGCCATCTCGTCGATGGGGCTGTCCCCGTCGGACCAGTCCGAGTGGCTGTGGCAGTCCCCCGCCAGCAACCCTCGCAGCTGCCCGGCGCGACCCTCGAGCTTCCAAGGCTTGCGGGCCTCTAGGGCACGCAGGTAAGAGGGCGCTTCTCCTTCCACCGCCTCGGCGATGACTCGCGCCGTCGTCTCGCCAACTCCGGGAAGCTGACGCAGTCCACGACTCGCCGTCAGCTGCCGCAACCTCTCGGGATCGAGGTCTGCGATCGCCGCTGCAGCTCGTCGGAACGCACGCACCTTGTACGATTCGGCTCCGTCGCGCTCGAGGAGGTAGGCGATCCGTCGCAACGCCTCGGCCGGTTGCATCGTCGTCAAGTTAACCGAGAGTGCCGGGAAGTACTCCGCGGAACCAACGCCACTCAGACGTGTCAACATCTGATCGTGGCCAAGAACGTCCCACCCGTCGAGATCGAGGTCGACGATCACAAGGTGAAGGTGTCCAACCCGGACAAGGTGTTCTTCTCGACGCGGGGGGAGACCAAGCTCGACCTGGTGCGCTACTACCTGGCGGTGGGACCCGGCGCGCTACGCGGGGTGCGGGAGCGACCGACCGTGCTCAAGCGCTATCCCGACGGCGCGCAAGGCCCCTTCTTCTACCAGAAGCGCGTTCCCGACAACCACCCTGACTGGATCGAGACGGTCACGGTCAGCTTTCCGAGCGGTCGCAGCGCCGCCGAGCTGTGCCCCGTCGACGTGGCCCACATCGTTTGGGCGGTCAACCTCGGATGTCTCGACCTCAACCCCTGGCCCGTTCGCCGAAGCGACGTCGATCATCCCGACGAACTGCGGATCGACCTGGACCCCCAGCCAGAGGTACCCTTTGACGCCGTGCGGGTCACAGCGCTCGAAGCCCGCCTCGTGCTCGACGATCACCACATGGCCGGTTTCCCCAAGACCTCGGGGTCGCGCGGGATGCACGTGAACGTCCCCATAGAACCTCGCTGGGGCTTCACCGACGTGCGCCGTGCCGCGCTCGCCCTTGCGCGCGAAATAGAGCGCCGTATGCCCGACATCGCCACCTCTGCATGGTGGAAGGAGCAACGCGGACCGCGCGTGTTCATCGACTACAACCAGAACGCTCGGGACCGCACCGTGGCCTCCGCATACTCGGTGCGCGCGAACCCAGAGGGGCGCGTCTCGTGCCCCCTCGAATGGGACGAGGTTCTCGACGTTGATCCGCGCGACCTCACCATAGCCACGGTCCCCGCTCGCTTCGCCGAGCGCGGCGACCTCGCAGAGGGGATCGACAGCCACCGCTACGACCTCTCGCCGCTGCTCGAGCTCGCCCAACGCGACGAGAGCGAGGGTCATGGCGATGCACCGTGGCCACCACATTTCGCGAAGCAGCGTGGCGAGCCCCGGCGGGTGGCGCCGAGCCGGGCCCGGCCCGAGCCCGAATGATCGCTCCTCAGGCTCCGAAGACCGCCTCCAGCTCCTCGGGCACCACCGTCTCGAGCTGCGCGTAGGTACAGGTTTCGGGTCGCCGGTCCGGTCGCCAGCGACGGAAGGTGGTCGCGTGGCGAAAACGCCCGCCCTGGAGATGGTCGTAGGCGACCTCGCAGACGAGCTTCGGCGAAAGCGCCTCGAAGCTCAGGTCCTTGCCGGCGTTCCAGCGCGACGGAGCGCCTGGCTTTCTTGCGGCCGCGCCCGGCGCCTCCGCCTCGCCCCACCCCTCCCACGGATGCCCCTCGAGAGACTTCACCCGGTAGGGGGCTAGCACCTCCACCAGTTCGCGGCGCCGGGCCGCGGCGAACGAGGCGGCCACCCCCACGTGGTGGAGAGTCCCCGCGTCGTCGTAGAGACCGAGCAGCAGCGAGCCCACCGTCCCGCCCGACTTGTGCCAGCGGAAACCGGCCACGACACAGTCCGCTGTGCGCTCGTGCTTCACCTTCACCATCAGCCTCTCGCCCTCGCGGTAGGACAATGTGACTGACTTTGCGACTACCCCGTCGAGTCCCGCCCCCTCGAAACGAACGAACCAATCGCGCGCCACTTCGGGATCGGAGGTTGCAGGTGTGACGTGCACCGGCGGGCGCGCACCGGACAAGCATTGCTCGAGCAACCTGCGGCGTTCACTGAACGGAGTGTTACGCAGGTCGCGCTCGTCGAGAGCGAGGATGTCAAAGGCGACGAAAGAAGCCGGAGTTGTCGAGGCAAGCATGATGACACGTGACTCGGCCGGGTGGATGCGTTGTAGGAGAGCTTCGAAGTCGAGACCGCGCGTCCCGGCGATTACTATCTCGCCGTCGAGTACAACCCGCTCGGGCAGATGGATACGAAGCGGCTCGAGCAGCTCCGGGAAGTAGCGAGTGAGAGGACGCTCGTTGCGGCTGCCCAGCTCCACCTCGTTACCGTCGCGAAAGACGATACAGCGGAAGCCGTCCCACTTCGGCTCGTAGACGAGATCTCCACTGATCGGCAGCTCGCGAGCAAGCTTGGCCAGCATGGGGTCCACCGGGGGCATGACCGGCAAGTCCACCGCACCACGTTCTCATGTCCACGCCGACCGTGCATCCGCCATCGAAGAGGGAAGCCGCCATCGGGAAGGGAGGCAGCCCTTCGGAAGGGTCCTCAGACCTCGACGAGGCCAAACACCTCCCGTAGTGTGCCTGCGACATCGGCGATGGCAGTCGCCGCGCCATGAACCACACCGTTCATCTGCAAGAAGCCGTGGATCATTCCGTCGTAGCGCACAAGGCGGACATCTACTCCCGCGCCCCGGAGCCGCTCGGCGTAAACTTCACCCTCGTCGCGCAGCGGGTCGAACTCGGCAGTCACCACCAGCGCTGGCGGGAGCTCTGACAGGTTCTGCGCGTACAGAGGCGAGATATCTGGGTCCCGGCGGTCCCGGTCACCCAGATAGTGATCGGCAAACCAGTCCATCATCTCCGATGTCAGCAGGTACCCCTCCCCGTTCTCCTTGTGCGACGGATAGGAGTTCGCGAGGTCGGTTGGGGGATAGAGAAGCAGCTGAAAGATGATCGGGGGTCCGCCGGAATCCCGTGCCCTTCGACTGATGACTGCCGACATGTTGCCCCCGGCACTGTCTCCCGCCACGGCCAGACGGTCAGGGTCCGCTCCGAGCTCGCGAGCGTGCTTCGATACCCAAGCGGTGGCCGCCAGGCCGTCCTCCAGTCCGGCCGGGAACGGGTGCTCGGGAGCGAGCCGGTAGTCGACGCTCACCACCAGGGCGGGGACCTGTACGGCCAGCTGTTGGCACAGGGCGTCGTGGGTGTCGACGCTGCCGATCACCCATCCGCCGCCGTGGAGGAACACGACGACGGGGCGCATCTCGGTGCTGACGGGGCCGGCGGTGCTGACGGGGCCGGCGGTGCTGACGGGGGCAGCAGCGCCGGAGGGACGGTACACGCGCAAGGGGATCTCGCCCGCCGGTCCGGGGATGTGGCGATCCTGGACCACGGGCGGGTTCGACGGCACCGCTCCCATGGCAGCCATGGCCATGTAGGTGGTACGCACCTCTTCGGGGGTCATCTCCGACGGGGGCAAATGCTCGAGCTCCGCTATGCGCTCGAGGATCCTCTGCAGGACCGGGTCGATGGGCACGGACACCTCCAGTCTCGCCGGGCCGACCTTACGGCCCTGTGACATACGATGCGGCTCGTGGTCGCTCCGGCGCCAACCCAGGCGACCTCATCGACTGTCTCCTCACGTGGCTCAGCCCCCGGGTTCCCTCACACCTGTTCGGTTCTCCGAAGCCGCCGGTCAAGGTCGGACCTTCCGCCGCCGTGCAGGGCACCCCACACGTTGCGAAGGGCACCCCACACGTTGCGAAGGGCACCCCACACGTTGCGAAGGGCACCCCACGCGTTGTCCCATGATCGCAGCACGATTACAGGCACTTGCCGTCAGGTGTCGCTACCGCCCCCCACGTGTGAGCACGAGCCGCGGAACACCCGGTGGTTCGAAGCCGATCACCTGGCCGTAGAACGAGAGTTCGGCCTCGAGCGCCCGTTCGATCGTCTCTGAGCGCCTGAAGCCGTGCTGTTCCCCCTCGAACACGACGTACGCGTGCGCGATGCCTCTTCTCACCATTGCGTCGCGGAACATCTCGGCTTGCCTCGGCGTCACGATCTTGTCCTCGGTTCCCTGAAGGAGCAGGATCGGACAGTCGAGCTCGTCGACATGCGACAGAGGCGAGCGCTCCTCGTAGAGATGGCGGGCCTCGGGCCAAGGGCCGACGAGCAGGTCGATGTAGTGGGACTCGAAGTCGTGCGTGTCCTCCACGAGGCCCGTCAGGTCGGCCACCCCGTAATAGGACACGCCGCCAGCGAAGACGTCTGTACGAGTCAACGCGGCCAGCACAGTCCACCCACCCGCGCTTGCTCCACGGATCAGCAGACGCCGTGGATCCGCTTCGCCACGCTCTGCCAGGCTTCTTGCGACCGCGACCACATCCTCCACGTCGACGACGCCCCACTGGCCGCGCAGCCGGTTGCGATACTCGCGGCCGTAACCGGTCGAGCCCCCATAGTCGACACCCACCACGCCGATCCCGCGGCTGGTGAAGTAGGCGACCTGCAGGTCGAGCGCCGGTGAGATCTGACCGGTGGGTCCGCCGTGAACGAACACCACATACGGAGGCGCCGCTGTTTTAGGGCCGGTGAACTCAGGGTTCTTCGGTGTATACACGAAGGCGTGCACGTCGCGACCGCTTGGGTCGCGAAAGGTGTCCGGTCGTGCCACGGGCAGGTAACGGGGGTCAGGTGCCTCGTCGACGCTGCAGCGCAGGACCTCGAGGTTGCCGGTGCGCGTATCCAGGCTGACAACCGACGTCGGGGTCACGGGCCCGCCACCAACGACGGCCACGAGCCGGTCATGAACCGCCAACACAGGTTCGAAGTAGCTGAAGCGACCGGAAAGCTCGGGACTTGCTGGATGAACGGCGCGCGTTGCCGGGTCGAGCAAGCTCATCGTCCAGGTGCCTTTCGCGTGAACCATCACCACGCGCCCGTCACCTAGCACCCCATAGGTGGCCATGCCGAAGATCCACTGGGGCCTCCCGAGCTCCTCGGCACGCTCGCAGAGAGTTTCGACATCGCCGGTGAGCCCGACCTTGTAGAGGTTCCACCAGCCGTCTCGATCGGACACAGCGTACAGCGCGCCGTCGTCCGCCCACTCCGGCTGGAACACCGACTCCTCCTCGCCTCCCAGAAGGGTGCGGGGAACGCCGATGGAGCCGTCCGAACCGATCTCGCCCACCCGAAGCTCGGTCCCGTCCCAGGGCATCCGAGGATGGTCCCAGGTGAGCCACGACAAGTGCCGTCCGTCGGGGGACGGCCGGGGGTTGGACACGAAATGTCCGTCCACGACCAGCGTTCGAACAGCGAAGCTGCCATCGAGAGCGACGGCCACTATGTCGTGGGTCACGGCACGGCCATCTGCAGCACGCTCGCGCACGCACAGTACCTCCCGGCCGTCTCGGCCGAGAACGAGGTCCGCGTAACGCTCACCCTGAGGATCGACCGGCCGAGGTGTGAGAGGCCGCGGCTCGCCGGCGGCTCCCGGCTCGAGCAGATAGAGCCGTTGGTCGTCCCAGTTGGCGAACACCAGCCCGCCGTCGCCAACCGGGATCCATGCGCGACCGCCGTACTCGTGCACCCTGCTACGCGCGTTCCATCCCGGGGGCAGCACGTCAGCCCGGGCGCCGCCTTCGGCCCGGCGCACCACGACGTTCCGACCGCCTTGGCTCGGGCGTCCCTCCGACCAGTAGACACTCCCATCAGCGCCGAAGTGGACTTCGTTCAGGCGTACTCCGCCGCGCGCACTGGCACGAGCGCTAATCGGGGAACGCCAGACACCGTAGGGAGTTTCGATCATGGACCGCTACGACCCCACGAGGTCGTCGACGACCTTCTCCCAGCGTTCCTCTTCGTCGAGTGGCCGCAAGGAGCACCATGTAGATAGCAGGCCCAGGTTCACGTTGTAGAAGGGGTCGACCCGGAACCGCTCCCTGCCCCACTTGCTCACGAAATGCTTGGCATCGCCCGCCTGACCTGACGACCCACGGGTCACCGACTCGTGGTGGAGCATCTCGGCGTGCGGGGTGTAGAGGACGCGGTATCCAACATCGGACATGCGCATGCAGTAGTCCAGGTCGCTGTACGCCACATTGAACTCCTCGTCGAAACCGCCCATCTCCTCGAACACCGCCTTCCTGCTCATCATGCATGCTCCGGTTACCGCGCTGTACGGCCGGACGACAGCGTCCCAACCGAAGTAGCCATGCCGACCCGCAGGCATGCCGGAGAACACGTGACCGGCAATCCCTCCCATCCCCATTACCACACCCGCGTGCTGCATCACGCCGTCGGGAAAGACGAGGCGTGTGCCCACCGCCCCCACCTCTGGCAACTGCGCGAGCTCCACCAGAGCACGCAGCCACCCTTCCCTCGTCGCCTCGATGTCGTTGTTCATGAACAACAGCAGGTCGGCGTCAGACTCTCTGGCAACGAGGTTGTTGATGGCCGACCAGTTGAACGGCCCTGGGTACTCGATGACACGTGTTCCCAGTCGTTCGATACGTTCGCGAAGAGCACGCGTCTCGGGCTCGACGCTGCCGTTGTCGACGAGCACGATCTCGAAGTTGTCGTACCCGGGCGCGACCTCGAGTGACACCAAGCACTGCATGGTGAGCGACGCATGATCGCGAAAGGGAATTATGACAGTAACCGATGGGTTCCCGACAATCTTCCGGCGGACGTTGTACCAGCCTTGGAAAACCCCGTCCTCCACGGTCGCGCCGATGTCCCGTCGGTGCAGCGCATCCTCCAGGGCACGCCTGCTCGCCTCGTGAGCCCAGGGTTTCGCATTCTCGTCGCCCGCAGCAGAACCAGCGACCTTACGCCAGTGATAAAGGACCCTCGGAACGTGCACGACTCGGCGGGCGTGCTCGGTGACACGCAACATCACGTCGTAGTCCTGGCTCCCGTCGAACTCAGAACGGAACCCACCGACCTTGTCCAAGAGTTCACGCTTCACGACAAGCAGATGGCCCAGATACGGGAAGGTGAGCAGCAGGTCGGGCGCCCAATCGGTCTTGAAGTGCGGATCGAACCGACGGTCCTGCTCGTCGATCTTGTCGTCATCACTGTAGAGAACATCAGCATCGGGATGTACATCCAATGCCCTCGCTATCTCTGCGAGCGCCTCGGGTTCCAACGAGTCGTCGTGGTCGAGCAGGGCGACATAGTCACCTCTTGCGACGGCCAGAGCCGAATTGGTCGCCCGAGATATTCCGCCGTTGACTTCGTTGGCCACGACCCTCACGCGGTGATCCGCAGACGAGAGCTGAGCCAGTAAGGCCGTAACACGCTCATCGCCTGAAGCATCGTCGCATATACACAACTCCCAATTTCGATAGGTCTGCGCCTTGACGCTGTCGATGCATGCGCTCAGGTACCAAACCTCCGGCCGGTAAACAGGAACCACGACGCTGAGAAGCGGACCGCTCGTCGGCAAGTCGGCACTGGTGTCGGTCGTGCTCTCCTGCCGGCGTTCGGCGACCTCCGAGAGCCACGATCGGTATGCGATGGGGTCGCCTGACGCGTCAACGTCCCAGGCCAGGCGCGCCCGTTCGGGGGAGGGCTGCGCGAACAGCTCCACGAGGCGGTCGACCGACCATTGCAACGCACCGGTCATCATGAGGCCGGCTGTGGGTGGCGGCCTGTCACCGCCCCCGGCGAAGCCTCCGCGCGAGTTGGAAACGAGGGAGCTCTGCCCGTTCGGTTCAGGCTCGGTCCCCTTGTCGTGCTGCATGCAGCGGCCAACGTAGCATTCGCTGTTCGAATGTCCCGGTCCCCTTGCCAGGTCTCCAACGCAGAGCGGGAGAGGACGAAGCAGGCGCAGCGACGAAGAGCGACTCGCTGCGGCTCATGGCATGGCGTCTATCTCACCGTGGAGACGAAGCCTGGATCGTTGTTCGCTCACCGAAGCATGCAGTCGCTCATGCACGGGTCTTGGCCTTGCTCCTTGGGTGCTGCCGGCTCGTCGATCTGCCTATGGTCCGGTGCTCGAAAGCTGCGACACTGCGCCGATCGCGGCCGCCGCCGCCTGCTCGGTCGCCGACCTCACCGCCCTGGCCAGGCGAGCCAACGCAGGGACACTGCGTGGGTGCCTCAGCACGTAGCTGGCCACCGCCCTGGCGCGGGGCGTACCGTCCTGGCTGGTCAGGTGCATGACCTCCTCGTTCACGCTGTCGTCGGTAGCGCGGTCGCTGACCACCCGAAAGACCGACCAGGGGATGTTGCGGCGTTCACAGACCTCGGCAATGGCGGCCGTCTCCATGTCCAACGACACCACCCCCTTGGCCCGCAGGCAGTCGATCACTTCGAGGTCCGTGATGAACACGTTGCTGGTCCACATCTTGCCGCTCGGTTCGCCCTCACCGAGCCGATCCGGCCGGTACTCGGCTCCCGTGGTGCCGTCGACAACGACCTCGGGCACGACGAGCGTGCCGATCGGTGTCTCGTCGTCAACGGCACCTGTGATACCGACCACCACGACGCGCCCGACGTCGACCACTTCCATGAGACACTCGAGCCCTCTAGTCGCCAGCACGGGGCCGATACCCGTCACGATGGCCACCACCGCTCGCTCGCCGAGGAAGCCCGCGTGGATATCGAGCGATTCGACACGGGTCTTCTCTAAAGACAGCTCGCGTCTGAGCGCAGTGAGCTCCATCGGCATCGCGCAGACAAAGGCGAGCGAACCCGGAACCGAAGCGTCTCCGAGGCAAGGAGTCATGGGATCCACCCAGCAATCCTTCGGCTAGTACCTCCGCGTCGCCCTGGAGGGCTGATGCGCTCTTGCCCGGCTCGGAAACGGTGATCTCGAACACCGGACATCGGCTGAGCCTAGGTGTCTCAGACCCGCTCAGACGGCTGTGTAAAGCAACCTGGGCTCCGGGCCGATATCAACTGACATGAACAGCGTGATCGTCCTCGTCACGGGCAGCCAATACATGCTTGGGAACGACGGCGAGGCGTACGGGATCTGGCCCGCCGGACGCGATGACGTCAAGCCGATGCGGTCCTTTCCCAATAGCGAGGCCGGGCTGGCCCGTGCCTTGCATCAGTTCGCAAAGCTCGAACCCACCGTAGACCCCAAAGACGTCGCCCACCTGAGGGAAGCGGCTCGTGCCGCTCCGGTGCAGTTCCGTCTCGACAGCGAGGCCGGCCAAGAGCCCCTGGCCCCGATGGCCACGGAGCCACACAAGGAAAAGAGAGCACCCAAGTCGAGAAGGCGAAGGCACCGCCGCTATTTCGACGATCCAGACCCCGATGCCATGACCCTTGGTGACTGGCAACTCTGCAGGGGGTACGACCCCAAGACGCGCACCTACGTGGCGCAGGGACGACAGGGCAAATCGGTGACTTGAGTGAGCAAATCACGTGAACAAACCGCGGACAGAACCTCGATGGGTTGTCGGCCGTCGCAAGCGCATAGACCCACGACCGCATGTACCTTGTCGGTTTGGCCGCAGACCGAAACGGACGAGGTCTGCCCACGGACCTCCCGCAAGGTGCTCAGACGTATCACGGCGCATGACTCCCCGAGCCGCGGGTATCGCCACAGAGTAAATCAAGCGTTCGGGGGTGCGTAAAGCGCCCAAGTGAAATGGAACATAGCGACGCCACGCGGGTAGGTGTGGTCGGCGAATGCGATCACCCGGTTCCGCTGACTCGGGTCACGTAGTTCGCGCCGAGGTGACATCACGCGCCAACTGGGCGAGAGCCTCGCGCTGGGACCGGTGGCTCTCCTGCTCCGCCATGCTCGAGCTAAGGAGCGCTTCTGCGTTTGTGGCAGCGGAGAGGATCGTCTCTTCGGCCTCCTCGACCTCGGTCCGCATCGCTGCTTCGAAGCGGAGCCGGACCTGGTCGAGCCGCTGACTCAGGTCCCAGCGAGCGCGCCCAGCGTGCTTGTCGAACTCTTGGGCGAGCTGGCGACGGGCGCGCTCAAGCGCGCGGCGCCGGTACAGAGGCAACGGCAATGCCAGACGTAGGAAACGGGTGAGCCCGCCCCCAAGCCCTTCGACGTGCACGAAGAAGTAGAAGAACCTTTCTCGCTCCTCGGCGACGGCGGGTACTGTCACGTCAGGCAGGTGCACATCGAAGAGACCGGCCGCGGCTTGGCGCACCGAGTCGACACGTGTTTGAGTTCGCGACCTGAAATCTTTGGCGAGTTCCTGCCACGCGTTATCGGCTCGTTCCGCCTCGGCTTGGCGCAGCTCTTCGAAGCCTTCGCGCACGCAGCGCTCGACCTCCTCGTGGAGCACGTCCTCGAGGTGTCGCTTGGCTGCAGCAGCCGCCCTGGCCTGGAGTCGAGGCGCGAAGCGTGCTGGGGCCGCCTCGGCGTGAGCAGCGAGCCGTTCGGCGACATGCCCTCTGAGCGCTCCTACCGCGTACTCGAGAAGTACCTGGTCCTCTGCTTGTGCCCGACGCTCGCGGTCGGCTGCGGAGCGAAATGCCTCGACGCGTTCGCGAAGTGTCTCCAGCCCGAGCTCAGAGGCGGCCGTTTCGAGCATGACCGAATCCTGCAGTTCGTTACCGAGTCGTGTGAGTTCTCTGCTTGCCGCGTCAATACGGGCCCCGATCAACTCATCTCGGACGAAGGACTCCAGCGCAGCGCGGAACGCCGCGAACTCGCCGGCATCGACTCCCGGAGCCTTGCCTTCGAGGATCGCATCCAGGGCCCGCCTGGCCGAGAGGAAGAACACCTCGCTGTGCAACCCGAGTACGTCTCTCACCTGGGTTTCCATGAAGTGCCGCACCTCGGCGGTCTCGGACCTCGATAGGTGGTCGACTTTGTTCACGACTACGAAGCTCCGAGTCCCGCGTTCTTCAAGGAGGCCCAGCAACTCCCTTTCGTCCTCGGAGACGGGGCTGTCGACAGAGAGCACGACGATCGCCCCATCGGCGTCCTTCAGTGCTTCGAGAGCGGCCTCCGTGTTGTGTTCGTGAACCGAGGCGGTGCCCGGGGTGTCCACGAGAACTACCCCGGGTTGGAGCAGCGCGGCGTCGATCGAGACCTCCACTCGGGAGACCTCGAGGTAATTGCCCGGGTTCTTCGGCTCGGTCACGAAGTCGGCGATGTCATCGAGCGGTACCGCCTCGCCGTGCCCGTCAAAGTGCATGACGACGGCCCCGGAAGAGCCGTAGTGGACCTCTGTGGCAACCACAGTGAGAGGTACCACGCCACTGGGAAGGAGAACCCGTTCGACAAGGGCGTTCGTAAGGGTTGACTTTCCCCGCTTGAACTCTCCGAGCACCGCGAGATGGAAGGCTCTTGCGCCCAGCCGCTCGGCCAGGCGTTTGGCGCGCGCCGCCAGGGTTGCTCGTTCTTCGCCGAGGTCCGCCAGTCTCTCAGCGGCCTCTCTCATGGACTCGAACGCATCGTTCACGGCTCTGCTCCGGTCGGAGGAGCCATCAGCCCACTAGCGGGCGCTTCGGCCGCAGGTCGTCGGCCCCGGTGGGTTCCATCACCAGGCGGGCTTTCACCCGCACCTCAAGATTATCGGGGTGCGGCGACATCCCCTTGGTGCACTGCCAACGGCCGGTAGTGGGTGGGCCAGCTTCGCCGAGGTGAAGTGCTCGGACTCCAGCGCCGGCACGTGGACATACTGCATGCCACCATCCGCGTCGAACGGGCCTGGTCGGCGTCGATGGGGAAGGCGCCCATCCTCGGACCGCCGCGACCGGGCGATAGCCGGAGGCACTGTCGGACATGGCACCCAAGGCAGGCGTGGTGCCGATTCACCCGCGCGATGGACGCGCGATGGACACTTCCTGAACGTGATCAGCCGGGCCAAACACCTCGGCTGTGTGAGGCTGGTGTGAGGCTGGTGTGAGGCTGGTGCGGTTTCTGTGAGGCCTCGGTACCCGGGCGACTAAGCGGCTCCGGCTCCTGTGCGACAGGGGGTCTGAGGTTCTAGGCCGCATTGATGCGGTCCGGTCTACCACCGGGGTTTCCGAGTGCACCGTGCTCCTTTCGTTTGTCGTGCCGGATGGCGTGGGTTCTGAGGAGCTTTCCGTCGAGGGCGATCTGGACAGTGTCGCGGGTGACGATGACCTCGACCGAGCGCCGGCGATAGGCGTT
>Ga0187891_1001076_pt1 | contig 24428 bp, 18 predicted proteins | sample June2016WEW_21_4_FD_132990 | JGI IMG/M metagenome (GOLD analysis project Ga0187891, IMG submission 132990) | Peatland microbial communities from SPRUCE experiment site at the Marcell Experimental Forest, Minnesota, USA - June2016WEW_21_40 | ecosystem: Environmental > Terrestrial > Soil >... | reverse complement strand
TAGATTGTGCAGCCTTCCAAGTTTCACTCGAGCCTTCCCATGGGCTACCCTTGTCGTTAAACGTAAGATGACTGGTAAATGCAGTTTTTCACTTAATTCGAACGCCTCCCTGGACATATCCAGGGCTTCCTGCGGATTGCCTGCGTCCAGCAGCGGAAGCTTCGAATGGACCGCAAAGTATCTCGTGTCTTGTTCGTTTTGGCTGCTGTGTAATGATGGATCATCGCAGACGGCAATAACCAGCCCACCTTCAACCCCAGTGTACGCCAAAGTCATTGCTGCATCCGAAGCAACGTTCAAACCAACATGCTTCATCGAAACGATAGCTCTAACGCCAGTCATCGACGCGCCCGCAGCGACTTCGGTAGCTACAATCTCGTTTATACTCCATTCTGCATAAATGCCCAAATCTTTTGAGACTTCGGCAAGGGTTTCCAAAATTTCAGTCGCTGGTGTCCCAGGATAAGAAGTTGCGACTTTAACTGTGGCTTCCACTGCTCCTCGTGCGACTGCTTCGTCGCCGTTAAGCAAGGCAAAAGTGCTGGGCTTATCTGCTGCAATTTTGGAAGTCATATATTAAGTCCTTTACATTTTGCCAGTGCGTAAATCCAGAACTCTTTTGGCTTTTCCTTCTGTTCTCGGAAGTTCGCCTGGCTTAACGATTTCAACGTCAGCGGTTATTCCCGTGACAATGTGAATTCTCTTTTGAATATCAGTCTTTAACACGTTTTTATCAAGCTGCGGATCTTTGGATGCCTTCTCTGACAATTCAACTTTAACCACAAACGTATCTAAAGCCCCGGGTCTATCAACAACTATCAAGTACTGTGTGGCTAACTCTGAGAAGCACATTACTGCAAACTCTATCTGCGATGGAAATACATTAACTCCTCGAATAATCAACATGTCATCTGACCTTCCGTGGACTCGCATCATTCTGGCGTGGGTTCGCCCGCATACACATTCTTCTGTCACTATTTTTGAGATGTCCCGTGTCCTGTACCTAAGCATCGGCAAGCCTGTTTTGGTGAGCGTTGTGAAGACAAGTTCGCCTTCTTCTCCAGCGGGCAAAACTTCGCCTGTGTCAGGGTCGATTGTTTCTACAATAAAGTGGTCTTCCCAAACATGTAACCCCTTATGTTCAGGGCATTCAACGGCGACTCCTGGACCGCAAAGTTCCGTTAACCCATAAACATCAAAAGCTTGGATTCCCAAGTCCTTCTCAATTCTTTCTCTGATCTTATCTGACCATGGCTCAGCTCCGAACATTCCCAGTTTAAGCTTCAGGTCTTTTCTTGGATCAATTCCGTCATGAGCCATAGTTTCAGCAAGGTAAACTGCGAAACTTGGCGTGCAAGCTAAAACTGTAACGCCCAAATCCTTCATGAATTTTATTTGGCGCTGAGTCATTCCGCCGCTTGCAGGAACAATTTTGGCCCCAATTTTTTGTGCACCGTAATGAAATCCAAATCCGCCGGTGAATAGACCATAGCCGTAAGCGATGTGTATAACATCTTGGCGTCTTCCGCCTGCCGTGTAGATGGATCTTGCCATCAATTCTTCCCAAACATCCAAATCATTTTTTGTGTAAGCGCCGATTATTGGGTTTCCAGTTGTACCGCTTGAAGCATGAATCTCCACTATTTCGTCAGATTCAGCGGTAACCATGCCGAACGGGTAGGTATCGCGTAAATCGTTCTTCACCGTGAAAGGAATTTTCTCAAGGTCATCTAGTGAACGTATATTTTCAGGTTTCAACCCGACGCGGTCAAATCTTTTCTTATAAAAAGCATTGGTCTCATAGCAACGTTTTACCGTTTCCCTTAGTTTTTTAAGTTGATAAACTTTTAGTTCTTCAGCAGGCATGGTTTCGATTTTTTCGTTCCAGTATTTGCCCTCTACCATTTTTGTTTCCTCGCTCTTTTCAAAGGCTTAGATATACTTCTTTATGTGACTATTAGATAAAATTACCTACTGTTTCCTTCTAAAACAATTCTTCCTTCCTATGGCTGGTGGCTTCTTTCAGTCATATTTCGGGGTCTGAAATTCGGTGGAAACTAACAAGTTTTAAAACAGCTTATCGCCTATATGTAAGTGGTCAGATGCTTTCTCAACTGGTGGTAAAAAACTGGGCATCGAAAAACTCAACAATATATTCAATCCTAAACGGATAGCAGTGATCGGCGCCAGCGAAAGAGAGGGTTCTATAGGCGCCAAAATTTTAAGGAATCTCATAGGAGTAGGTTATAAAGGTACAGTCTTCCCTGTAAACGCGTTTCGGGAAACAGTGCAGGGAATAATTGCTTATCCAAGCATTAGCAAAATCCCCCGGACAATTGACTTAGCCATCATTGCCACACCAGCACATACTGTTCCACAGATTGTTGAAGAATGCGGTGAGGCTGGAGTCTCTGGAATTATAATATGTTCTGCAGGTTTCATAGAAGTGGGTGAAGAAGGCGTTCTTATTGAAAAGCGAATCCTTGAAAGCCAAAAGAAATATGGTATGCGGATTATAGGTCCCAACAGTTTCGGAGTAATTAGACCGAAAATAAATCTTTCCGCTACATTTGCAGATGAAAAAGCAAATTCTGGAAAAATCGCCTTTATCTCCCAAAGTGCTGCTTTATGTGCTTCAGCACTGGATTGGGCGACAGAAGCTCAAGTTGGATTCAGCGCCGTGGTATCCACGGGGTCAATGCTTGATGTGGTCTTTGGCGATTTAATAGATTACTTTGGAGCAGATGCTCAAACTAAAAGCATCGTTTTGTATGTTGAGTCGATGAAAAACGCGGGGAAATTCATGAGCGCAGCACGAGGCTTTGCCAGAACTAAACCTATAGTTGTTGTCAAAGCTGGTCGCTTTCAGGAAAGCGTTATCCCGATTCTTTCTCATAGCGGTTATTTTGGTGGTGAGGATGCTGTTTATGATTCGGCGTTTAAGCGTGCGGGAGTAGTCAGGGTAGAAACTATGGTTGATTTATTTGACTGTGCAGAAGCGTTGGCGATGCAGCCAAATCCGACGGGACCTGACTTGACAATCATCACCAACGCTGGCGGTCTAGGTATAATGGCTACAGACCAGCTTATTGCTCAAGGTGGAAAACTATCGCAGCTAAGCAATGAAACAATGCAAGCCTTGAAGAATATTCTCCCTCCTTATTGTAGCACATCAAACCCAATCGACATTTTCGAGGATGCTACTCCGGCAAGGTTCAAAGACGCTTTGGCACTTTGCTTGAAAGATCAAAATAGCAATGGTTTTCTACTAATCTATGCACCTCAAATAGCTGCTAACCCTTTCGATGTAGCAAAAGCAGTGACTGAATTATCAAAGCAAACAAAAAAACCCATACTGACATGTTTAATGGGTCAAGATTCCAGATGCCGAAAAGCTCGAAGGTTTCTACAAAGCCACGGTATTCCAACTTTTCCAGCGCCTGAACAAGCTGTTTCAACATTTGGGTACATGTATCGTTACACTCAAGGTTTGGAGCTTCTTTACCAAACACCTGAAGAACTGCCTGTGGAGCCAGCAAATTCAGCAGCTCTCAAATCTATTTTGAAACGAGCTTACTGTCGAGGGCAGCAGGTTCTTGGTTTATCTGAGTCTCTTCGGTTTTTAGATGCCTATAAAATCCCAATCATCAAGACCTTAGTCGCTAATACTCCTAGTGAAGCTGAGGCTTTAGCTTCCAAAATCGGGTTCCCAGTGGTTATGAAAGTTTTGTCTCCTCAGGCTTCACATAAATCCAAAATTGGGGGAGTCATCTTAAACGTATGTTCCACATTGGAAGTTCAAACGTACTTTGATGAACTATCTAAAAAGATACAAAAGCTTGGTGATAACACCGAGTTTCAAGGCGTAGCAATCCAGCCTTTGGTCCGGAAGAAAGGCTACGAGTTGCTTGTCGGCTCTAAAAAAGACCCTCAGTTCGGTTCAGTGATAATTTTTGGCAAGGGAGGAACGGATGCCGATTTATACAAGGATGTTAGCCTAGGGTTCCCGCCTTTAAATCAGGTGCTTGCAAGAAGGCTAATTGAGGATACTGTTATCTACAAGAATGCGGGTTTATTAGGGCTTCCCCTAAATGTCAAGCTTATCGAGGAAATCTTAGTAAAGTTTTCTCAGCTTGTAATTGATTTTCCCGATATCAAAGAGATTGACATAAACCCTTTGATTGTGGACAAAAATAGCGCTGTTGCAGTTGATGCACGCATTATTCTGGACTTTAAACGAATAAAGAAGGAAATCGGTTTTCATGAACACCTTGTTATCGCTCCTTACCCAAGCAAGTATGTCTCCAATTGGAAAGCGAAAAATGAAACCCTTGTGCAACTTCGGCCCATAAAACCTGAGGATGAATGCAGATTCAACGAGCTTTTCAAATCACTTTCTCCTGAAACAATGCGTTTCCGATTTTTCGAAATTATAAAAGAGTTTTCCCATGAAACGTTGACCAGATACTGTAATTTGGATTATGATAGAGAAATCGCCCTAGTAGCGGAGATTCCAGATGGCAGGCGAATAATTGGTGTTGTCAGATTAATCATTGACCCTGACGGAAAAAGCGGAGAATTTGCTGTTTTAGTTGGTGACCAATGGCAAGGATTTGGCCTAGGCATCAAGCTCATGGATTCTCTCATCAAAATGGCCAAGGACAAGCATCTGAAAAAAATATACGGTTACGTCATGGCTAATAACTATAAAATGTTGAAGCTTTGTAATGGGTTAGAATTCAAGGCTGAAAAAATCGATGATGAAACCTTGATGGTATCTCTTGACGTGTGTTAAGCACCAACTTTTCTAGGATAATGACTTTCGTTAAAGGTAAACGGAGACACAACAAACTTAATTTATGCGTTGAACGACCCTTAACTCTGAGGCTAAATTTAGAAATGGTTACATTAAACCTTGAAAAAATTTTCGACCCCCAAAGTGTAGCCATCATTGGAGCCAGTGACGTGGAAGGTTCAGTTGGATATGCTTTAGTTAAAAATTTTAGTCAACTGGGTTACGGTGGCAAAGTTTACTTAGTGAATATTAGAAAGCCTGAGATTTTAGGAGTTAAAACATACAAAACAGTTGATCTGATTCCAGAACCTGCTGATTTAGCCATAATTGCAACGCCTGCCAAAACTGTTCCGGATGTTATGGAAGAATGCGGAAGGGCGCACGTGAAAGGCGTAATTATTGTTTCTGGAGGCTTCAAGGAGACCGGTCTTGCAGGAAAGTCTTTGGAAGATAAAATTCTTGAAATAGCCAAGAAATATAATATTCGAGTAGTTGGTCCAAACTGCATTGGCATAATCCACCCAAAAATAAATCTTAATGCTACCTTCTTGGACAAGATGCCTAAACCAGGTAACATTACCTTTATATCCCAAAGCGGCGCGTTAGGCTCAGCAATTCTGGACTGGGCAATCCATGAAAACATTGGCTTCAGCAATTTCGTCTCGGTTGGGTCAATGATTGATGTTGACTTCGGCGATTTGATTGATTATTTTGGTTCTGACCCAAAAACTAAGAGTATACTCATATATATAGAAGGAATAACCGAAGCCCGCAAGTTCATGAGCGCAGCAAGACACTTTGCAAGAACCAAACCTATAATCGTCGTGAAATCAGGCAAATTTGATGAGAGTGCAAAAGCCGCGGCTTCTCATACTGGTTCACTTTCAGGAGAAGATGACGTTTATGATGCAGCATTCAAACGAGCAGGCATTGTGCGGGTTGAAGAGATTGCCGATTTGTTTAACGCCGCTGAGGTTTTAGGAACCCAGCCATTACCGAAAGGGCCAAGACTTGCTGTAATAACTAACGCTGGCGGTCCTGGGTTAATGGCTAATGACGCTTTGATCGCTCGGGGAGGCAAATTGGCTGAGCTGAGCGAAAAAACAATGGATATGCTTAACAGTGTTTTGCCCCCTTTCTGGAGCAGAGGCAATCCGATTGATGTTCTTGGAGATGCAAGAGTTGACCGCTATAAAACTGCGGTTAAAGCTTGCCTAAACGATGATGCTATTGATGGTGTAATAGTTATTTTCACCAAGCAAGCAGGTTCAGAACCGGTAGAGATAGCAAAAGGCATAGTAGAACTTGTTCAAGGCAAAGACTACCCGAACAAAACAATCCTCACCTCTTTCATGGGTTTTGATTCCGTGCAGGAAGCAAACAATATTTTTAACGCAAACAATATTCCAACCTACTCTACGCCTGAGCAAGCAATCAAAACATACATGTACATGTACAATTACCAGCGCAATCTTGAACTTCTTTATGAAACTCCTGAAGAATCACCGGTCGATGCTTCACCACCCAAACGCCCCATTTTGGCTATACTGAGAAATGCCTCGCTTGAAAACCGTGAAGAATTAACGGAGAGTGAAGCACAAAAAGTACTCAAATACTACAATTTTCCAGTTTTAAAAACTATGGTTGCCCACAACGTTGACGAAGCGGTTACGTTGGCACATGAAATTGGGTTCCCTGTGGCTTTAAAAATTCTTTCACCCCAAATTGTCCACAAAAGTGAGGCAGGCGGAGTTATCTTAAATGTAAATTCGGCAAGCGCGGTGCGTGAATCCTTTGAATTATTAGTCCAAAGAGCAAAAACCTACAATTCGAATGCTCAAATAAACGGCGTCATTGTCCAACCTATGATTGAGAAAAATGGCTATGAATTAATAATTGGCGGAAAAACCGATTCTGTCTTTGGACCAGTGATACGGTTCGGCATGGGTGGCGCAGGTGTGGAACTATACAAGGATTATTCAATCGGGCTTCCACCATTAAATACTACGCTTTTACGCCGCATGATGGAGGAAACAAAGGTTTACCAGCTTCTGAAAGGATATCACAATGCGCCACCCGTTAATCTTAAACGGCTTGAGGAAACTATGCTACTCTTATCTCAGTTATTCATCGATTTTCCGCAATTAAAAGAAATCAGTATCAATCCACTATTGGTAAATGAGAAAGACGCCTGTATTCTTGATGCAACAATAGCAATCGACAGAAACAAAGTTTGCAAGAAATTTGAACCTCACGCACATATGGTGATTAGTCCTTACCCCAAAAAATACGAGATGCCTTGGTCTCTTAAAAACGGTCAAGAAGTGCTGTTGCGACCTATAAAACCCGAAGACGAGCCCATGTGGCTTGAGATGTTCCAAAGCTTCTCTGAGGAAGCCATCCGCTACCGGTTCTTCCAGATACTTAAAGATACACCACATGAAGTTCGAGTACGCTACTGCAACATTGACTACGACCGAGAAATAGCCATCATCGCAGAATTAGCCGAAAATGGACGAAGAAAAATATTGGGAGTAACACGTCTTAGCATAGAAGCAGATGGAAAAAGCGGTGAAATGGCTTTCATAGTAACTGACTGCTGGCAGGGCCTAGGCTTAGGAACCAAAATGGTTGATTACGTGCTTGACATAGCTAAGGAAAAAGGCGTCGAAAACATCTATGCGATAATGTTACTCGATAATTATCGAGCTTTAAGCCTTACAAAGAAAATGGGTTTCAACCTTGAACACTTAAGCGACGGCACAGTAAAAGGCGTTTTAGACCTCAAAAATATGGATGCGGATGGTCGATGTCTCCGACCAAAGATTTCGCAGAAAGTTGTAGCAGAAGAGTAGCGGATTATTCAAGCTTCAGAAGAAAAAAGAGACATCCAAGAGCGGCAGAGTTCACTCCTTCTTAACTGTTCTCAGAAGGTTGTTCTATACCTGTATATACTGTATAGGGTTATTTACAATAAATATGTGATAATTATGAAATTTATGCAAATATTTTAATATTTTTATGTTTCAAATTATTCTTTCAGCGCAATTGATACATTGCAGCTTCCACAGCTTCTTGTAATTTATCGTGTTTTTCGGGTAAAATTTACTAAGTCCTTCCTTAACCCTTTTATATCAGATTTTTCCGTAGTGCCGTTAAGGAAAAAAGATCCGCTAAAATCAAAGGAGGATTAAATGTTTGTCTGAGATGGACAATAGACGTTTGTTGTTAGAAAAAGTGCTCAAAGAACACAATTATCAAGAAAGTGCTCTTCTAGAAATCCTGCATCGTGCCCAAGAAATTTACGGTTATTTAGATAAAGATTTGCTTATGGATGTAGCAGAATCACTTAACATTCCTCCGAGTCACGTTTATGGCGTAACAACCTTCTACAGCTTCTTCAAACTTAAGAAACCAGGCCAACACATTGTAACTAGTTGCTTAGGAACTGCGTGCTACGTGAAAGACGTTGAACAAATCATGGAGGCAGTTGAAAAAGAATTTAGCGTCAAACGTGGAGGCTCGACAACAGACGGGAAACTTTCCCTACTAATTACACGTTGCATCGGCGCATGCGCTATGGCACCGAACATTGTGGTTGATGACGAAGTTATAGGTAAAGCCACAAAAGAAATAGTGATAGAAAAAATAAGAAACGTACTTGGAGGAATTAAAGCTGAAACTCTCTGATCTCCAGAAAATAACAGAGCAAGAACTTGATTTTCAAAAGGCTTACAAATACCGCATTAATGTTTGCTGTTCAAGCGGCTGTGTTCCTTTTGGAGCACTCAAAGTACTAAAAGCATTCGAAGATGCTGTGAAAGAATTAGGCGTCGATAATGAATGTAAAGTTGCGCGTACAGGTTGCATCGGTACATGTTCTGTCGGTCCAGCAGTACTCATTGAACCAGGAGATTACCTTTACCAAGCTGTCACTCCGGAATCAGCGAAAGAAATAGTCCGTGACCACGTAGTTCTTGGTTTACCAGTTAAAGACATGCTCTATAAAAATGATGCATACTTCAAAAAACAACATCGACTCGTCTTGCGGAACGCTGGAAAAATCGACCCGTTAAGAATTCAAGATTACATTTCTGCAGGTGGCTACTCTGCCATAGCTAAATGCCTCGCAACGATGACGCCACAAGGAGTAATATACGAAGTTACAGCCAGCGGCCTTAGAGGTCGAGGCGGCGCGGGTTTCCCAACTGGGCAAAAATGGGGTCTCGTATCAAGGTCACATAATACTCCCAAATACATAGTTGCCAACTTAGATGAAGGAGATCCAGGTGTATTCGCTAACAGAACCTTAGCTGAAGCTGATCCGCACGCTATCATCGAAGGCATGCTTATCGCAGCTTATGCTATCGGAGCAGAAAAAGGCTACATATACATAAGATCCGAGTATCCATTAGCTATTCAAACACTAGTGAAAGCTATAGCTCAAGCAAAATCAATGTCATTACTGGGTGATAATATTTTGGAGACCCAATTCAAGTTTGATCTTGAGCTGCGGTTCGGCGCAGGCGCATTCGTAGCTGGAGAAGAAACAGCTATTCTCGCCTCAGTTGAAGGACGAAGAGCGATGCCTCGACCACGTCCACCATACCCAGCTAACTCTGGTTTATGGCAGAAACCAACGCTTATACAGAACGTTGAAACCTTAGCCAACACACCGCTAATCATACAAAACGGCGGCTTGTGGTTCTCAAAAATGGGCACGCCGCGATGCAGTGGAACCAAATGCTTCTCATTAACTGGGAAAGTTAACAATCCAGGCTTAATCGAAGTGCCAATGGGAACCACACTTAGAGAGGTAGTATTCGAAATCGGCGGTGGCGTTCCTAACGGGAAAAAATTTAAAGCGGTTCTTGTTGGTGGTCCCTCAGGCGGTTGCCTACCTGAAACATTGCTTGAATCTCCAATCGATTATGAGTCATTAACAAAAGTTGGAGCAATTATGGGTTCAGGTGGTATCGTAGTACTTGACGAAGAATCCTGTATGGTTGATACTGCAAGGTTCTTCACCGACTTCTGCGTAGACGAATCATGCGGCAAATGCACACCTTGCAGGGCAGGCTTAGCTCTAGTTAAAGAAATATATGACAAAATTACTACAGGCGACGGAAAAATGGAAGACATCACTACTTTGGAAAAATCCAGTTCATTCATACGGGATGCAAGCCTTTGTGGCCTTGGACAAACAGCTCCCAACCCGGTTATAACTACTCTGCGATATTTCAAAGATGAATACGTCAAACACATAGTTGAAAAGAAGTGTGAAGCGGGTAAATGCTTCAAAAAAGTTAAGGTCGAGGAGGAGGAAGAATAAATATGATTGTTTCAAGTGTTAAACTTAAAATTGACGGCGTTGAAGTTTCAGTACCCGAAGGAACCACTATTCTGAAAGCTGCTACAGACAACGGCATACTAATTCCTACATTATGCAACATGGAAGGTTTAACCCCGTATGGCGGCTGTCGCATGTGCCTTGTCGAAATTAGCGGTTCACCAAAACTATTCCCAGCTTGCACAACACCAGTAGGACCAGAAATGCAAGTCACAACCGTTTCAGACCGGCTTAAAGAACATCGCAAGATGGTTGTCCAAATGCTCCTTGCTGAGCGGACTCACATCTGTGCAGTATGTGTAGCTAACGACCACTGTGAACTGCAAGCATTGGCAAACCAGCTTGGCGTTGATCACGTTATGTTTGAGCGGAACTGGAGCAAGGACGAGATTGATTTAACTCATGACTTCTTAGTTATTGACCGCAACAGATGCGTTTTGTGTACTCGATGCATACGTATCTGTGATCAAATTGAGGGCGTCCACACACTTGACCTTAAGCTGCGGGGTAAAGACGCTCAGGTAATCATGGATCTTGATGACCACTGGGCTAATTCTTGCTCATGCACTTCATGCCGCAAATGCGCAAAAGCTTGCCCGGTAGGAGCAATCTACATCGAATCAGAGCCCATCGAACACACCAAGCGTAAAGATATTGCCGAATTTATCTTGGACAGGAGGAACCGTAAATGACCGGAAAAATTAGAGTTGCCACCGTTTGGCTCAGCGGCTGCTCAGGTTGCCACATGTCCTTCCTAGACCAAGATGAGCGACTTGTTGATTTGGCCCAGAAAATACAGTTAGTTTATAGCCCCATCGCTGACGTAAAGGAATTTCCAGAAAACGTTGATGTAACACTCATCGAAGGCTCAATAGCAAACGAAGAGCAGCTGCACATGCTTAAGAAGGTAAGAACTCGAACGAAAGTTTTGATTTCATTTGGTGACTGCGCCGTAACAGGAAACGTTACGGCATTGAGAAATTCATGGCGCCACAGTGACCAAGCAGTGCTGGAACGAGCATACAAAGAAAAGTCTGATTTAAACGCTGCAATCCCAACCGATGTGCCTAAACTTTTGATTAAGACTCATCCACTTCACGAAGCAGTCAAAGTTGACTTTTTCATTCCCGGGTGCCCACCATCTGCAGACCTGATTAACTACGTGTTAACTGAGTTATTGGCTGGTCGAGCACCAAACATGGAGGGTAGATCAAAATATGGTTAAAAAAGAAATAAACGTTAAAGAAATCGTAATCAGCCCCGTTACAAGAATAGAAGGACACGCTCAAGTAAACATATTCCTAAATCATGATGATTCAGTAAAAGAGGCCAAATTCAAAGTAGTTGACTTTAGAGGCTTTGAAAAATTCACCGAGGGACGACCATTCTACGAAATGCCCAGCATAACCTCTAGATCCTGCGGAATCTGTCCAGTAAGCCACCTGCTAGCATCAGCTAAAGCATGCGACGCAATTGTCGGAGTTAGCCCCCCAGAAACCGCTGTAAAACTGCGCCGTTTGATGCATATGGGCCAAATGATTCAGTCACACGCCTTAAACTTCTATTATCTCAGCGCGCCAGACTTACTCTTAGGGATGGATTCAGACCCTGCAACAAGAAACATTTTCGGTCTAATAGACAAACAGCCTGAACTCGCATTGCAAGGCGTTAAGCTTCGAAAATTCGGTCAAGAATTAATCGAAAAAATCGCTGGCAAAAGAATACACTCAAGCGAATGGATTGTTCCAGGAGGAGCTAAATGGCCATTAACCAAGGAAAGAGCAGATTATTTGATAGGCAACGTGCCTGAAACGTTAGACCTCGCCCAGAAAACATTAGCTTTGTACAAGAAATGGTTATCAAACTTTGATGAAGAAGTAGAAAACTTCGGAAACTTCCCGAGCTACTACATGGGTTTGGTGACTCCAAGCGGCGGACTTGAACATTATGACGGCAAACTCAGAATAATGGACAAGAACGGAAAGGTAGTGGCGGAATGCGTTGACCCTGCAAAGTACAATGAATTCATTGCTGAGGCAGTTGAACCGTGGTCCTTCATGAAGTTCCCATACCTCAAATCAATCGGTTACCCAGAAGGCGCCTACCGGGTCGGACCATTAGCAAGACTTAACGTGGCTTCACACTGCGATACACCGTTTGCAGACCAAGAACTGAAAGAATTCAAAAAGCTGGGTAAGAACGGCGTAGTTCAAAGCACCTTCCACTATCACTATGCACGCTTGATAGAGCTACTGTTCTGCGTTGAAACCGCCAAAAAACTGCTTGAAGACCCAGAAATCCTCTCCGAACACGTTACATCCAAAGCAATGGTAAACAAATACGAAGGAGTCGGCGTGGCAGAAGCGCCAAGAGGCACCCTGATTCACCATTACAAGGTTGACCATCAAGGATTAATCACGTGGAACAACATGATCATCGCCACTGAACACAACAACCTCGCCTACAACCTGGCAATAACACAAGTCGCCAAAAAATACGTCAAGGCAAAACAGCTCCAAGAAGGCATGCTTAACAGAGTTGAAGCAGTAATAAGAGCATTTGACCCATGCCTGAGCTGCGCAACCCACGCTGTGGGCAGCATGCCCTTAGACGTGAAACTGATCGCCGCTGACGGAACAATAATCGACCGCAAAGTAAGATAAGCAGCATATTGTTTGCTGTTTTTTCTCTTTTGTTCTGTTTACTTTTTGCGTTCTGTGAGAACTTAACAGGCTCTAGCATAAACCAAGCGCTTGGATAAGATAATTGATTTAGTGTTCTTCTAACGCTATTGTACATAAGCCAGATTGGAAAACAACCAAAAACTCATATTACTAACTTAAAACTTTTTATAAAAAACAGGAAGAAACCCCACTTAAATTAAGGAAGAATCCTCTAAGCTTTGGCTGAACCTTTATTTATTTGACTTGGGAATTGTGAGTAAAACATGCAATATAGTGCTATCGAAGCCAGTCAAAGTGAAAATTCATGACTGAGACAGCCCAAACATCATCAGGCAAAGAGCCGATAAGAGCTTCCGAGCTAGACCCGAAATTTAAGTATGAACTGCTTAAAATGCACGGAAGCGAAAAAATTCTTAAGTGTTTCCAATGTGGAACATGCACTTCAGACTGCCCAGTTGCAAGATACAGCGATAGTTACCGTCCGCGAACCCTAATTCACATGGCTCAACTTGGCCTTCGTGACCGTGTGCTCAAAAGCGACACGTTATGGTTATGCGCCGCCTGCTTCACATGCACAGACCGCTGTCCACAAAACGTTGAAGTGGCAAGCGTAATCCGCGTGTTACGCAATTTAGCCGCGGAAAATGGCTGCGTACCCCAAGTTTTCAAAGAGCAAGCCGCAAGCCTGCTTGAATCAGGTTACGCTTACAAGATTCCTGAGTTAAGAATCAAAAAACGTGAATCGCAATGCTTACCGCCACTGCCGAAAGGCAATCCAGAGAAAGTGCGAAAAGCGCTCAAAGGCGTAAAATTCATTGAAAGCATCCAAAAACCAACTGGAGGACAACCCAGTGGGCAATAAGTACCTCATTTTCCTTGGATGCGCTATCCCCTACCGCGTTTCAGCTTACGAGATTTCCGCACGCAAAGTGCTCGCTAAACTTGGCGTTGAACTGGTTGAAATGCCCGAGTTCAACTGTTGCGGTTTACCGTTAGATCCAGTAAGCCATGAAACCATGCTTATTTTAGCAGCAAAAAACTTGGCGATGGCAGAACAACAAGGATTGAATATTCTCACCTTGTGCCCAGGTTGTGCTGGTACTTTAAAGAAAGTTAACAAGATTCTAAAAGAAGACAAAGCATTAAAAGACCAAATTAATTGTCACCTCAAAGAAATAGGTTTAGAATTTAAAGGAACTATCGAAACAAAACATCTCCTGCAACTGCTTAAGGAAGATGTTGGCGTAGAAAAAATAAAAGCCTCAGTTGTAAAACCGCTTACAATGCTTAAAGTCGCAGAACACAACGGTTGCCATATCCTAAGACCCAAAGAATATATTGGCTTTGACGACCCGGAAGATCCCCAAACCCTCAAAATGCTCATAGAAGCAACGGGAGCCACATGTCTCGACTATATTGATGAAACAGAATGCTGTGGAGCACCAAGCGTCGGAGTCAGCGACAAAATTGCACTGCAACTCGCCAGAGACAAACTAAACCACGTGAAAATGGTTGATGCTCAAGCTTTAATCACGATTTGCCCGTTTTGCCACATAATGTATGATACAAACGAGTTGCGTATAGAGAAAATGTTTAACGAAGTCTATGGCATTCCAATTCTCCATTACCCGCAACTACTCGGGTTAGCAATGGGCATGACACCAGAAGAATTAGCCTTCAATGAACTCCGAGTAAACGCATCAAAAATAATACAACAAGTAAACGAGACCGCAAGCAAATAAACGGAAAAACCTGTCAAAAATAATTTTTTACTTGACTGCACTGCGAATTAGCCTCCATGACGTTTTAATTTTTTCAATTCACTCAATAAGACCACAAGTTTACTCATTATAAGTGTTTTAAGAATTAGCCTCATTCTACATAATCTGAAGTTGTTCTGAACGTACCTAACGGTTAGAACAAGATTATGAGTTCTAGCAACATAAAAAAATAGTAGTGCTTTCAAATTAGAAACTGCACATGGCAAGTTGTGCGTCTAGATGGTTTCGTGTTTCTCTAAAGTGTGGTGGCCTATGTCTAAACCTTCTTTCTCGCAGAACTCCAGAACCTTAGACACTGTTCTTAAATCGATTTGCTTTATTTTCTCTTCTTCAGGCCCGACGACTTCGATGATTAAGCCCAGTCCTCCAATTCCGCAACACGTATAGACATTTCTATAGACTCGCACATCATATTCCGGCGGAAGCTTCATCTCTTCAATTGTTTCCTTGACCTTATCGATTAAGAAATCAACTTGGCTAGGCTTTGAGGCATTGATAAAGTGGACTTCTCTGCAACCAATCTTGGACATTATACCACTTTGGGGGCTATCAGGGTCACTGGCAAAGTTGACCAAGGCATACTGAACATGGTTGAAATGGCTTTTCGAGCTTACGACCCATGCTTTGGATGTGCAACACACTTTGCCGTGGGGTAAATGCCGCTGACCGTTGAAGTCTTCGACGCTGAAAAACAGTTAATCAGCAGAGTAAAACGTTAATTTAACCCATTTTTCTTAAGGGCAATCTTTTTTTTATTTTGTTTCTTTCGAGTAAAAGCACCGGCATCCTATGCGAAATGGAAATTACACTAAACAAAGCCTGCACTGGCGAATCCTGCTCAAACTGCGATCCACTAATGTGCTGCGACAAACCCATGGTTAAAAAGAGCGCATCAAAGAGAAAGACATAAAAAAACGCTTTTGTTGATCAGCCCTAATTTCACATTTTGTTTTTTATAAAATGGAAAGTTCTGACCATTAAGCTAATCAGCATGCTTTTATTTGTGGCGTAGGAACTTATCCTTAACAAACTTGCGTTGACGAAGGAAGCTGAATGGTTGAGCTCAGAACACAAGAACAACAATTACTCTCCGCAATACAAACACATGGCGGAAAAGCCTCAGTAGAACAGTTGATTGATGCTTGCGGTTTCCCAGATACGGCCGTCATGCGCACTGGGCTCACTCTTCAAGAAAAAAAACTAATCACCATACATGCTGAATACCAAAGCGTCATCAAATTGACGGGCGAAGGCGAGTCATACGCGAAAAACGGCTTGCCCGAACGCAAACTCATCCACGCTGTGGCTCAGCTGGGCGGAGCCTCGGACCTTAAAAAAGCGGCGCAACAAGCGGGAATTGAACCGCAGTTCGTGCAGATTGCGCTTGGATGGACGATAAGAAAAAAATGGGCACTCTACACTTCTAGCGACAACACGATACGCATAACCGAGACGTTGCTGCATCAAGCCTTCATTGAGGAAGGATGCGACGAAACCCTCCTCAAATACCTAAAAGACAAACACCAAGCAGCACTCGAAAACCTAAGCCCACAACTAAAAACAGCAGCCGAACAACTAAAAAAACGCACACTCTTAACCATCGAACCCAAAACCACACGCACACTCCAAATCACTCAGAAAGGCAAAAAAGCGACCTCAGAAGCCACAGCAGCCCCTCAAGAAGTAACCCAACTAACGCCAGAACTTATAATCACAGGCAAATGGCACACCTCAAAACTGCAAAAATACAACATAGAAGCGCCAGTAGCCAAAGCATGGCCTGGGAAAAAACATCCCTACCTGCAATTCCTCGACGAAGTCCGAGCCAAACTCGTGCAGTTAGGCTTCCAGGAAATGACGGGCACAGCTGTCGAAACCAGCTTCTTCAACTTCGACGCTCTCTATGTGCCGCAGGACCATCCAGCACGTGAACCAAGCGACATCTACTACATCAAAGACCCAGAGTACGGCGAGATAGGACCACATGGGGAAGCGGTGGAGCACGTTTCGGAGACTCATGAGAACGGCTGGATAACGGGTTCAGCAGGATGGGGATACAAGTACTCGCTGCTATCAGCCCAAAGGTTGATTCTGCGTGGTCACGCCACATGCCTCAGCGCCCGAACGTTGGAGAGCAAAAATTATCGTGTTCCAAGCAAACACTTCTCCATCGCCCGCGTTTACCGCCCAGAAATAACCGACAAAACGCACCTCTCAGAATTCAACCAAGTGGAAGGCATAATCATAGATGAAAACTTGACACTTAAAGACCTTTTAGGCGTGCTGGGCAAGTTTGCCGTGGAGATGGCTGGAGCAGACAAAGTATGCTTCAAACCTGACTATTTCCCATTCACGGAACCCAGCGTTGAACTCAGCGCCTACAAAGAAGGCTACGGCTGGGTAGAATTCGGCGGCTCAGGAATCTTCCGTCCCGAAGTGACCTTGCCGCTTGGCGTAAAAGAACCCGTCATCGCATGGGGGCTTGGCGTAGACCGTCTCTTCATGATGCGTGCGGGCATTGAGGATATTCGGATGATTTTTAGCCAAGACCTTGATTGGCTAAGGAGAAAACAGGTGACATAAATGCCCACAATCGATGTAGAATACCAGGAACTTGAACGCCTGCTTAACATGAGCTTTCACGGTGACATGGCAAAGCTGGACGAAATCTTAGCCAGCATCAAGGGCGAAGTCAAGCTCTACAACGAGCGGGAAGGCGTCGTCAGCATAGAAATGAAAGACACCAACCGCCCGGACCTCTGGAGCGTGGAAGGCTTAAGCAGAGCGCTCCGCGGCTACCTAAACCAGGAAAAAGGGCTCAAGCAGTACGTGGCAGGCAAATCCGCCATAGAAGTTAACGTTAACGCACAACTCTTTAACATCCGTCCATTCATCGCTTGCTCCGTGGTAAAAGACGTTCACCTAACTGACCCGATAATCCGCGGCTTAATGCACCTTCAAGACAAACTTGATAAAACTTACGGCAGAAGCAGGCAAAAAACGTCCATCGGTATGTATAACATAGACTTGATAACTCCGCCGTTAGAGTACACGGTTGCTAAACCCCTCGAGGTAAGTTTTGTTCCGTTGAGCTTTACAGAAAAAATGAGTTTAACAGAAATCCTTGAGCGTCATCCTAAAGGTATTGAGTACGGAGACATCGTTAAAAAAAACTCTGTCTACCCCATGCTATTTGACTCTAAAGGCAACGCGTTGTCTTTTCCACCAATCATAAACTCAAACGACCTTGGCAAAGTCACTGAAGAAACACGCAACCTGCTAGTTGAAGTGACGGGCACCATGCATAAAACAGTGCTAAACACCCTTAACCTGGTCACTTCTGCCCTAATTGACCGAGGCGGAAGGGCTTACGCCGCAACAATCCATTACCCACAACAGTCAGAGTACCCGGACAAAGAGGTGGTGACCCCGGATTTTAGTTGCAGGCGTACATCTTTGAGCGTCGAGTACACGAATAAGCTTTTAGGGCTGAAGCTTTCGGCACAGCGCATTTCTGAGCTTCTGTTAACGGCAGGTTTAGGCATCGAAAAAACGCAGGCTGACAGCATAGAAGTGTTTGTCCCATGCTACCGCGTAGACATAATGCACCAAGTCGACCTAATAGAGGACGTCGCCATCGCTTACGGATACAACAATATTGAGCCGCTTTGGCGCGAATTAGCCACCACCGGACGAGCAAAACCAGACCAGCATCTAATCAATGTTGCACGGGAACTTATGGTTGGGTTAGGCTACCAAGAAATCTTAACCTACACTTTAACAAATCAGGAAAGCCTCTTCGAAAAAATGAACACACAAAAAACCAAAAATGTTGAGCTCGCAGACCCCAAAGTCGTCACCATGACGTGCCTACGCAACTGGCTACTGCCGAGCCTCATGGAGTTTCTCAGCAACAACCAATCTACAGAGTTTCCTCAGAAAATATTTGAACTTGGCAAAGTTACCCTGCTAGACGAAGCAGAGGAGACAAAAACGCGGGATGAAGAATGGCTCTGTGGCGCAACAGCGCATGCAAACTCGAATTTCAGCGAAATAAAATCAGCTCTAGACGCGTTTATGAGCAATTTCGGGGTTGATTGGCAAATAAAAGAAACTACTCATCCAAGCTTCATCGAAGGCAGAGCAGGCAAAGTAATCGTTGCAGGCTCAGAGGTCGGAGTCGTCGGCGAAGTCAACCCGCTTGTGCTTGAAGCATGGAAACTGGAAAATCCCACAGCAGCCTTCGAAATTAACTTCCGGAAAATCCTCAAAACCAAATTAAACAAATAAGCAAAACCCAGAACTCCTTAATCAAAAGAAAAAGCAAAAACAACCTCCAAAATCAAGCCATAATTTGGCGAAGCGACATGAATGGATGCTTTTGCAAAACATTACGTCAAAAACAAAAAGTGATCACTTAACGGTTCTCTCATTATAGCTGTCTTAAGAGGAAAGGCTTAATAAATCGTTAAGTTGAATTTGGTGTGAAAGGCGAACGCTTTGGGTCTTTCAAGAATGGAGAAGTACCTCGTCGTCATTAAGGTCTTAGCAAACTGGGATTCAATGACGCAAAAGCAAATAGTTTGCAAAGGCGACGCTAATTTAGCCTTGCCGAAAGAATACCTTAACTTTCTAGTAAAGTTAGACTTAATCGCAGAAAAAACCTTTGGAAACAAAAAAGTATATTCTATCACAGAGAGAGGACAGAGGCTATGCAAATATTTCAGATTAAACGACGACGATGACGACTCAATATTTGACGGAACCAAAATAACCCGAATCGACTAAACATCCAAGTCTAAACTTTTTTAAACTGGAATCAGATGAGTAGCTGGTCTCAATAGGGAACTGGCATGATTTTGGTTTCGTCTGATTTAACCGAAAAGGTTCTGTTTAGTTCCCTAAAGAATTTGATGACTGATACTCCGCGGGCAGTGTTAGCATAAACTGCGCCGCTTTTCTCAGTCTCTCTCTCTTCAATTAGTCCTTGTTTAATCAGAAAATCCAAGCATCCTTTCAGAATATTGCATTTGAGGTTTGCCTCATGCATAATCTGAGATACCTTCAGCGGCCCTGTTTGCTCTAAAACGTTAAGAATATCAACGTACATTTCCAGTTTGGAACCCATTTTTTAACCCGACCTAAACATAAACTGAATTTCAGTATTAACGATTTGTGCGTATCAAAAAACAACACCACGCGAAGCAATTATGAGGCATAAATGTCTTGTTTTTCCTCAATTTCTTTGAGCCTTTTAGTATCATGTTTACTCAAAGTTGTCCAAACGGTGATCCATTAAAATAAGATTGAAACTGCCCAGACTTACTGGAGAGAGCCAGAACAAGTATAAATCTTAATTCATCCATATGGCCATATGGTAATAGTAGTATGCCTCTTAGAGTACAAATAAATCCTAAAGTGGAAGAGAAGTTCAGGGAAGCAGCCATGAAACGCTTCGGCTATGGAAAAGGAGCGTTAAGCAAAGCCGCCGAGGAAGCCATCATTAAATGGCTTTCATCAACCGAAAATGAAGTCGCTGACTTTGGAGGTGACCCCGTGAAAGCCATAGAAGGACTACTTAAAGATGTTAACGTAGACTCAGTGACTTTACAGAATGAGACACAGAAGGCTTGGGCAAAAAAAGTGCTAACTATTGCACATTGTTGACACCAACATTTCCAGAAATCCTTTCGCGCCAAGAAATTGATAAAAATTTAGAACCATGAGAGGGTTCCGTTTTTTCTTGCGGTTTTTAGGCACCATTCATAGATGTAGTATCCTACGGGTACGATGATTGCGCACATTAGCCCCAAAATCTCCAAGTTAGGCATGATCATGGCGATGGTGGAGCCTGTTATAATTTCTTTGATGCATGTCATGAAATAGTATGGTGGAGTTATGTAGGCGATTATTCGCAGGGGTGCCGGCAAGATTTGTGGTGGGAAAAGCACGTTCCCAAACAGGCTTATTGCTATGGTCATTAGCGCTGTTACGGGGTCGCCTTGTTTGGTTAGAATCAGTATTCCCGAGCCAATCATGCTGATACCGATGAATGTGCCGATGCCTAAGACTAACACAATCAGTGTCCCAACAATGTTGATGGTGAGGACTACTCCGAAAAAGTACACGCCGATAAGCAGGTAAATTGCTACCACGCCTGTGCTCCAGACAAAACCCCAAATTGAACTGCCAATGATGAATGTCGTTAAACTTGTAGGCGAAACCAAAACTTCTTCAAGCGCCCAAGGGTTGATGGTTTTTTGCACGAGTGTCAAGGCTTGTCCAAGGTAAGTGTTGAAGGCTAATCCGATAAGTAGGTAAGTTGTGTAGTTCGTATGGTACAGTTCAGTTACAGTTTGGTTAACTGAGCTTTGTCCAAGATAAGCGAAGGATAATGCCCCGAAAACTGCTGTGAAAATAAGAATGAGAATGTTTGTTTTGTAGGTCGAGAAGCTTACCATGTCCCGCTTCATGAAATACCAGATTTTCTCAAGTTCAGCCCCCACACCCATGCTGTCAAGCCTTCTTAGTTAACTCGATGAACGCGTCTTCCAAGCTTGGTTCTTCCTGCTTAAAATTGATAAGCTTAATTTTTTGTTCAAAAATAAAATCGAAGATTAGCGGCAGCTGATCCACGCTTTTCAACTCAACGCGCAAAGCTTGCTCGTCAGGCATTAAGTTTGGCTCGGCTTCTTCTGTCACAGCAATAACCCCTTGCAACGAACGTATTTTTTCAATCTGAGCCTGAGTTACCTGTTCAAATGTTAGGTAAATTAACTCGTCCTTCTTGATTTTTGCCCGCAAAGCATCAGGGGTGTCAAGCGCAACTATTTTGCCCTGTTTAAGGATGCCGATTTTAGTGCAGATCTGCGCTGCCTCCTCAATATAATGCGTTGTGTACAGCACCGTTTTACCTGTTTCTTTGACCATGCTTTTAACAAAGTCGCGAACGTGCCGTGAAGAAATCGCGTCTAACCCCGTTGTTGGCTCGTCAAGAAGAATTATAGGCGGGTCAGGGAGCAGCGTTCTTGCAAGCGCCAGTTTCCTTTTCATGCCTCCAGAATACTTCTGGTAAAGTTCAAAAGCGCTGTTTTCTAACCCCACGAGCTTTAGCACTTCTAAAATCTTCTCGCGCCGTTTTTGCCTTGGCACATTATAGGTTGCAGCGTAAAATTCCAGGTTTCTGAAACCATTCAGCCGCCAAAAGAAGCCTCTTTCTCCAACACTGAAAAGGGTTCCAAGCGACCGTTTAACCTTCATTTGCTCCTTAACTACGTCGTAACCGTTGACTAAAGCAGTTCCACTGTCGGGCGGAAGAAGAGTGCACAGCATCTTAACCAGAGTCGTTTTCCCCGCACCGTTGGGGCCAAGAAGCCCAAAAAGCTCCCCCCTCTTAATCTCCAGATTGAGGTTGTCGACGGCGTTTACGATAACTGTTTTGCGTTTAAAAAACCCGCCCTCTGAACTCTGAATTTTTGACTTAAACGTTTTCGTTAAGTTAATCGTTTGAATGGCGTTTTCGTTCTGCAACCATTAAACCTCTCAATCCCAATATACCCATTAACCAAGCAAAACCCATCAAATATAACTTCAGTTATCGAAGCAAACAATTAAGCATTCCGTAAAACACAACAACTTTACCTAATCATACGCCACAACACAACAAACTTTTCCGCAATACTTTAGCAGCTCATGGATTGCGGTTGCACAGTGACAGTTTTTTTGACCTTAGTGTGCAGTTCAGACCTAAAATTTGTATGTTGATTTAAAGAGGGAGGTTTTCTCAGTGCACCTGCAGCTTTTTTCTGGCAACAGGTTTAAAGCTGGTGAATACAATGGGTAAGCTGTTGGGCATTTTCATATATTTCTGGTAGCGGCAACTGCAAGTACGCGCCGTACCTGTTAAAGTAGGGTGCGCCTTTTCTCGAGAACAAAGTTAAAACTTTGCCTTCATGGTTGATTTTATAGCCCAAGTTGCTTGGCTCGTGTCCTCTTATCAAAATCTTAGCGTTCAACTTCCCAAGAACATCAGCCGTTACTTTTTTGCCAAAGAGGTGCCCTGCGCCCCTCGGCGAAAAAGAAACACCTTCCACGCTTTCGTCGGGGTCGCTCCAAAGCAAATCTTCCAGCAAAGCCACGTTGCAATTTTCTTGAGCTTGAGCAATATCTTCAAGACTGGTGATTTGCGGAGACACACCGCCGTGAACCATCAAATAGCGGTCCTCAACAAACGCAGCATTATAGAAATAAGCGAATAAAGCACGGGTTTTCTCGTAAGCCACCCTCCAACCTTCCCCGAACCTGTTTTGGAATTGAAAAGGCAAATCATGCGGGTAACCCAACAAATCTTTTGGCGCTTCGTGGTTTCCACGCAAAAGAACAACTTGCCTGGGAAAAGCAAGCTTGAGCTTCAGAATTGCGAAGTAGATTTCTGCTGACTTGCCGCCTCTGTCGCCGTAATCGCCCAAAAAAATCAACGTTGCCTCTTTGGTTTTCTCCATTTTCTCTATAAATCGGCTACTTTGCAGGATAATGATGAGGATTTCTAGGTCCCCATGTAAGTCGCCGATTACAAGTGCTTCGCCCGTCGGTTCAAGTTTAACTAACCGGTTTATAATGGTCAAGTTGCCAATTTGCCCGTTCTCATTGTGCAGCAAGGACATGGCTTTATCCACTGTCTCGATGAAGCCGCTACTTTGAATGCTTAAAGCTTCTTCGACAAGTAAAGATAAATCCAAAGCGAAACCCGGCAACTATGGAATCTGAACTTTTATTTCAATTGAGCTGTAAATATCTCTTTCAATTGACCGCTTGAGACTGCTGATTTTATCAATAGCCTCTTTGTACGCGTTTTCTTTGACAGCTTCATGTGTTTCTATAATAGTTTTTCTCACTCTAAGCTGCTCAACCTGCGCCTGAAACACGGAAAGGTCCCGTTTTACTTCATCCATCATTGGAGAACCCGACAACTGTTCACTTGTGGTAGCCTTTTCCACGCATCTTATTTGAAGCTTGGCAAGTGAGTCTGTCTTTAGTATCTCATTTATGGTCTGCTCGGCTTTTCTTGCTTTATCAGATTTTAATTTAAGCTTGTCCTCAACCATTAGACCCTCCAGCTTCTGCAAAATCTCCTTAAGCATCGGATAACCAATCTCTTCAGAAGTCAACGCTTCAAAAGGATTCTCCAAATACTGATTTACCTTGTTTAGCTCATCCGGAGTTATTCCACCTCCACCGCCCGAGGTGGCTAATGCCTGCATTTTTATGAAGGGCTTTTGCAGATACCTGAGCGAATTTTTCAATTCACAGCTTAACATGTCTATTTCGGCGTTCACCGCGTTTAGCTTGTCAATCGGTCCGCTATTTTTCAACTCAGCAACTTTTTGTTCCAAGTCAGCTATTTCTTTTTCGATCGGTGTGCGCTCATCCTTTATTTTTTGTTTTTCTTCTCCGATTGTAGCTAATTGTTGCTGGATGTTTTGAAGTTCATTTAGAAAATGGAAGGCTTCTTCCAAAGTTTTAGTTTTAACGTACTCTTCTGTGACAAAGTCATTGAGCGTCGCATAGGCTTGTTTAGATCTTTCGTAGATGGCTAAAAATTTTCTTCTATCCATAATGAAGAAGGGTGAAATTCTTGGAAACCAATTCTTAATGTCTATATCCATTACCATAAAGACTTTTTGAATTTCCTGAGCATACCTATTTAGGGTATCAAAGGAGATTTCTTCGGGAGGACTGATTTTTTTGAGGCGGTCAAGAAATAAATGAGCAAGCTTGTTTAGGGCTCTGGCTCGATTGTAAACTTTCATGTTTCTTCT
>Ga0187891_1001075_pt1 | contig 24434 bp, 19 predicted proteins | sample June2016WEW_21_4_FD_132990 | JGI IMG/M metagenome (GOLD analysis project Ga0187891, IMG submission 132990) | Peatland microbial communities from SPRUCE experiment site at the Marcell Experimental Forest, Minnesota, USA - June2016WEW_21_40 | ecosystem: Environmental > Terrestrial > Soil >... | reverse complement strand
CTTGCCGTGATCGATGTGCCCAATCGTCCCGATGTTCATGTGCGGCTTTGAAAGATCAAACTTTTCTTTGCCCATAGTGTCTCTGCTCCGTTGTTCCAGCCCGAAAGCCCATGTCTCGGGATTGCCCAGATTCCGGAATGCAAGCCTCCAACAGGTTGCGTCGATGAGTTTCCACTTGCTCAGAACCTCTAAACTCTGGAGCCGATGAGCGGAATTGAACCGCTGACCCCGTCCTTACCAAGGACGTGCTCTACCAACTGAGCTACATCGGCCCACTTCGAAGCTATCAGCCGTCAGCTCTCAGCTTTCAGCCAACCGAGAAGCAAAAGCTGAGTGCAGAGAGCTGACGGCTGATAGCTCCTTGGAGCGGGAGACGGGAATCGAACCCGCGACCAACAGCTTGGAAGGCTGTGACTCTACCATTGAGTTACTCCCGCATCCCCAAATCGGAAACTGGAAATCGGGACCTGGAAAGTGGCTGACGACGGCCAGATTGAATCTCTCCCCCAGTTTCCATTTTCCAGTTTCGATTTTCCAGCATCTGGTGGACAGGGGAGGGTTCGAACCTCCGTAGACCGCAAGGGTCGGCAGATTTACAGTCTGCTGCTTTTGACCACTCAGCCACCTGTCCGCAACTCGTTTCGGCGTGCGCCGACACGGACAATCACGCCCCTTCGCTCCGTGTTCGGGTCCCGTCAGTTTGAGCCAAGTAGTTCGTGTCTGCGGTTGGACGCGGGCACACCCCGATTCCCGCGCAAAGCTGAGTATTTACCAGATTTGATAATACCGCTCCCTAAACTTCGACCACCGCCCGCCGGTTATTCTCGTGGCTCTGCGCGCTCAAGCTGGAGCTGGCGAAGGGATTCGAACCCCCGACCCTCTGATTACAAATCAGATGCTCTACCGGCTGAGCTACGCCAGCCGCGCAAACCAAACAATTGTACCTGAGCGGACTCAGAATTGCAAGGAAAAATTTTCTGACGTGGGTCAGCCGTGCAGGTATTTTGTTGGGTTCACCGGGGTTTCCTTAACGTGTACCTCGTAATGAAGGTGTGGTCCTGTCGTTTTGCCGGTCATTCCCACCGCGCCGATGACCTGCCCGCGTTTGAGGACTTGGCCGACCACTACAAAGATCCTGCTTAAGTGTCCGTACTTGGTTGTCAACCCGTAGCCGTGGTCGATCAGGATTTCGTTGCCATAACCCGACTTCGGCCCAGCTTCCAGAACGATTCCATCAGCCGCAGTCTCCACCCGGGTGCCGAACGGAACCGAAATGTCTACGCCGGCGTGGAAAGCACCCTCCCCACTAAATGGATCCATGCGTTGCCCAAACCCCGCGGTGATCTGCCCTCGCACGGGCCAGATGGAAGGTACGGCAGTCCGGGCGATGAGGGGATTGGAGAACATTCCCCTCCCCAAGTCGTTACCGTCCGGATCGAGGGAAGCTCTGCGGATCAGGTTAAATGCGTACAGAGAAGCGCGGAAACTGGAGTCCACGGAGGCATTGGTTTGAGTTGCCAGAGCGAGAACTGCGGAAGGGAAGCGTGGACGGCGCTCATCACCAAAACCGTAAGTCAGCGCCACTTCCGCCGCCAGCGATTGCAACGAGTCCAACTTCGCGTTGGTACTGGTTACGGCGCTCTCCAGCGTCCGATATTGCGTCTTTAGGGCTTCCCGCTCACTGCGAACGTTGTTGTAATTCGAGACCTTGAGGAGCATTCTGGCATAACTGTTGGCGAGTGCCGCGACGGTCATGATTCCTACCGCGCTAAGAGCCAGAAGCATATGAATAAGGTAGAATGGCAGTTGAATCTTGTGGAGCCTGCCATGGGCACCGGGAAATATAAGGAAGGCATAAAACTTCTTCTGCATCTATAAATTCTCCCGTCGGAGTATTATTTCGTGCTATGAATTCCCTAGCGGCGTACAGCTAGGATTTCGGGAACGGACCCATTAGAAAACTCTTACTGGGCTGGCGGATGGAATGTTAAGAGAAGATGACGGATGTGTCAAGCGCTAATTTCGCTCCCGTCGGTCCTGCCTTGCCCTTGTACAACCTCGACTTATCCGGGATCGGCGGGAGAAAGCGGGTAATTAGTCTGATTGGACTAAGATCAATTCTACGAGCCTGCCGCCCGATCAACCGTCCTTGGGAAGCGCGGAGCGACAGCTCACGCCGAAGCTGCGGAGGGCACAACGCGAAGCAATCATGTTCAAATCTGAGAACGAATTGGTGCATTGGCTTCAGTCCTTGGCGGTCTCCCGCCAGAGGGGCCACGACCGGGCTGCAAGGCCGGCGGGAAGGGTGAAACTCGGGATTGGCGACGATGCGGCGCTGGTCGATGTCAGGAATGGATGCGAACTTATCCTGACCACGGACATGTCGGTCGAGAATGTTCACTTCACCCGTGAATTGCACAAAGCTCGCGCCGTCGGCCACCGTGCCCTAGCCCGTTCCCTAAGCGATGTGGCGGCGATGGGCGGCGTCCCCCGTTATGCCCTGGTGTCGTTGGCGATAACGGAACAAACGAGGCGTGCTTGGATTTCGGGCTTTTACGGTGGATTGCAGGCGTTGGCCCGCCGTTTCGGCGTTCGCCTCATCGGAGGGGACACCGCCGTGGTTCCGGGCGCGATTTTCATTGACGTGCTCGTCGCGGGCGAGGTGCCGCGAGGGAAAGCGCTGCGGCGGTCGGGCGCTGACGCCGGCGACCTGATCTTTGTAAGCGGGCGGTTGGGGTTGTCGGCACTCGGCCTGCGCGTGCTGCAGAGCAAGCGGGTGGGACAGCCACTCCTGGCTGTCCGCGCAAAGGCACAGCCAGGAGTGCCTGTGCTACTGGCCAGGGAAGCCGTGCAGGCCCACCTTTACCCAGAGCCTCGTTGCGCCTTGGGGCAATTCCTCTCCTCGCGCGGCTTGGCCTCGGCGCTGATCGATGTGAGCGACGGGCTTTCCACGGACCTCGACCGCCTTTGCGCCGCGAGCGGAGCAGGCGCGCGATTGTGGGCTGCCAAGATTCCCAGCCCTGCTTTACCCGAGGCTGCGGATTCACTCCAACTGGCGCTCGACGGGGGCGAAGATTATCAACTGCTGTTCACGGTCCCCCAACGAGCTGCTTCGCGCCTTCCTTCGAGATTTCGAGGGCAGCCCATTTACCAAATTGGAGAGATTGAAGCCGCAAGCGGCGTGCGGCTAGTCACACCCGAAGGCAAAGTCCTGAGCCTTGCGCCGGGCGGGTGGGATCATTTTCGGTCAGGTTCCGGCCGACGATGATTAAGGCGTGTCAACCAAGCGCGGTTGCAAAACGGCAAATCAAGGCGCAGCAGGATTCGCACTCTTGGATGCGCCCGCGCCAGGACTGGGCTCGGACTTGAGGCCATCCGAAGGGGAAGGCGCCTTGGCGGGCGCAGGTTCGGGCACAGCTTTGGTTTTCACTTTGACCGGAAGTGCCGATCCTCCGGCGGCGGGCGCGGAGGGTGGCGGGGTTACAGCGGCGGGATGAGCAGAGGAGGCTGCACCAGGCTGGGCTGCCGAAGCGGCGGCCCGGGGCGCCGGGTTGCCGGCCGCCGCCCCAGCCGGTCCCGACGAGGGCCGGGCGCCAGACTGGGCTACATCTAAAGGCTTACTTCCCAGCAGAATCTCCGTCCCGGCGCTGGCCAGGATCTGCTTCACCTGATCAGGATTGGTCAGCAGCGGCGAGTGCGGGAACTCCTCGAGGGGCCGGCCTTTCAGATACTCGCTCATGAACTGCTCCCAGATGGGCAGCGCCACGCGCGCGCCTTCTTCCTTATCACCCAGAGTCTGGTGATCATCAAACCCCACGTAACCGCCGCAGGTCATGGAGGGTGTGAATCCGAGAAACCAAGCGTCGGAGAATTCGTTCGTCGTACCGGTCTTGCCCGCCAGGGCGTATTTCTGAGCCAGGGGCCTGGCGTGCACGGCGGTTCCCGAGTTGAAGACCTCCCGCAACATCGAAACCATGATGCGGGCGACGGCGGCGGGAAGGACGTCGGTGACTTCCGGCTGAAAATCGTCGATCACCCGCCCGTCATAGTTGGTGACGCGGTAGACCGTGCGCGGCGTGATGTGGACGCCGTCGTTGGGGAAAGTGGTGAAGGCGGAAGTGTGCTCGAGCAGGGTCAGGTCCGAGGCGCCCAGCGCCAGGGGCAGGTTTGGAACGAGCCGTGAAGTGATGCCGAACTTGCGGCACAAGCGGATGACGCTGTCCACCCCGACCTTGGCCAAGAGCTTGACGGCGGGCACGTTGCGCGATTCCGCCAGCGCGTGCAGCAGGGTGATGGTCCCTTCGTATTTGTCGTCATAATTGTGCGGGGCCCACCAGCCGGAGGAAGTACTGTAGCCCACCGGCGCGTCCACAATCGTGTCAAAGGGCGACGTGCCGTCGAGCATCGCCTGGGAGTAAACATAGACCTTGAACGAAGACCCCACCTGCCGTTCCGCCTGCACCGCCCGGTTGTATTTGCTCTCGTTCCAGTCGTAGCCGCCCACCATGGCCTTAATGGCGCCGGTCGGGTTGTCAATCACCAGGATGGCCCCCTGGACGGTGGGATGCTGGTCAAGCGTGACGACGAGCTTCGTTCCCTTGATTTCCTTGATTTGAAACAGGTCGACATCGCCGGGAGAAAACAGCTCCGTGGCCAGGGTCTTCCGGGTCCAGGCGAAATCAGGAGCGGCGAGGCGTGCGGTGTAGTCGCCAAATCGCGCGAAGGCATATTCCCCGCTCACCTGCATCACCAATCCGTGCACCAAATCGCCCGGCTGGAAGGCCTGCTTCCAGTCGTTGTCCGTGTAGGTCTCGAGGGTGGCCGGCAAGCCATCCACGAGGGTTACATGATTCTTGAGGATATTCTTCTCGGGGCCGCGCCAGCCTCGGCGCTTGTCATCGTCGCGCAGGCCTTGCCGCAAGGCGGCTTGAGCCAGCTTCTGAATCTTCGGGTCGAGCGTCGTGTAGACGCGCAGCCCGCGCTCGTCCACCGCTTCCGGTCCATATTTCTTCTCGAGGAACTGGCGCACCTCTTCCACAAAGTAAGGCGCCACGGTGTAGTTCCATTTCTGGATATTCAGCCCGAGCGGGGTGGCCGAGGCGGCGTGGTAGTCCTCGCGGGAGATCTTCCCGTTTTCCAGCATCGCCAGCAGGACCTGGTTGCGCCGCCGGCGCGCGGCCTCGGAGTGCGAGAGAGGTGAATAGGCGGTGGGTGACTTGGGGATCCCCGCCAGCAGCGCTGCCTCCGGCAGGGTCAACTGCCAGATGTGCTTGCCAAAGAAGAATTGGGCGGCGGCTTCGTAACCGAAATTCCCATGCCCCAGATCCACCTGGTTTGCGTACATGGTGAAGATCTGAGACTTGGTGAAGTATCGCTCGATCTGGATGGCCATCAAGGCTTCCTGGATTTTGCGCCGGAAGCTCTTCTCGGGCGTCAGGAAGAGCTTTTTGCTGAGCTGCTGGGTGAGGGTGCTGGCCCCCTGAACTCGACGCCACTCGGCGAAGTCCGTGACCGCGGCCCGCACGATGCGCAGGACATCGATGCCCCAGTGACTCTCGAAATGGCGGTCCTCGATGGAGATGACCGAGTCCCGGAGCATCGGCGGGATCTGGTTGTAGGTCACAATGACGCGCCGCTCTAGGGCGAAGCTGCCGATGATCGTGCCGTCGTCCGCGTAAAGGTCCGTCATCACGTCCGGGCGGTAATCTTCCAACTCGCGAATCTGCGGCAGGTCAGACGAGTAGACAAAGACCAGTCCGGCCAGCGCCCCCACCCCGGCCGCGAGCAGGAGCAGCATCAGAAACACAAATTGCCCGCAAACCTTGCGGCTGCTTACCTGCGGAGGTGTTGGCCCGGAAGGCGGAGGCGGCTCGGTGATGGAAAGAAACGGATCAGGCATGATAATTCGCCACGGTCATTGTAGGTTGCCCCAGGCTCGCAGTCAAACGGCGTTGTCAGCTCTCAGCCGTCAGCTTTCAGCCTACAGCCGGATTATTACCCTCCTCACTTTGCAAGGTGGAGTGCGGGGCGATCGCCCGCCGCGCGATCGCCTGTGACCCTAGTGGCCGCCCCTACAAACAGGCGCTTCTTTGTTTTCATAGACATTCTCGCTTTGTTTCCTCAATTCTGGAGGCCGGCAGCGGGGCTGCCACCCTTCGCTGTCGGTACCTGCCGCACGGAACCAGTGTAATAACGCCCTCTCCCCTCGGGAAAGGGCTGTTGGTTCGTGGGTGGGGGTCCTCTGTAGCCGACTTCTTGTCATTTGGCCGGCCCCGCCTTTCCGCTCGGAACCCTTGACTTCGTTTGTGCAAATTGTGCTGTTCTTGCTCCTTTCAGGCCTTAATCTGTGCTAATTGGCGTCTAAAACGCGCATAATCTGCACCACTCAAAAAAGTGACACCCTTTGTTTTCAAGTACTTCCTACCTTCGTTCCCGCTGTTTTTGCATTTTCTCGCGCGCCTCCGGATCTCCGCCAGCCGGGCAATCTCGAACCGTGCCGCATTCCCGCGCCCCAGACCCAAGCCGGAACGAGTGTGGTGCCAAAAAGCTCCAATTCTGTGTTTAATGCGCGCATTGTACAATCAATTCTGAGTTCGTTTTGAGTTCGTTTCAAAATGCCATCGTTTGTTTTCAATAACATACTGGCTTCGTTCGTATTATTTTTTGTTATTTTCGGGTCCCCGGTTCTCCCGACTACCGGGACTATTGCGCTTCTCCTCGCGATCCGAAGCCCGCCCACGACAATGTGTCCACAAAATGACCACACTTATAGGCTAGCATAGGTCCCCGGATTTGTCAAGTGAAAAATGCAAAAAAGCCAGCGGAGGCTCCCGAGTCCCGCCGCCCTGCCCGGCCAGACGATGGTCTTACGGTCGACTCGGTCGAAATGTCGTCGAGTGGCGCGCGTGATGCCGGAAAATGCGACCCTGCCTTTTCCACCAGAATCCTGGCTGCTTTGCCAAGGGCACTTCCACGGTTAGCCGACCAGGCGCGCCAACTTGACCCCGATTTCTACGCGCGGTTTTATCGATCGGAGGCACTCGGACGGCAAGACGCCGACACCCTAACGACTCCGCCAAGAAGTGAGTAGCCTGATAACCAACAATTACGATCTTGTTACGCACTGGCGGTTCGCGGGAGCGATCGAGGAGGTCTATACAAAAAGAACCGTTTCGAGGAATGGGGGCCCGGTTTTTCTGCGAATTGGGAAGAAGCGGTATCCTCGAATCAAATTGCCAGAATTACGGAAAACCGGCATCTGGAGACGCACAGCGTAATCCCACGTCCGTTGGAAGCGACGCGGCGAAAACGGCCGCCTTTTAGCTCACCAGCGAGCGGTCAACGCTCCGTTCAATCGGCGGGCGGTCGTGAACGCCTTTGAAGCGGATACGGATGTCGATCGGAAGATCGCTGACTCGGCCCGCAAGTTGGGTAATCTCAGCGCTCGCCACGCAGAACGTGCTAAGAAAGCGATCTGCCGCCTCAAAATCACCGAGCTCCTGAATGCCAATGATAGCGGAGACCAAGCCGATTAGGGATTTGCGCACCTTCTGTGGATCGATCAGCAGCCTTCCTGAATCGGGGTGAATCGCGATCGCGCCTTCCTGCAATAGAAAGTTAAACTGAATACTATTGGCTCCGCCGTGCGCGCTACTGAGGCCAAACCGGATGGCGCGCAAGAAACCTGATACATAGGTTTCGACAAACGCGCGGGCGTCTGAGTCATTGCTCGATTGCAGAACCAGGCATGCGGCCAAGGTATCGGCCTTGGCTTCCTCCAAAACCGAATAGTGCTGCTTCAGAGAACGATTGACCGTGGTCGGATCACCGTTCTTGGTGATCCGGTGCGGCCCGATCGAGTGAGAAATCTCGTGGAATAGTGTATGGTCGAAAAAGCAGCGGAAAGCTGACTCCTCGTCGTTCAGCGGTTCCGGAAGCAGCCGCTTCTGAAGCGGCCAATTCACCAGACGGAACTTCGCTTCCAGGACGTTTCTCAGCATCACCTGCCTGCATCCGACTTCCTCGATAATGCGCTCGTCGTTCGGCAGGCAGAAAGCGATAGCCGGAATCGCCTTCCGCGCGTCCCCGCCCGCATAGATCAGGTTAGCCACCGAGAGTGCAACGCCGTTCTTCTCGATGTTGAGCCGCTTTCCCACTTCGCGCTCGAGCCCCTGGCACAGGGACGGAAGCTCGCGCTGGAAGTGCTGGACCTTCGAAGACTCTTCAAAATCGCGCCCCAGAAGCATCGCTTCATAGGCGGCCTTCAGACCCATTAGCCGGTCCTCGTAGACCTCGCAGGGGCCGATCACCAAGTCCAAGGGATTATCAACTAGGCGAACCCAGAGGCTGTCGCTGACGTAGTAGTCGTCGGTAAGAAGGTCCTGGGCTCTCTGCGCCAGAAACTCCCGAAAGCCCGAGTGGCTTTCCTCGCGGCTCGCTTCGGCCAGAAGTCGGCTGAGGGAACCCGCCAGCTCGCGATAGGCATGATGGTACGGCACCGTGGTCAGATGCGGCCCGTCGGTCCGCCTTATCAGCGTGTAGGGCGACATGAAGGACGACTTGCAATCCGGATGGCTCTCAAGATAGGCAGTGAACTCCTCGCGGCTCAAATCGGGGGGATAGAATCCCGCTCCGGGCGGCTTGGGGTCAACCGGAAGAAACGGGGAATCGTTGTCCAGACGATCGTACGGTCCGCAATGGAAGAGAACCATCTCTCGAAGTTCCTGGTCCTCGCCGGCCAGTTCCAGCAGCCGCCGCACACTGGCGTTCGGCGACGTCTGGCGCCAGAAGAGATCGTCGGCGACGTCGACTGCGTCCAGCAGGCGGTGATTTTCCTGAAGGCTGCTCCCCGCCGGCAGAAAATCCTTCGGATCAAATTCGACCGGCGCGAGCGTTCTGAATCGCTGTCTGGATGTTTCTATTGATTTCTTCATCTCGGCTTTCGATTAAGTGCTCCGCCATTGCCCATCGAGGCAGATTTATGCCCCCTCTCTTCAGAGCTTACCATTTCACTTGTCTTATCGGCAACTCTCGGTCCGCGGTGCGTCTTCTTGTTGTCGGAGGGAGAAAGTCACGGCTGGCGGTCGCTGGGTGTCACGAAACGCAAGGATGCTGCCTGGGTTTCGGAAGGTCTGAGGGGTGCAGCGGTCGGGCCACTTGGCGCCCCGCACTTGATTCTGCATCCTCCGCACCAGCTCAGTGGAGTTATTTTTCAGAGTGCTGGGTGTCTTGCGCTCCAGTTACCGCAGGCTTGGGGGTCTGGAAGGATGCCAACTGCTTAAATACCTTGTGGGCGAGCGAGTTCTCGTCCTCGAGCGAACTCTCCAGCTCCACTCCCGCATTGTAGATCTTTTGCTCGCATTCCTGATCCTGCCGAACCTCAAGCTTAAAAGCCTTCACTCCCTTGCCGAGCTTTAGTCCTTCACCCAAACTGATCATGTACACCCCTCACTTAATGCTGAGCGCATCGAGCAGTTTTGTCAATACATAAGACTGAGCCTGATTGCTCATCCATTCCAACGACTCCTGATTATCCAGTGTTCTCAGTAACTTGGCATCATCTTCACAGAATGTCCCGAAATTCAGGACACCGAAAATAAGGGTAGGGCTTCTTGGGTCCAAGAGCGGTATGGAATACAACATCTGGTGCGGCGGGGTGTTGGGTCTGTGGATATCCATCTGGTCCTTGGGATCCTCGGCTGCTTTGTTTTGATCGAAAGACCTGACTATCCCCTTCTTATAGGCCCTGCCGGCGTTGCCGTCTCCCACATCGAGAGAGAAGCTTAGATCGTCTGGCTTTCCCATGCAGCTCCCCGCTACGATCCGTAGCATCGGCGACACATTCTCGTCGGTATCGTCATATACCATCAGGTTGATGTCCAGCTTGTCCGGTTTCAGAATTACCGGGGGCTGGACATTCTCCAGTCCCTCCGCCTTTTTGACCCTGTCAAGCGCGGATTCGACGAATACTGCCAGCGCCGTGTTAAGCGCGTCTTGTAAGGGCTGCAGCGAACTCAAACGCAGAGATTCTGGAGAACCTGCCGCTGGGGGAGAAACCATAAGCATCCGCATTTCCAGCAGGTTAGTTACGACCGCCTTCAGCCTATGTTGCCCGGCAAGGTCCTCTTTGCTGTCCGCACGCTTCCCGCCTGGCACGTGCCACGAAATTCTGTACAGGTAACCGGTGGGCGGTTTGCGAATTGAAAGGAACGCCGTGTTCAAGACATCGGAGTAGTAAAAGCACCGCTGAAGCTCCCTGGTAAGCCATTCGTGCCGTTGTTGTTCAGCAGGTTGCTTTTCGCCGCCGGCTTCCGTCCCGGCGATGGGGAAAACTTCAAACATGGGTGGGCTGTCCAAATGAGGCTCGGCCGGCAACTGCAGTGCACAGGAAAACTCCTCCATAGGATCGAGAACCTTTTTTTCCGCCCACTCCAAGTCGTTGTTGCTTCCGGGGTATTTCTTCTTGAACTCGGAAGCATCAAGAGCGAAATTGTTCAGAGCATAGGAAAGATGGGCAAAATTGGCTGGTGAACCTTCGGTGGGGCTGTTCTTGAAGGTGACTTTAAGCTTCACTTTGTGTCCCTCTTGCTTGGTGTGAAGCTGGACGCCGTCCGAAGCCTTTCTATGCGGATCATACAGCGAAACCGAGGACAGATGACCTTTCTGCAATATCATCTCCTGCAGCTCAATTTCATTCAGTTTACGGTCCCCCACCGGGCACAGACCCTCGTAACTCATTAGCGTTTTTGCGTCACCCTCATCGTCGATCTGCAGGTCCCAATGGACTTGCCTGTACTGGTAATGGCATGCCAGCGCTTTCCGGTAGGACGATTCGAACGCGTTCATTGAGAAACTCTCGCCCCGCACTTCCCGGAATTCTTCGCCGGGTTGAGCAAAGAACTGTCGGACGTAGCGCAGGCCATTGTCCTCGATTACGATGATGTTGAAGTTGTTTCCCCTCTTGTCCTGATCGTCCTTTGCCACCGCTGTCCCCGCGCCGACCACTTCGACCACCCGGGTCCTGCCGACGCACGTCCCCAACTCGAGGAGCGAATGCGGCGCCCGGTGTTTGTGACCATGCAGAACCATGTCAATCTTCCGCTCGGCAAGGAACAGGATGAAAGTCTGAGCGTTCTTCAACATCATGAAGGTTTCTTTTCCTTCGTAGGGAATAGGAAAAGGATGGTGATGGACGACAACGATCTTGGTTGATGCTTCGATTTCAGATCTCTCGGCTTGGGTCTTCGCGTCCAGTTCCCGCTCGAGTTTCTTCAATTGGCGGGTCCATATCCTTCCGGTCGCAAAGTTCAGCAGCCATGGGTTGGAATCAATCTTAAAGAAGGTGACCAGGGGGTCCTTTACAAGGACTATTCGGGGTTTATCCCAACCCGGGAAATGTTTACGGAACTGACGCCCCGTGACCGGCTTCAAGCCGGCAATCCCGTAAATGCCGTAATCGTGATTGCCGGGTATGACGATCAGATTGGAGCTGTCAATCTCGCAGGCTCTGCGCACTTTTTCGAGCCATTCTTGGCCTCGGCGCACGTGCCAGGGCTGATCCGCGAAATCGCCGCTGGCCACGAGGATATTCGGGCGTTCCCTTTGCAAGGCCTCTATCAGGCGGTCGGTCACGTTCGTGTCCTGGCGTTCGATGTGGATATCAGAAACGTGAGCGATTTTAGTCGCCATACCATTCCTCCGGACGGGCAGACATGATTAAAAATATATCGCCGAGGAGATTTCGAATTCAATTGAAAACTCTTGTAGGCTGCTGAAGCGCTGGATTTGTCTTTGTCAACTAGATTTGGCCCCCCGCCCATGGGCCATGGGAGGGGCCAGGGCGGCCACATGGGCGGCTCCTACGGCGCTCACGCTTTGCGGTCGAAGAAGGGGCTCTTGCCGGTTATGCTCAAGGGAATTCCGAGTGCCTCATTGACGTCCTCCGCAAACAGCTTGAGGTCGAGGCAAGACCTTCCTACGGAGTACATGATGCGAGTATCGACGTGCAGGTTGGAGGCTATGGCCGCCGCCGAGCAAGCAGCTATGCCCAAGTCGATGGAGTTGAAGCTGCAAATCCCATCTTTGGCTTTCAGTTCGTCGCAAGTGGGGTTTCCGCAGAAACCGCAATTCAGCCCTGCCGGGTTGGACCGGACACCCATCACCACGATGGCGGGCGACGCCGCCACGTTATGGGCATCCCGTTCAAAACCCGGACGGTTCTCCGCTCGCGCAATCTCGATCATTTTGTTGACCAGAGCCTGCCTGGAGATCTCATCGTCGATGGCCGCAACCTGAATGTTGTCGATGCCGCGCGTCTTGGGAGCGGTCCTCGCCGCCCCGGCCATCAAGGCCGCAACCTGGCACGCTGCCTGCTTCTCGAGTTCTGACCAAACCTTCATCTTCTCCTCCGAGGTTCTTCAAAAGAGTCAAAGTATGAACACACCGCCACAAGGTATATACTTAAAGCATAGGGTTTTCAAGGTCAGGTGAAGGGCAGCAGTTGCCCAGCGCGGCAGAGCCGCAAACCAATGCAGATTCTTCGCTTCGCTCAGAATGACATGTCATCCTGAGCGAAGCGAAGGATCTGCTTCTCTTGGCGCGCCGCGAAGAAATTCGAGAATATTACTACAGGGAGGGCTGTGATGGCGAAGGGCGCACTGAACGATGAACACTTACGGGAATACGAAGCCAACGGCTTTGTCCTGGCCAAAGGGATGTTCGACAAGGAGGAGACGGGCTTATTGCTGCGCGCCGCCAGGGAAGACCGGGAACTCGACCAGCATTCTTTTGGCCGAGGAGACGGTGAAGGAGGGCGAGTCCGTCTCTCTCTCTGGAACCACCCCGGCGATACGCTGTATGGCATGTTCGCGCGATGTGAATCCATCGTCAACTCCGCGGAGAAAATCCTGGGCGGCGAAGTTTACCATTACCATTCGAAGATGATCATGAAAGATGCCAAGGTCGGCGGCGCGTGGACATGGCACCAGGACTACGGCTACTGGTACCAGAACGGCGTGCTGGCCCCACTGCTCACCAGCGCTTCCATCGCCGTCGATCCGGCGACGCGGGAAAACGGCTGCCTGCAAGTCATTCGCGGTTCGCATCAACTGGGACGCATCGATCACGTGCTGACGGGGGAACAAGCGGGCGCCGACCAGGAGCGGGTGCGCGAGGTGCTGAAAAGAATGGAACTGGTCTACGTGGAGATGGAACCGGGCGATACCCTCTTTTTCCATTGCAACCTGCTGCATCGCTCGGATCAGAACCACTCGGAGAAGCCGCGCTGGTCCATGATCTGCTGTTATAATGCGGCGCGCAATGATCCCTACAAGGAATCTCACCATCCCCGCTATACACCACTTCACAAGGTGCTCGACTCCGCCATCCAGGAAACAGGCCTGCGGCGCTTTGCAGATACGCATGCCGACGTCGCCTGGCTGGAGGGTGAAAAGGACGGCAGCGCACGCAGCCTCAAGTCATAGGCAGTTCAGGAGATCCAGTGAGCCCAATATCTGCCAAGCTGGATAAATCAATTCCCTCGAGCCCGCGGAATATCGAAGGCGCGGTGCGCAGGGTCGTTGGATTCCTGGAACAAAACAGCGATTGCCGGGAACTGGCGAATATCCAGGCCGCGTTGCGAGAAGCGCTCAGCAACGCCATGCTCCATGGCAACCGCGGCGATCCCGTAAAGTGCGTACGCCTGACCGTGGAGATCGAGGAAGGTGGTGGAATAACCATCGTGGTTAGAGACTCCGGTGCCGGCTTTGACCCCGCCAGACTTCCCGATCCAACCGAAGGCGACAACATTTATCGTGACAGTGGGCGCGGAGTGTATTTGATCCAGCGGCTCATGGACCAGGTCGAATACAATTTCAAAGACGGGACGATTCTCACCATGCGACGCTATCCACCCAAGAGCTAATCCTAACCGACACCGTGGGGGGTGCGGCCCACGGACATCCTAAGAAAATTCTCATCGAGCTGCCGATTGTGCCGATAAATCAGGTGTGCGGCGCGTCTGCGTCCTTGGCTCTTGAATGACAAGTGACGGTGACGGCGCTTCCCCTGGCCCCCAAAGCCCCGGGGTGCGTGAGGCCGGAAATGCGTCTGGCCGCGGCACCGCGCGTGAGCCAAGAAAGCGCTGTGAATCGAGGCTGAAATGCTCTACATATTTATGCCGGCCTTCTTTCTCGTTCAATTCCTTGTGATTGTGGGTGTGATTTTGTTTGCGATCTTCTTTTCGCGTCCGGAAGTTCCCCTCAAAGGAGATGGCGGGCTGGAACAGACTGCCGTTGGCCAGCGTGCCAAGGGCGCGCCTCGAAGGCGCGAGGCGGAACCCACGACGGGTGGGAAAGATGCCTCGAGGGATTCACAGAGGCTCATGAACCGGCTTATGCCGGTGCGTCCTTCGGTCTTTGCGGCTCTCTCTTCTCCGTCAGGCGGGCGGCCCTATCAGGGCTCAGTCCAGGGGCCGTCGTGGTTCGCCAACCATTGAGGTAGCCGCGGCTTCACTCTTTACCCAGGGGGCTGGCGCCGAGGTTCTCATACCATTTCACGTTGGCCGTGGAGGCGCCGATGGCCACCAGGTCGGGACGGCCATCGCCGTTGAGGTCGGCCGTTACGATGCCGGAGGCTGCCATCTGCGTATCCAGCGTCTGGCGCTCCCACTTCAACCCGGAGGCGTCCAGGGCGTAATACACATAAAGGCTTGTTCCCTGGCCGCGAAATCCCGCCACGATTTCATCATTGCCGTCGCCATCGAGGTCGGCGCAGAGCAGCGCGTGACCATCGTGGATGCTATCGTCGATCGGATGGCGACTCCACAATTCAGCGGATTTTTCCCGGGTGTAAACCACTACGTGCTCGCCATGCCAAGGCTCGATGGTAGCCAGGAAACGGCGGCCGTCCAGTCGGCCCACGCCGATTTCGCTCGACCCGCGACGCGGAGTGGAAAGCTGGTCGCCCGCCCCGAGGTGGGTTTTTGTCCAGTGAAGATCGGGACTCCTTCCCGTGGAGTGGAAAAGGTGAACGCCCTCAAAGCTGGCCGTTAGGATTTCTTCACGCCCGTCGTTGTCCCAGTCCATGATCTGGACGCCATGGACAACGGTCAACGAGTCGTCGATGAGGTGGGGAATCCAGGCGCCTTGGCCCGTGTCCGTGGCGGAAACGTGCCCGCGCAGGAGTGGCTCGGGAGACTCGAACCAAGTGAGCGGCGCAGGGACTTCGTAGCCCGGCTCCTTGGCGCCAAACCCCAGCAACGGAACGTCCACCAACCCCAGGCGGCCGCTCCCGTCCAGGTCGGCCCAGCGCAATCGGTGTGAGGTGGGGATCCGGCCAAGCAAGTGCAGCGGCCATTCGGAGTCCAACGAGACGCCCGGCTCCCCCCACCAGATGCTTCCCCCGGAGGTGCTGTCGTTCAGCGCAAAGTCGCTCGCGAGCGCCCAACCGCGTTGCGGATAGTTGCGGCGAAACAGGGGAGCCAGACTGATGTTATGGCGGGTCAGGGTGGTGATGGGCCGAGCCTTCCAGGAAGGATTCTCGTACCATTCGACGATGCTCTCTTCCGAACTTAACGCCAGGATGTCAGGACGCCCATCGCCGTTGACGTCGGCAACGGCCACCTGGTAGCCGCTCGGAATCTGAGCAACCGTGTGGGGTTGCCATCTGATCATCGCTCTTTTCCTTTGCGGAGTATCCGCGCTACCGGCCGCCGTCCGGACCGCCAGAGCTTCATACGCTGTGCAAAAGCCTATGCTCTTTTTCAGGAAATCCCGGCGGCCGAAAGTGCTTTCCGCACGAATAGCCGACCTTTGGCTGAGGTTACGGGGAGTGGATCTCATCGCCCGATTGTACCTCAAAGCGGTTTCCTATGAGCCGCGCTCAGGATAGGTTACGGTAGACGGCAGAAGAGATTTCACCACAGAGGGCGCAGAGAAGACCGAGGAGCTCTTCTCTGCGGTCTCTGTGTCCTCTGTGGTGAAACTGTCTTTAAAAAGCCGATCGCTGTTTGATCGACGTCAATTGTTCGCGTATAATTTGTCGTTCGGGGGCTGCGAACGATCTAAGGGTTATGAAAACTATGCCTGCTCGCACTATGTACGAAAAGATTTGGGATGCTCACCTGGTGGCGGAAGCGCCGGAGCGACCCGCGCTCATTTATATCGACCGCCATCTCGTCCACGAGGTGACATCCCCGCAAGCATTTGCCGGCCTGCGGGCGGCGCAGCGCAAAGTGCGCCGGCCTGACCTTACCTTTGCGGTGATGGATCACTCGGTGCCGACCAAGGACCGGAATCTGCCGTTGGTGGATACAGTCGCGGCGGCGCAGTTCGACGCCCTGGAACGCAACTGCCGCGAGACAGGCATCATGCTCTTCAACATGCAGAATCCCAATCAAGGCATCGTGCATGTCATCGGACCCGAACTCGGCATCACCCAACCCGGCCAGACCATCGTTTGCGGCGACAGTCACACGGCGACTCACGGCGCTTTCGGGGCTTTGGCCTTTGGAATCGGCACCAGCGAAATTGAGCACGTCCTGGCCACTCAATGCCTCTCGCAATTCAAGTCCAAGACCATGCTGGTTCGGGTGAGCGGAACCCTCGCCCCAGGCGTGACCGCGAAGGATATCATTCTCGCCGTCATTGGCAAGATGGGAATCGCAGGTGGAACCGGCCATGCCATCGAATACGCCGGCGACACCATTCGCGCCCTCTCCATGGAAGGCCGGATGACCGTCTGCAACATGACCATTGAGGGAGGCGCGCGCACTGGAATGGTTGCGCCCGACGACACTACGTTCGCGTACCTCGAAGGGCGGGCTTTCGTTCCGCGCGGCCGCGATTTTCAGGTTGCGGTCGACTATTGGAAATCTCTGGCCACGGATGCGGGCGCGGCTTTCGACAAGGTGCTGGAACTCGAGGCGGAAAGCATCGCGCCGCAGGTCACCTGGGGGACAAACCCCGGCATGGTCACCGATGTGACGGGGAAAGTGCCGGAGCCGGGTAGTTTTCGAGATCCTGTGGACCGCAAGGCCGCCGAGCGCGCTCTCGCGTATATGGGCCTTGAGCCGGGCACTCGCATCGTTGATATCCCATTGGATTATGTGTTTATCGGTTCCTGCACTAACTCCCGCATCGAGGACTTGCGCTTGGCAGCGCGTGTTGCGGCGGGCAGAAAGGTCTCGAAGACCCTCAAGAGCGCACTCGTGGTTCCCGGTTCCATGCGCGTGAAGGCACAGGCGGAGAAGGAAGGCTTGGACAAGATATTCCGGGAAGCCGGATTTGAGTGGCGCGACGCGGGCTGCAGCATGTGCCTGGGAATGAATCCCGACATCCTTCCGAGCGGCCAGCGCAGCGCCAGCACTTCGAACCGAAACTTCGAAGGACGCCAGGGCAAGGGCGGCCGCACCCATCTGGTTAGTCCCGTGATGGCCGCCGCCGCAGCCCTCGAAGGCCACTTTGTGGATATTCGGACTTGGAACGTGGGCCGGACGGAATAAGGTTAAAGGGTAAAGGCGGAAACCTGACACTGACAACGGACAACGGACTAAGCTATGCAACCTTTTATTAGACACAAAGGACTGGTAGTACCGCTGGATCGCGTCAACGTTGACACGGACCAGATGGTGCCCAAGCAATTCCTCAAGTGGACTACGCGGGAGGGCTACGGCCGCGTGCTCTTTTACGACTGGCGCTACCTGGAGGGTGAAAAACCGAACCCGGGTTTCGTGCTGAACCTTCCCCGTTACCAGGGCGGAACGATACTTCTGGCGCGCGCCAACTTCGGCTGCGGATCGAGCCGCGAGCACGTCCCCTGGGCGATTGCCGACTACGGCTTCCGCGCTGTCATCGCGCCCAGTTTCGCCGACATCTTTTATAACAATTGCTTTAAGAACGGAGTCCTGCTGGTCACTCTGCCTGATGCCCAAGTGGAAGAGCTTTTTCAGCGGACGGAGAAGAATGAGGGCTATCGGCTAACTGTGGACCTCGAAAATCAGACCCTTACGGATGACCTGGGGCTAAGTCTATCTTTTCAAATCGACCCCTTCCGCCGCGAGTGCCTGCTGAAAGGGCTGGACGACATCGGCTTGACCCTTCGTTATGCGGACCGAATCGCAGCCTACGAGCAGAGCCGCCAGCCACTCGCCGTAATGTACGAGCCCCTCGAAGCGAACCCGAACATGCCGCGATTTTGAGGGATGATCGCTTTCCCGCTTGCGCGCTGCCTCGCACCAAATCTAAATCAGCCCACTGAACGTCCCCTCTCAATATTCGGGCCATTCTGAGACGTCCTCTGACAGGCCTTCTTCAGCGATGGCTTTCTCAACGGTGGCGTCAAGTTTCGCGCATTCCCGTGCTAATTTCCGACGGTCAAGGCGCAAAGGCCTTCCGCCGACAGACTCTTGATTAGTCTGGCTCGGACTGGCAGAACGGGATCGCTTCACCGCCGTCATACAATGCCTCGGTTCGGTTCGCACACCCTTCAAGGTGCCTGCCTGGGCATTAGAACTTCGAATCCGGCCTGTTGGAAATGCATGTCCGTCGTAAGGGCCTGTTCGATACCGCGCCCCGCCATTACCACAAAGGACAGGCAATCCGTTAGGCCCCACTCCTTATCCCGGCGCGAAGAAAAAAGCTCAATCGCCTGGCCAAGCAGGTGGTCCGTTAAGGGGATAATCTCTACAGTTGGATCCGCAAGGAGCGAAGCAAGCAACCGGGCGGCAGCGTGTCGGTGTTGACGCTTGGCGAGGGCATTCCCGATTTCTAGGAGAACGGCGGAAGTGGTAATCAGGCGCGCCGCATTTGCTTCCAAGTCGTCCGCCAACGCCATCGCCGAGGCATGAAACTGATCGGCAGGGCAAGAAAGCGCGATCGCATATGCGGCATCGAGAAAAACCCTATCACCCGCGCTCAGGTGTCTCGCCATAGAGGTATTCTTCCAGGTTGGCCGACCAATCTGCGGGGCCGTCCAATTTCAATGAACGGGCTGTCCTTAGAAAGGACATTGATGCTTCTGCGGGCGATGGCGTTTCAATCGTCAGTCGGACGTGAGTATTGGGGGCAAGATCCAGGGGTTCTTCCGGGCGGAGAGTTTCGCCGTCGAATACTGCCCTAATTTTCCTGGTCATGCCGTCCTCCAGAACTCGCAAGCCTCTTTACATTGTAGCGAAAAAGCTGCGGGGAGGGAATTACACATTCACCCCCACCATGTCTCGCCAGGCATCAGGTGCGCCCGCACCCAATCTTCATTCAGTTCGACGCCCAACCCAGGCGCATCTGACAGCCTGTACTTGCCATCTTTGATTACGGGGCCGTCGTAAACCACAAACTTCTCCCATTCATCGGTGGTCAGGCTTCCGGGCGAAAATTCCTGGGCGCGGAAGTCGCGGATGGCCGCCGCGCAATGGGCGGAAGCAATCGCCCCCAACGGGCTCGCGGCAAGGTGAGCACAAGTAGGCAAGTAGAAGAGGTCAGCCAAGTCGGCGATTTTCTTGGATTCGAGCAGCCCGCCGGCCTTGGGGATGTCGATATGAATCAGGTGGCAGCCCTGGTTCAGGATGAAGGGCTTAAAGCCTTGGCGCTGGTAGAGATTCTCTCCAGTCAGGATGGGCACAGGAGAAGCTGCGGCGAGCTTGCTCCACGACTCCGAGTAATCCGGCGGCATCGGATCCTCGAGCCACATCGGCCGGATGGGTGCGACGGCCCGCGCCAATTCGAGCGCATCGATCCAGTCGAATTCCCAGTGGCAATGCACGGCGATGTCAATGTCATCCCCCAGCGCCTCGCGCAGGTTGGCAAAACCCCTGGCGATCCGGTCCAGGTCCTTGCGCGTCAGGTGGCGGCTATTGGGCTCGTGGCCCGGCTCGCGAAACTCCGGGTCGTACTTGGCGGGGAACGCATCGGCGTCCGACTTGACTGCCGTGATGCCATAGGGGTGGACCTTCAGCGCAGCCGCAAATTCCCGGCAGGATCCCGGATCGAGCATGTCTTTGGGGGAGCGCGTCCAGTAGGCGCGGACGCCGTCGCGGTACTGGCCGCCCAACAGTTTGCACACCGGGGCTCCCAGGATTTTCCCTGCCAGATCCCACAAGGCGATTTCCACTCCGCTGATCGCGGTCACGGTGACGCCCGCGGACGAGCCGGCCCCTCCCGTGGAGCGTACCATTTTTGTGAAGAGAGGCTCGATGTTCAGCGGGTCTTCGCCCACCACGAGGGCCCGCAAGTAACCCAGGATCACATCCTTCACTCCGTGTCCCCAGTAGGCTTCCCCGATTCCCGTGATACCGCTGTCGGTCTCGATCTTCACCAGGTTCCAATCCGTGCTTCCGCGGACGGCCATGGCTTTTACGTCGGTGATCTTCACCTTCTTGCGCAGGGGGGCAGCCATCGCTCGGTAGCTCGAAAGCACGGCGGAGGCAGGAACTGCCGCAGCCAAACCTTTGAGGAAATCCCTTCGCGCCTTGTGCTGCATCGTATCACCACCTCTGTTCACGGAAACGAGAAAAAAGCTCACGCCAAGACGCTAAGACGCAAAGGCACGCAAAGAGGAAGTCCTTGCTCTGCTTTGCGGCTTCGCGGTTCTTGGCGCCTGGGCGTGAAACCGAAAGCTGTTGATCTCCGGTTAATGCGCGATCTCGCATTCATATCGACGGGCGCCGGCGACGGGCTTGAATTCGTACCAGCCTGGCTTGGTTGAAGTGAGTTCAATCTTGCCAAGGCTCTCACCGCCGGCGTTATAAGCAATCATCGAAGTTGCGCTGGAAGCCCGAAAGGCGATTCGCGGATTGCCATAAATATCAATCAATTCCAGCAAACCCGCCGCGTTGTAACGCTGCGCGACGCTGCCGCTCGCACCCAGATTCCCGTATTCGGTCCATTGGCCGCGTCCGTCGAGAAACTCGAATTCGGGAGCTGAGACGTAGTCAAACCGATGACCGGCAATCGTCGAGGATACTTCAAAAAAGTGGTTGTGATCGTTGGACGCCCGCCAACCGGACACCGGCAAGTCGTATAGGGTGTGGCTCGAGTCCATGATCTTCCATGTTCCCTCTTGGGCGCGATTCACATAAACATCGGTCCCGTTTTCGTAAACGACGTGCAGGCGGCCTTCCGCATTGGCGCCCGAGGCCAGCGCCCGGCTCGGTGTTAGAAACTCGCCGGTGCGGTCGGCGTATTCGATGGTCCTGGGCGCGACAAAGGCATATTGCTGTTGCAGTTGCTGCATCATGTAGTAAGAGCGCGCCATGGCTTCGACGTTGAAAGGCCCAGCGGGGTCGAAATCCGTGGCCAGCCATCCCATGTTTCCATAGGCAATACTGGTGGCGAGCAGGAGGTCGAGATATTCACGTTTCTTCGGTGAGGTCGCCCACTCCTTGTCGATCTGACTGAGGTAATACCCCGTGTCGCCCATGCCGTAGTCGCATTCCAGCGGATGGATTTTCCTGAGCATGAAGGAAACGTCCAACGGTTCGGTGAAGAGGTTCAGCTTGGTGTAAACCCAGCCGTAATTTCCCGAAGTCAGCCCTGCGTAAAGCCACTGGTAAGTGCCCTCGGACTGAGTCGGCCCATAAACCTGCTGATCGTTGCGGAGCAATTGTCCATAGGCATAGAAGGTGGCGGCAAGGGTCCCGGCGCCGGGCACGCGGGCATCGAAATCGCAATAGCCCCAGGGCGAAACCGCCGTGTGCACGTCGGTGTAGGACATCTTCACGCCAAACTTTTCCTTAATGCGCGGCGCGTAGTACGCATCAAATTCCACGGCCTTGGCGGGCTTCAGCGCATAAGTGCGGGCCCAGGCGCGCCGCCATTCACCGTCCGGCGTGCGCTGCACGCCGTCAGGGTCCCAGTTCTTGTTGACGGGAGCGAAATCGCAGTAGTTGGTGTAAACACCTTGCAGCCAACCCATATCGTTTTGTGCCTGAATATACCACTTCAGCATGGAGTCGCCGCCCTTTTGCGGAGCGGCGTGCAGCCTCAGTGTGTAGCTGTCGCCCTCGTCGCGCCAAGTAACTTCGTGACTGTGTTGCATAATTTTGTCAAGACCGTAGGAGCGGATGCGTTCGCAACGCTCATGGTCTTTTGCCCAGGATTCCGGCGCGGTCACCGTCCAGAGCACCTGCTTACCTGCTTCCTGCCGCAGCGAGGGGGGATTCGGGATGGTCGGTAACGTCTCCTCGTAATTGGGCGAATTGGTGATGAAGACTCGCTCGTAGAGGTTGTTGCGCGAGCCATCCGTCTTGGGCAGGTAGCGCATCCCACCGTTGATCTCTGCACTCTCGCCGGTCACAACCGGAGTAGCGGAGGAATAGGGTTCGGAGGCGCTGGAGCGGTACCAGTCGAACCAGATCGAGGAAAAAACCGGGTGGGCTGGATCGCCGGAGACAAGCACGCGGGGATTGGAATCTCCATAGGTGAGGTACGGAACCGTCGCGAGGCGCGGATGGATGACTCCGGATACCTGGCCGAAGCTCAATTCTGTGGCCTCGCCCCCTTCGCACCAAACATCCAGGACCAGCGACTTTTGCCACAGACGCAGTTCGTAGTCAACGTTACGTGATCCCATACGGAACGAGGCGTGAACGGCCCCATCCACAATCCCGGCCGACACCAAGTCGCCCTCGGCTACGTTAAGGGCCGGCGTATCGACAAATCGAACGCCCCCGCCCCTGAGTGGCCGGAAAGGCGCGCCGGAATTCACCCTTGTCGTCAGTTCGCCCAGGCCGCCTTTTTCAGGCCGATAATCGTAAACAACGTTGGCATCCCGGCCCGTATAACGCAACTCGAACTGGTGCGGCGCGATCTCCCGAACTGTGACCTTGAAGCTCTTCCCGGAATTGGCCGGCAAAATAGTTTCCTCACGGGTTGGGAAAGGCAAGGTTCCGGGCCCCGTGTTGGTACCCACGATCTCGCCGCGATAAGGTTGAAGGTTGCGCTTCGGTTGCGGTTGGAAGGTGAGGGGTTTCAATTCCTCCTTGTAGAAAGCCAGACTATCGCAGAAAAAGGCTCGCGCCTGCGAGTTGGTTGCTTTGCCGATTTCGATTCCCGCGAAGCGCGCGGGCAAAACAATCTGGTTCAGAATATCGCGTGGAATGCGGCGATGAATCAACCACCACTGTTTCCACTGAATGTCCGTCAATTGGATTCGGAATTCCTTATCCCGCGCGTCTTGAACCAGGACCGCAATCCGGATCGGCGGTGTGGACGGCTCAGGCGCCCAACTCCACCGATTCCCGTAACCCCACAAATCAATCGAGTCAAACGCCCCGGGGATGGAGATGGGCTGCGGCGGCCGCGCAATTACGCGGCTCTCTTCGCGCACCCCCGAGTAAACGATCTTGGCAACATACTCACCCCACAACTGCTGCTCGCGGCTGCGCCTCAGCTCTCCCTGCGCCCCGTTGTAGAGCTCGAGGGTCCAGCCTTGCAGATTCTCAAAATCCACCAGCGTGTGTGGGTCCTGCCGGCGCTGGGTCCACGTGAATTCGTACGGCTGCTGGCCAACCTGCTGCCAGGAGTCCACCTCGTTCACAGCGGGCAGGACTTTCTCCGGCTTAGGCCCCTCTTGAGGAATCCCGATTGCGCAGACGGCCAGCATCAGGAATAAGCACGGCAAGGATTTAGACATACAACCTCTGGACAGAGTACGCCTGCGGCTCCAGACTTGCAGCGTGGCGACCTAATTTATCCCGTATCGCCGACCTTCAGAGCCTGCCCTGAGCACAGCGAAGGGTCGGCAGGTGCCCCGACAGGTCGGGGCGCTACGCCGAAACTAGGATACTACCTTCTGCAGGCGATGCTTGACCGGAAGTTTCCGGTTACTGATTCACCGTGAAGTATATCGAATTCGAGGGGCCTCGGCCCGGCGCCGGATTGGACACCACCACCGTAAACGTTCCTCCCGTCGCCAGGTCGCTGGTGCTCAAGCTAATCTTCAACTGGGTCGAGCTGACGTAGGTCGGCGTGTGGGCCACCGTGACTGTCGCCGAGTTCGACGCTCCCCCTCCCGGCGCCGGATTCGTCACCACCACTGCGAAGGACCCTGCCGTGGCCTGGTCGCTCACGCTCAGGGTGATCTTCAACGCTTCGCTCAGAATGGTGCGATCCGGGGGTTTTTCAGCGGCTACCAATATTCGTAGCTCTGGCCGCTGGCATTTAGGCCCCAGACGACGGCATCCGCCCCCACACTGATTTGCGACATCCGCCCTGCAATGGAATCCCAACCCTGCGTCTGTGCATTAAAGCGCCAGATTTGGTTCGCACTGTTGAGGCCCCACACCGTGCCATCGAAGGCCACCGCAAGGCTCGTTAGAATACCTGGAATAGAATCCCAGCTCTGGAGTTTGGAATCGTACCGAAAGACTTGCCCGGTGGCATTAATCCCCCAGACATTGTTCGCAGAACCCACCGCAATTTGACTGAGACTGCCCGGAATTT
>Ga0187891_1001068_pt1 | contig 24496 bp, 23 predicted proteins | sample June2016WEW_21_4_FD_132990 | JGI IMG/M metagenome (GOLD analysis project Ga0187891, IMG submission 132990) | Peatland microbial communities from SPRUCE experiment site at the Marcell Experimental Forest, Minnesota, USA - June2016WEW_21_40 | ecosystem: Environmental > Terrestrial > Soil >... | reverse complement strand
TGGAGCGGGCGATGGGAATCGAACCCACGACATACAGCTTGGGAAGCTGTCGTTCTACCACTGAACTACGCCCGCCTGGGCATCAGCATAGCCGCGCGGCGCAGCGCCGCAAGGGCTTGCGGCGAATAGCTGGCGTCACGCGGCGGGCGATTCGCGGCAAAATATTCCGTGCCGGGTTGCTTAGTCCCGCCCGAACTGCTTGCGCAATTCGGTCTTCGCCTGCTCCAGCGTCCGCCGCCGGCTAGCGGGCAAGTTCTTGCCGGCGCGATTGATATAGAACACCAGCATCGACAGCGCCGAGCGGTAGGGCTCCGCCTTGCGCCGTTGGCTCTGCTCTGCCGAGCGCTTGAGCGATGCCGCGATGCGTTTCGGGTCGTTCCAGGTGAAGACGCCGGCGTCGAGATCGAGCGCGTTGCTCTCTTTCGTCACGCGATTGGACCAGTAGCGGGTCGGGCGGCGGGCCGGACTTTGGCCGCTCGTTTTTCGCCGCGGGGTCTTTGGCCGCGCCACCGTGCGAGCCATGAGCAAGGTCCTCTCGCGCTTTAACCGAGAAGAATATCGCATAAACGCTGGATTTGTTCCCGCCGACGCAAAACCACGTGCACCATGTCCCCGTCCTAGACGGGACCGATGAGTGCCGCTGCCTTCGTCTCGACTTTTCCCTATGGCCCGGTTAAGGGCCGGGGAGCAAAACCGGTACAGCGACCGATGCAAGGTGCAATGACAGCAGCCGACCACGCCAAACCGCGCACGCGATCGTTGTGGCTGATCGCTTCTTTGGTCGGCGCACTGCTGTCGGTGGTGACCGGCGAGCGCCCGGCGGTGGCGGCGGAGGGCGTTGCGCCGTCGCGAAGCGTCGTGGTGCCGGGTTTTTGGGACCCGCGCCGGCGCCCGGAACGGCCCGACCTGTCGCGCATCCAGACCATCCGGTTCCTGACCGATCTCGATTATCCGCCGTTCGACTATGCCGGGCAGGACGGCAACCCGGCGGGCTTCAATGTCGATCTCGCCCGCCTCATCTGCGACGAGATCAAAGTCAGTTGCACGATCCAGGCGCGCCCGTTCAACACGCTGCTCGATGCGCTCACCGAGAATCGCGGCGACGCCGTGATCGCCTCGGTCGCTCCCACAATGGAGACGCGGCGGCGCGCCGATTTCAGCGATCCCTACTACCGCACGCCGGCGCGCTTCGTGGCGCGCGCCGACAGCCCGCTCGGCGACGTGCTGCCGGAACGGCTGGAGGGCATGAAGGTCGCCGTGATCGCCGGCACCGCGCACGAGGCGTTCCTCAAGGCGATGTTCACCGAGGCCGAAATCCGGCCCTACCCCAACGCCGAGGCGGCGCGCGAGGCCTTGCGGCGCAAGGACGTCGACCTCTTGTTCGGCGACGGCATCGCGCTGGCGTTCTGGCTTAACGGCACCGAGTCGGGCGGCTGCTGCGCCTTCCGCGGCGGCCCGTTCCTGGAGAGCCGCTATTTCGGCGAAGGCATCGGTATCGCGGTGAAGCGCGGCAACGATCTCATGCGCCAGGCCTTGAACTGGGCGCTGTTCCGGCTGTGGGAGAACGGCAGCTATACCGATCTGTGGTTGCGCTATTTCCCGATCAGCCCGTTTTGAAGCCTGGACGTTTGACGGGATATCGCGCGCTTCCTACTGTCCGCGCCCGAAAGCATTAAGGAATGACGGCAGAAGCTCCCACCACGTCGCTGCGCGAATTCGCCGGGCACTCGCACGCCTGGCCGTTCGAGGAGGCGCGCAAGATCGTCGCGCGGCTCAAGCGGCAGCCGAAGGACGAAGTGATTTTCGAGACCGGCTATGGCCCGTCCGGCCTGCCGCATATCGGCACCTTCGGCGAGGTGGCGCGCACTTCGATGGTGCGCCACGCCTTCCGCGTGCTCACCGACGACAAGATCAAGACCCGCCTGATCGCGTTCTCCGACGACATGGACGCGCTGCGCAAGGTGCCCGACAACGTCCCGCACAAGGAGATGCTGGCGCAGCATCTGGGCAAGCCGCTGACCAAGGTGCCGGATCCGTTCAGCACGCACGCAAGCTTTGCCGAGCACAATAACGCGCGGCTGCGCGCCTTCCTCGATCAGTTCGGCTTCGACTACGAATTCTTGTCGTCGACCGCCTGCTACACGTCGGGGCGCTTCGACGCCGCGCTGCTCAAGGTTCTGCAACGCTTCGACGCAGTGATGGCCATCATGCTGCCGTCGCTGCGCGAGGAGCGCGCCGAAACCTATTCGCCTTTTCTCCCCATCGATCCAAGCACCGGCATCGTTCTTCAGGTGCCGGTGATCGCGCACGACGCCAAGGCGGGAACCATCACCTACGAGAATACCGAGACCGGCGAACGGGTGACCACGCTGGTCACCGGCGGTCGCTGCAAGCTGCAATGGAAGCCGGACTGGGCGATGCGCTGGATCGCGTTCGGTGTCGATTACGAAATGGCCGGCAAAGACCTGATCGATTCGGTCAAGCTTTCCGGCGAAATCTGCCGCGCGCTCGGCGGCGTGCCGCCCGAAGGATTCAATTACGAGCTGTTTCTCGACGAATACGGCAAGAAGATCTCGAAATCGAAAGGCAACGGCCTCACCATCGAGGAATGGCTGCGCTACGCCAGCCCGGAGAGCCTGTCGCTGTTCATGTATCGCGAGCCGAAGGCGGCGAAGCGACTCTATTTCGACGTCATTCCGCGGCACGTCGACGAGTATCAGCAATATCTTGAAGCCTATGAGCGCCAGGACCTTAGGCAGCGGCTGGCAAATCCGGTGTGGCACATTCACGGCGGTGCGCCACCCAAGGTCGAAATGCCGATCTCATTCAACATGCTGCTAACTCTTGTCACTTCGTCAAACGCCGAGAATGCTGAAACCCTATGGGGTTTCATCGCTCGCTACCGGCCCGGCGTGACGCGCGAGACGCATCCGCACCTCGCCACCCGGGTCGAGTACGCCATCCACTATTTCCGCGATTTCGTGCTGCCGAAGAAAAAATTCCGCGAACCGACCGCCGCCGAGCGCGCCGCCCTGATCGACCTGCGCGATGCACTGTCGCAATTGCCGGCTGACGCTTCGGCGGAATCCATCCAGGACGTGATTTACGAGGTCGGCCGCCGCGAGCCGTTCCTTGACGAAAAAAAGAAAGCCAAGGACGGCAAGCCCGGCGTCTCGCTCGACTGGTTCAACATGCTCTATCAGGTACTGCTCGGCCAGGAGAAGGGCCCGCGCTTCGGCTCCTTCGTCGCCGCCTACGGCATCCAGAACACCATCGACATGATCGACGGCGTTCTCGTGCGGAAGCTGAGAAGGACAGTGACACGATACCGACCGACGGTGATTTTCGCTTGCGATGAATCTGGAGCTAAAGGATATGCTGATCAGGATGAGGCCTTTCCAGGCGAGGTAGGAGTGATTGCAGGCATCCTAGTGCCTGATGAGCTTGTCGAGCGTGCGACGACTGTGTTTGACGAAATTTACAAGCAGTACAGGCCTAAGCGCGGCAAGTTGCATATCACGAGCATTCCAGCACATCAGCAGGAGAGTTTAAGACGCGATGTGTTCACTGCGATCCAAAATCTTCATCTTCCCTGCTTCTGGTACGCTATTCATGTTGCCGGTTTTCACGATTGGCATAAACGACAAATAGAAGTTTCTGAAAGCCCGCGCGAAAAGTTGCGTGCGAGTCGACAGAACAAAGTACCACGCATTAAACAAGGTAGCCCAAGAAACAATCAAGAATCAATGCATGCAAAGTTATTCCTTGGGCTGTATAGTCATCTGATCGCCTTTTTAGAAGAGCGCCGCAGAAAGGATGTAGATATTGAGGTTCGAACTGATCCAATCAATCCTTCCATCCTTAAAGAATTTGTTTCGGGCGCGAAAGAGCTACTGAGCGAACTTGAAGTGGAAAGGACCGTAACGGGCTTCGACACAGTAACAAGAGGCCTCGTGAAAGGTAGGATTCGTTTTGCGACTAAGCTTCCTCCGCGCATGCATATTCACGTTGCGGTTCGAAGCCTGACTATCACTCCCACACAAGATGGGCTCGTACTTGCGGCAGATGTCCTTGCGAACAGTTTGAATTATCTATTTACACATCGAGAGAAGTCTGAGCTCTATGCGCCGCTGAACACGCCAGCCGCAATATCTGCTCATCCACTTAGAAAGAATCTTGATGCATTTTATGACTGGGGAGGTGGCGACTTGATAGGTGACCGCTTATACCGGCACCCTAAAGCGAAAAGATAAAAACCTTACTGACTCGCCCAAAGAATCCGCGCGATCCACAGCACGTCCGAAGCCGCGATCGTGCGGTCGGCATGCTCGGCGTTGAGCGACCGAAGCTCGATCGATTTCGCGGTCCGGCGCTTGAGCTCCTTGGCCATCACCTCGCCGCCCTTGGTTCGCACCACGACGCGGTCGCCGCGGCGGATCGGGGCCGCCGGCGAGACCAGGATCACGTCGCCGTCGCGGTAGGCCGACTCCATCGACGCCCCGGATACCTCGAGCGCGTAGGCGTGATCGTCGCTGACAGCCGGGAAGGCGATCTCGTCCCAGCCTTCGCCGACCGGAAACCCGCCGTCATCGAAATAGCCGCCGGCGCCGGCCTCGGCGAAGCCGAGGAGCGGCACCGCCCGGGTCGCCGGACCGCCGCCGGCATTGATCAGCGCGACGAAAACGTCGATCGGCGTACCGGTGGCGCCAAGCGCCTTGGCGATCGACTCGGTCGAGGGCCAACGGGCGCGGCCCTCCGGCGTGATGCGCTTCGATTTGTTGAAGGTGGTCGGATCGAGTCCCGCGCGCCGCGCCAGCCCCGACGCCGACAAACCGGCGCGGGCCGCCAGGCGATCGATGGCCGACCAGACCTGCGCGTGGGTGAGCATGGATGTCCCGTCGGCTGCCACAGGGATGCTTACATTCCTAGGCGATAATAGGAATTTATTGCCTGCGCGCTCAAGGCCTGAGGCAAGCAGGGTCGCGCGCCGATAAGGCTATCGCGTAACAGCCGCAAATCTGATCGCCTTGAACAAGTGGTTTGGCGCCGATAGGGTCGCGCCCGGTAGCGGGAAAACGGTGGCGACGATCTACAAAATCTGCGAGCAGGCGTTGTGGCGTGCGGCCGAGTCCGACGGGCGGTTTCTCGGAACGGACGCCGACGAGCGCGACGGCTTCATCCATTTTTCCACCGCCGCCCAACTCGCCGAGACCGCGGCGAAGCATTTTGCCCAAAAATCCGATCTGGTCCTGGTGGCAGTCGACGCCGAGGCATTGGGCCTGTCGCTCGTTTGGGAGCGTTCGCGCGGCGGCGAGTTTTTCCCCCACCTCTACGCGCCGCTGCCGCTTGCGGCGGTGCGATGGGCGCGGCTGCTTCCCGACGCGGTCGACGGCCGCCGCCTGATGCCGGAGCTTCCCGCGTGATCGGCCTGTTCGAGCGGCTGGCGCGGCCACTCCTTCACGCGCTCGACCCGGAAGACGCGCATAGCCTCACCATCAAGATGTTGGCATGCGCGCCGCTGCCGCGCGCCGCCGGCGATGACAAAAGGCTGGCGGTGCGCGCCTTCGGGCTCAATTTTCCCAACCCGATCGGCATGGCGGCGGGGTTCGACAAGAATGCCGAGGTGCCGGACGCGCTGTTGCGCCTGGGCTTTGGCTTTGTCGAAGCCGGCACCGTCACGCCGCTGCCGCAACGGGGCAACCCGCGGCCGCGCGTCTTTCGCCTCGACGCCGATCGGGGCGTGATCAATCGGCTCGGCTTCAATTCGCAAGGCGCCGAAGCCGTTCTGCACCGGCTCGCCGCGCGGGCCGATGCCGGCGGCATCGTCGGCATCAATATCGGGGCCAACAAGGATTCTTCGGACCGTGTCGCCGATTATGTGCGGCTGATCGAGCGGTTCGCGCCGGTCGCGAGCTATGTTACCATCAACATTTCCTCGCCCAACACGCCGGGCCTGCGCAATCTGCAGCAGGCCGAAGCGCTCGACGACCTGCTGGCGCGCGTCATCGATGCGCGCGAGCGCGTGGCGCGGCATGCGGGTCCGACGCCGGTGCTGTTGAAGATCGCACCCGATCTTTCGCTCGCCGAGCTAGACGACGTGGTCGGCATCGCGCGTTCGCGCCGGGTCGATGGCATGATCGTCGGCAACACGACGGTGACGCGGCCGGCGAACTTGCGGGAAACCAAGAGGGCCAAGGAGGCCGGCGGCTTGTCCGGCCGGCCGCTGTTGCCGCTCGCGACCCGCATGCTGGCCGAGACTTATGTGCGGGTGGAGGGTGCCTTTCCGCTGATCGGCGTCGGCGGGATCGATTCCGGCGCCGCCGCGCTCGCCAAAATCCGTGCCGGCGCGAGCCTCATCCAGCTCTATTCCGCGCTGGTGTTTTGCGGTCCCGGCCTTATTGCCGAGATCAAGGCGGCGCTTCTCGCCGCGCTCGAGCGCGACCGCCTCGACGGCCTCGGCGAGCTTGTCGGTGCCGACGCGGCGGCCGTCACCGCCGAGGCATGGCCGGGATAATTGGCCGGAATAATTTTGGCCGGTTGCGACGGTCAACGCTCGGTCGCATCGAATGGGGACAGCGCGGCCGCGCCGGGCGAGGGGGCGAGCACCGGTTGCAGCGCCGGCATCAGGCGGCGCCGCTCGCGCCGCGCCGGGATGGCGCGATAGACCTGCTTCGTCGCCTCGACGATATGCACGCCGGCAAACGGCGCCGAGATCGTTGCGCCGGCGCGTTCCCACGCCACCGCCGAGCGCAGGAACCAACCGCGCGCGATCGGCGGCACGTAGAGCGCCTCGCCCCAGCCGGTCGGCGTGAACCAGGTCTCGCGCAGGAGGTGCGTGATCTGCGGCCGCGAATAGGGCCGGCCCTGACCGAACGGCGTCGTGTCCATGCGCGCCCATAAGCCCCGCCGGTTGGGCACCACCGCGAGCAGTCTCCCGCCGCCGGCGAGCACCCGCCACGCTTCGCGCAGCAGCTCGGCCGGATCCGCCGAATTTTCCAGCGCATGCACCAGCAGCACGCGATCGACCGCCGCATCGGTCAGCGGCCAATCGTCCTCCTCGACCAGCGCCGCCAGCGCCGGCCGCGCCGACGGCCAGCGCACCACGCCCTGCGTTGCCGGCATCAAGGCGAGGCAGCGCTCGGCCTCCTCGCGGAACAGACCGAGATAGGGCGTGGCATAGCCGATGCCCAACACGCGCAAGGAAGTCGTATCGCTCCAGCGGGCGCGGATGCCGCGGCCGATGAAGCGGCGCGCCACCGTGCCGAGCCGCTGGGCATAAAAGTTGCGCAGGTCGACGACGTCCATGGCGGCAAAATAGCATGGATTGGGTTATCGTTCCGTGCGTTACCGCATTAACCATCCGCTGTTGCGCGGTGACCTCCGAAGACTGATGATCGGCGCTATTCATGGATCGGGACCCACCATGCCTGCGCAGACCTATCTGTTCCCCTGCCTGACCGACAATTTCGGCGTGCTCCTGCACGATCCAGAGACTGGCGCGACGGCGTCGATCGACGCGCCGGAGGCGGCGGCGGTCGAGGCGGCGCTGGCGAAAACCGGCTGGCGCCTGACCGACATACTGGTGACGCACCATCACGGCGATCACACCGCCGGCATTCCGGCATTGAAGCAGCGCTACCAATGCCGCGTGGTGGCGCCGCGCAACGAAGCGCAACGCATCGCGCTGGTCGACCAAACAGTCGGCGAGGGCGATACGGTGGAGGTCGGCGCGCTCGCAGGCCGCGTCATCGACACGCCGGGCCACACCGCCGGCCACATCTCTTATTTCTTCCCGGCAGAAAAACTCGCCTTTGTCGGCGATACGTTGTTTTCCATCGGCTGCGGCCGCGTGATCGAGGGCACCCCGCAAATGATGTGGCAGTCGCTGGTCAAGCTGCGCGATCTGCCCGACGACACGCGGTTCTATTGCGGCCACGAATATACTGCGGCGAACATTCGTTTCGCCAAGACCATCGAGCCGAACAACAAGGCACTGGCCGCGCGCGCCGACGAGGTGGCGGGGCTCACCGCCGCCGGCAAGCCGACCATCCCGGCGACGATCGGAGCGGAGAAGGCGGCGAATCCGTTCCTGCGCGCCGATGTCGCCGAAGTCGCACAATCGGTCGGCCTCGCCGGCAGCCCGGCCTGGAAAGTGTTCGCGGAAATCCGCGAGCGCAAGAACCGCTTCTGAACAGCCGGTTTAAAAGCGATGGGCCCTAGCGGCGCCCCTTGTGGGCGCCCGCAGAGAGGGCGGCCACGAGGGCCGCCCCTACACGCAATGACGATTAAGCGAAATACTGCCCGCCGTTGGCCGACAGGGTCGAACCGGTGAACAATCCGGCATCGTCGGAGGCAAGGAAGACGACGCAACGGGCGATCTCCTCGGGCTCACCGAGCCGGCCGATCGGGATCAGCGGCAGGATGCTCTTTTCCAGCACGTCCTTCGGCACCGCCTGCACCATCTCGGTTTTGATATAGCCCGGGCAGATGGCGTTGACGGTGATGCCGGAACGCGCGCTTTCCTGCGCCAGCGCCTTGGTGAAGCCGAGCTCGCCGGCCTTGGCCGCCGAGTAGTTGCACTGGCCGAACTGGCCCTTTTGCCCGTTGATCGACGAGATGTTGATGACGCGGCCGAACTTGCGGCCGCGCATGCCTTCGATCACCTGCCGCGTCATATTGAACAGCGAGCCGAGATTGGTGTTGATCACCTCGGTCCACTGCTCCGGCTTCATGCGATGGAGCTGGCCGTCGCGGGTGATGCCGGCATTGTTGACCAGCACGTCGATCGGCGCGACCTCGGCCTCGACCTGCTTGACGCCGGCGGCGCAAGCCTCGAACGAGGAAACGTCCCATTTGTAGACGGCGATGCCGGTCTCGGCCTTGAATTTCTGCGCCGCCGCGTCGTTGCCGTGATAAACGGCCGCGACGCTGTAGCCCGCCGCTTTGAGCGCCTTGGAGACCGCCGCGCCGATACCGCGTGTTCCCCCCGTGACCAACGCAACGCGGGCCATGATGTCCTCCCTGTTTCTCTTTCTCCCTCTCCCCGCTTGCGGGGAGAGGGTCGGGGTGAGGGGGCATTGCCGTTAGCTTCAGAATCGCGGCAACGGCCCCTCACCCGCTCACTTCGCTCGCGACCTCTCCCCGCTTGCGGGGAGAGGTTATGTTACCGCTCCACGCACATGGCGATGCCCATGCCGCCGCCGATGCACAGCGTGGCGAGGCCTTTCTTCGCGTTACGCTTCTGCATCTCGTAAAGCAGCGTCACCAGTATGCGCGCGCCGGAGGCGCCGATCGGATGACCGATGGCGATGGCGCCGCCGTTGACGTTGACCTTGTTGGTGTCCCAGCCGAGGTCCTTGTTGACGGCGCAGGCTTGCGCCGCGAACGCCTCATTGGCTTCGACCAGGTCGAGATCGCCGACGCTCCAGCCCGCCTTCTTGAGCGCGGCGCGCGAGGCCGGGATCGGGCCGGTACCCATGATCTTCGGGTCGACGCCAGCCTGCGCCCACGACACGATGCGCGCCAGCGGCGTCTTGCCGAGCTTGGCCGCCTCGCTCGCCTTCATCAGCACCATGGCGGCGGCGCCGTCATTGATGCCCGAGGCGCTGGCGGCGGTGACGGTGCCTTCCTTGTCGAAGGCGGGCCGCAATTTGCTGATCGCCTCCAGCGTGGTGCCGTGCTTGGGATATTCGTCGGTGTCGACGATGATATCGCCTTTGCGGCTCTTGACCGTTACCGGCACGATCTCATCCTTGAACTTGCCGGCCTTTTGCGCCGCCTCGGTCTTGTTCTGCGAGGCGACGGCGAACGCGTCCTGCTGCGCCCGCGTAATCTGCCACTGGCGGGCGACATTTTCCGCGGTATTGCCCATGTGATAGCCGTTGAAGGCTTCCCACAGGCCGTCCTTGATCATGGTGTCGACCATCTCGAAATTGCCCATCTTCACGCCGCTGCGCAGATAGGCGCAGTGCGGGGCCATGCTCATCGATTCCTGGCCGCCGGCGATCACGATCTCGGAATCGCCGTTGAGGATGCCTTGGTAGCCGAGCGCGACCGCCCGCAAGCCCGATCCGCAGAGCTGGTTGACGCTCCAGGCCGGCACTTCGACCGGGATGCCGGCATTGATCGAGGCCTGCCGGGCCGGGCCCTGGCCTTGGCCGGCCTGCAGGATCTGCCCCAGGATCACTTCGGACACGCGGGACGCCTCGACGCCGGCGCGATCGATCGCCGCCTTGATCGCGACCTTGCCGAGTTCGTGGGCCGGCATGGTGCCGAATGCCCCATTGAATGCGCCAACCGGCGTGCGTACCGCGCCGACAATGACAATGTCGTCCTTCATGGGAGGTCCTTTCGGGTCATGGATTTATTAATCGCGGGACTGCCGCAGCTTCATTGATATATGTCATAAGGAGGCGACGGGCGCTCGACAAGACGGACGGAAGCGGCATTGCTGCCATGCCAAGCATGCCTGCTAAGCGTGCCTGGCCGCCCGGTCTTTGAATGGAGCCCGTTGCGCCGAAGACTAAGGCCTCGCCGGCTGTGTCACAAAACGGTAGCAGCGCCCGTAGAAACCGCCTATTTTGATGGCAAAACCGCGCGGTCGTGTCCCATGTCCCAGACCACCACCAAGTCCGCAGAGCCGGTGACGATCAAAAAGTACGCCAACCGGCGGCTCTACAACACCGGTACGAGCACCTACGTGACGCTCGAAGACCTCGCCGCCATGGTCAAGACCGGCGAGGATTTCGTCGTCTATGATGCCAAGACCGGCGAGGATATTACCCGCTCGGTGCTCACCCAAATCATCTTCGAGCAGGAGAACAAGGAAGGCCAGAATCTGCTTCCGATTGCGTTTCTGCGGAAGCTCATTCGCTTTTACGGCGACAGCATGCAGATGCTGGTTCCGCGCTATCTGGAAGTCTCCATCGAGTCGCTGACCCGCGAGCAGGAAAAATTCCGCGAGCAGATGGCGCAGGCGTTCGGGGTGGGCGCGTTCCCCTCGCTCGAGGAGCAGGTGCGACGGAATATGGAGATGTTCGAACGCGCCTTCGCCATGTTTGCGCCGTTTGCCCGGCGCGAGAGCCAGGCCGCCGAGGCCGCGGCGGAATCGGGCAAGGCCGCGCCCAAGGAAGCGCCCCAGGGCGGCGACATCGACGATCTCAAGCGTCAGCTCGATGAAATGCAGAAAAAGGTCGATCGGCTGTCGGAAAAAAACGCCGGCGGCGAACGGTCGGAATAGTCGAAACTTACGACTGTCATTGCGAGCCAACGGGTCCGGCCCGAAGTGGCCGGCCCGATAACAGGCTCCGCGAAGCAATCCAGGCTTTGTGCGGCTCAATCTGGATTGCTCGTCGCAATGACGGTCAAGGATATTGTCCCGCCTGCGCTCCACGGGACTATTTCAGTAGCGCAACCAGATCGGCTCGATCGATCGATGTCCACGCCGCGCGCGCCGCGGCAAGGTGGCGGTCGCGGTCCTCGCCGTCAGTGGTCGCGGCTAGCCGCCGATGTGTCTGACCGATGCTATAAGGCTCGGGGATCCGCTCATAAAGATTCAAGGCTTCGAGATAGCTGCCATGCGCCGCCTCGTGGTCGGAGCGCGCAAGCGCGATGTCGCCGAGACCCTGGATGCAATTGGCCTCGCCGAGGATGTTGCCGACCTGCCGGTAGAGCGGCAGCGCCTGCTCAAAGGCCTTGCGCGCCGCCTCGTAGTTGGAGCGCTTAAACGCGATGTCGCCGAGACCCTTGATGCAGTTGGCCTCGCCGAAGATGGCGCCGACCTGCTGGTAGAGCAGCAGCGCCTGCTCGCAGGCCTTGCGCGCCGCCTCGTGGTCGGAGCGCGCAACGATGTTGCCGAGACGCTCGATGCAGTTGGCCTCGCCGAGGATGTTGCCGACTTGCCGGTGGAGCGGCAGCGCCTGCTCAAAGGCCTTGCGCGCCCACTCGTGGTCGGAGCGTTCAAGCGCGATGTTGCCGAGACGCTCGATGCAGTTGGCCTCGCCGAGGATGTCGCCGACCTGCCGGTAGAACGGCAGCGCCTGCTCGTAAGCCTTGCGCGCCGCCTCGTGGTCCGAGCGCGCAAGCGCGATGTCGCCGAGACTCTTGATGCAGTTGGCCTCGCCGGGGATGTCGCCGACTTGCCCGTAGAGCGTCAGCGCCTGCTCGTAGGCCTTGCGCGCCGCCTCGTGGTCTGAGCGGTCAAGCGCGATGTCGCCGAGACTCTCGATGCAGGTGGCCTCGCCGAGGATGTTTCCATTTGTCGCGCAAGCCGTAGCCAGTTCGCGGATGGTCAACGGCGAGCCGAGGCCTGTTAATCGCATAGTCACCGCGATTCCGTAAACCGCTGAAAGGGCCGCTTTCAAATCTTCGTTCGAGAGTGCGGCTCTTTGGGCCGCGTCAAGATTAGGCAATTCAGCAGCGAGCCGCTGCACGGAGCCCGCGCCCTCGGCCTTGCCGATGCGACTACCGTGATCCCGTGCCAGGGCAAGAAAATGATGGCGCCAAAGAGCGGCGTCCTCCTCGGCGGGTGGGTGCTGCCGCCGAGCGTGATCGCGCACTGGCGGCAGCAGGTCGAGCCGTCCGCCGCGCTCGAAGGCGAGCCCGCAAGAGAGCAGTCCATGCCAGGCCTCGAAGGCCTCATTGCCGAGCAATGCGTTGAGGTCGTCCGCGCCGATTCCGGCCGGGAGTTGTCCAAGGATGCTAAACAGGCGCCGCCCGGCAGCGCCGAGCCGGCGCGAGTTGAACGACAGCTCCAGCGAGATGTCGAGCGAGGTCAGGCGCGATGGCTCGACTCCGCGCCGTTTGGCAAGAGCGCTGCCGATCCGCCGCCACTCGTCGAGGACTGCGTAAAGCGTATCGTGGGCCGTTGCCTCTTGTGCCGTCAGTTCGACGGCGAGCGGGATGCCGCCGAGTTCCTTAAGCAGTGGTTCAAGAGCCGGGTCCTCCGGCTTGATCTTCTGGGCAATGTCAAGGAATAGCTCGCGGTCATGCGGCCATTCCAGCGGATGCATGGTCTTTTGCCGCGTCCAGCGCAGTCCGCCCGGCGGCTCGTTGCCGCGAACGGAGGCGAGAATCGCAAGGCTCGGCACACGATGCAGGTGCCCCAAAAGCGCTTCAATCTCGCCTCGCGCACCGTCCCACGGCGTCTCCAGGTTGTCGAGAACGAGCAGTCCTGGGGCGCGGCCGAGAAAGTCTAGCGCGACGTCGAAGCCGGCGGTCGCGGGGTCGAGCCCGAGCGCAGTTACGATGGCAACCCTGAAAGTTTGTGCATCGGTCGCCGTCTCCAGCTCGACGAACCAGCGCCGGTCGCCGAAACGACTCACGACGGCTGGCTCGCTCGCGGCCTCCCGCGTGAGCGTCGTCTTGCCCATGCCGGGCCCGCCAAGGATGAGAATCGAAGCCGACGACGAAGCGGCCGTCAGCGCGCTAACAACTGATTTGAGGTCTTCATCTCGTCCAATGCAACGCGGGGGTTTCGCCGGCAGGGACGGCAAAGCCGGACCAAGCGCCGGTCCATCCGACATTTGAGTTCGCGCGGCGTGGTATTTGTCCGTCAGTTCGGCTTTCCATTCGGCGTAGTCCTCGTTGACGCCGAATAGGACCAACAGGATCGCATGGAAATCAGCCGGACTGGGGAGCGTTGCGCCGTTGCGCCAATTGCGGATGGTCCTCTCGCCTTTTGCTGGCTCACTACTCTTGTCGCCGACGCTGTTGGCAAAGTCCTTGTTTCCCCAAGGCACGCCTTTTTTCGCTTGCAGGCCGTCTGGGCGCGTGCCGCGCTCCAATTGCCAGTCCAGCAACTGGCCGAAAGTCCGTCCTTGTTCAGGGACCGTTTGCATTCCTCTCTTTGAGGCCATCTCCCTGCCTCTTGGCTAGCGGGTTTCCGCTCCGTTTCCGCCGATTTGCCGCCCGCTTTCCCGAGGGGACAACCACCAGACGTCGGAGGTGCAGAGGTTTCCCGTAAAATATGAATCTTACGCGACCGACAACTGAAAAGGGAGTCGGTAAATGTCAACTCTCAGCCTCTTTTCCGAATATCTGAATGCCGTCTACGGCCTTTTGGCGCCACTCGCTGGATTGCTGGACCCGATGAGCACACTCTACGGCTTGCTCGCCGGTACTTACGGTACAGCCGCCGCCGCCGCGAGTCGGAACGACCACGCTCTGCTGGCACGCTGTTATGTGGCCAGCGCGCTGTTGCACGGGCTGATCGGAGTCTGCCACCACCTGCACTACTGACCAACCGCCATTACTTTGCCGATTATTCGAATGTGCTGGAGTGCAGCGACGGCCACTCGATGACGGCGAGAGTCTTACGCCCCGCGGTCGGTTTCGATCTCGAGGCGGCGCTGCGCGCTGCGGATGCTGACGATGAATCCGGCGAGCACATCGACGAGCGCGATGATCATCAGCAGAAAGAATGTCGAGGTGCCGGCCTGCCGCACCAGCAGAAATTCGACCAGCATGGCGATGAACAGCGCCATCGCCAGGACGTGGTCCATGATCGACCGCATTCCCATGCGCGTCGATTTGATGATTTCGATCCAGAGCAGGAAAATGGAAAACGCGAGGAGCAAATCCTCGAAGGTCAGCACCCAATTCTCGCCGGACATCATGTGCACGGTGGTGACCGGGGCGGTCCAGGCCACCCCGGGCGTGAGAAACGCGATCATGTTGTAAATGGCGAAAGGAATGAGGAGCAGCGGAAAGCCAAGAACGAACATGGCGCGCCCCCCGGCCGAGGTTCTAGGCCTCGGTCTTCTTCTTCAGTACCTGCCGCCCGCGATACATGCCGCTCTTGAGGTCGATGTGGTGGGGACGGCGCAGCTCGCCGGAATCCTTGTCCTCGATGTAGGTCGGGCGCTTGAGCGCATCGGCCGAGCGGCGCATACCGCGCCGCGACGGCGATGTTTTCCTCTTCGGCACGGCCATAGGTCGTTCTCCTCTTCAACTTCGTCATTCCGGAGCGCAACCTTTGGGGCCGATCTCGGGTAAACCCGAGTTCGGTGGCACCCCGGAATGGCGAAAACGCGGCTTATAAAGCAACGCCTTGCCGTGCGCTAGGGGCCCCGGGCGCGGATACAGGCATCGAGCGCCGGATGGGCGGCCGCGCGGCGCTCATAGAGGCCGGCGAGCCGACGCACCAGCGCGCTCGGCGCCCGGGCGCTGCGGCGGACCGGGTTCGGCAGGATGGCGGCGAGCTCCGCCGCCTCGCGCGCCGTCAGGTCGCGCGCCGGCTTGCCGAACGCCCAGCGCGCCCCAGCCTCGGCGCCGAACTGGCCGTTGGGACCCCACTCGGCGATGTTGAGATAGATTTCCAGGATCCGCCGCTTCGGCAGCACCAGGTTGATCCATATCGCGAGCGGGATTTCGAGCGCCTTGCGTACAAAACTGTGCCCGGGCCAGAGGAACAGGTTCTTGGCCGTCTGCTGCGTGATCGTCGAGGCGCCGCGTGCTTCCTCCATATCGCCGGCTTGCTCGAAGGCCTCGCGCATGGCGCCGAGGTCAATCCCGTGATTGCGGCAGAAGCTGCCGTCTTCGGCGACGATGACGGCAAGCGGCAGCACCGGCGCGATGCGGTCGAGCGGGAGGGCGACGCGCTCGACACGAGCTCCCGTCGCCCAGCGCCACAGCATCGGCGTCGAGACCGGCTGGATGAACCGATAGAACGGGGCGATCAAATACGGCAGAACCAGCAGGGTCAGAAGAATGATGCCCAAGAAGAGAAGGAGACGGCGCAGGGCTGCCGGCATGGGAGATCGCACACTACGTGCGCTTTAGTTGCGCGCATAGCCGATGAGCGGCTTCTTCTTGCGTCCGAGCAGGATGAGAATCATCGCCAATATCCCGAGCACGACCCAAGCAGGCACATGGTCGAAAATTGCCTGCAGATAGGGGTCCCAAGCCCACGTCGCTTTCTGCTTCACCCACTCTTCCACCCGGTTTAGGCTGTTCTGGTCGATGTCAGCCCAGACCTCGCCAACCTTGTAGTAAACCAGGTGCTGGTTGGCGATCGACTTGGTCCCGTCATAGACAAAGAAGACGAAGGCGGTCGCCAGCAAGCACAGGCCGACGAAACGAAGCAGAAATCTGATCATGGCTATGCCGGCAGGCTTTGGGGGCGGGCTAACCTGCAGCAATTACTCTGCCGCGCCGGCTTATTCAATGCGTGGCGCCTGCGGCGCTTTTTTGGACACCCGTCATGCGCCACCGATCACTTGAGTATAGGCCACCGCTTCCGCTAACGTCACTCGCCCCCGCATTCGACGACCGCGCCCGCCGCGCCTCATCAGCAAGGAATTGAAATGGCATCGAAAACCGGCGACCGCACGCAGCGGCCGACCTTTACCGACCAGGAGGCGCTGCTGTTTCACAGCCAGGGCCGGCCTGGAAAGCTCGAAGTTGTGGCGACCAAGCCGATGGCGACCCAGCGCGACCTGTCGCTCGCCTACTCGCCGGGCGTCGCCGTGCCGGTGCTGGCCATCGCCGAGGACGAAAGCCGCGCCTACGACTACACGACCAAGGGCAATTTCGTCGCGGTGATCACCAACGGCACCGCCATTCTCGGCCTCGGCAATCTCGGCGCGTCGGCGGCAAAGCCGGTGATGGAGGGCAAGGCCGTCCTCTTCAAGCGTTTCGCCGACATCGACTCGATCGACCTCGAAGTCTCCTCCGAGGATCCCGACGAAATCATCAATTGCGTGAAACTGCTCGGCAAGAGCTGGGGCGGCATCAATCTCGAGGACATCAAGGCGCCGGAATGCTTCATCATCGAGCAAAAGCTGCGCGAGCTTCTCGATATTCCCGTCTTCCACGACGACCAGCACGGCACCTCCATCATCGCCGCCGCCGGACTGATCAACGCGCTCCAAATCACCGGCCGCGAGATCGAGAATACCAAACTGGTCTGTAACGGCGCCGGCGCCGCCGGCATCGCCTGCCTCGAACTTCTCCGCGCCATCGGCTTTCGCCCGGAAAACCTCATCCTCTGCGACACCAAGGGCGTGATCTACCAGGGCCGCACCGCGGGCATGAACCAGTGGAAATCGGCCTATGCGATCAAGACTTCGGCGCGCACGCTGGCCGAGGCATTCGAGGGCGCCGATGCGGCCTTCGGACTCTCGGTCAAAGGTGCTTTCACCCCGGCTATGATCAAGTCGATGGCGGCAAATCCGATCATCTTCGCCTTGGCCAATCCCGACCCGGAAATCACCGCCGAGGAGGTGGCGAAGGTGCGCGACGACGCCATCATGGCCACCGGCCGCTCCGACTATCCCAACCAGGTCAATAATATTCTCGGCTTCCCGTTCATTTTCCGCGGCGCCCTCGACGTGCGCGCCACCACCATCAACATGGAGATGAAGATCGCGGCGGCGCACGCGCTGGCCGAGCTGGCGCGCGAGGACGTCCCCGATGAAGTCGCCGCCCTCTACGGGGCGCGGCCGAAATACGGCCCCGACTACATCATCCCGGTGCCGTTCGATCCGCGGCTGATCTCGCACATTCCGCCGGCGGTGGCGAAGGCGGCGATGGATTCCAAGGTGGCGCGGCGCCCGATCGTCGACATGGAGGCCTATCGGCAGCAATTGCGCAGCCGGCTCGATCCGATCGCCGGCGTGCTGCAGCGGGTGTTCGAACGGCTGCGCCGGCAACCGAAGCGCGTCGTCTTTGCCGAGGGCGAAGAGGAGCAGGTGATCCGCGCCGCGGCAAGCTTCGTGCACCAGGAGCTCGGCACCGCGCTCCTGGTCGGCCGCGAGGCGCGCGTGCGGGAAACCGCCGAGGCGCTCGGCGTCGAGCTCGGCAGCGGCATCGAAATCATCAACGCGGCTCTGTCGTCGCGCAATGCCGCTTATTCCGCCTATCTGTACGAGCGGCTGCAGCGCCGCGGTTTCCTGCAGCGCGACTGTCAGCGCCTGATCAACCAGGACCGCAATCATTTCGCCTCCTGCATGGTGGCGCTCGACGATGCCGACGCCATGGTCACCGGCGTCACGCGCAATTTCTCGGTGGCGCTGGAAGACGTGCGGCGCTGCATCGATCCCAAGCCCGGCCACCGCGTGATCGGCGTTTCGCTGGTGCTGGCGCGCGGCCGCACCGTGCTGGTCGCCGACACGGCGGTTACCGAGATGCCCGACGCCGCCGATATTGCCGACATTGCCGTCGAGGCGGCGCGCGTGGCGCGCGCGCTCGGCTATGAGCCGCGGCTGGCGCTGCTGGCCTTCTCGACCTTCGGCCATCCGCCCGGCGAGCGCTCGCAGCGCGTGCTGGAAGCCGTTCAGCTTCTGGATCAGCGCCGCGTCGATTTCGAATATGACGGCGAGATGGCCGCCGACGTGGCGCTGAACATGGAGCTGCGCGAGGCCTATCCGTTCTGCCGTCTGTCCGGGCCGGCCAATGTGCTGATCATGCCGGCGTTTCACTCGGCGTCGATCTCGACCAAGCTGTTAAGGGAGCTCGGCGGCGCCACCGTGATCGGTCCGATGCTGGTCGGGCTCGATCGCTCGGTGCAGATCGTTCCGCTCTCCGCCAACGACGCCCAGATCGTCAACATGGCGGCGCTCGCCGGCTATAACGTCAGCGGGTAAAGGTCTTATCGCGCCTTAAGCGCTACGCGAAAATCGCAACGGCCGATTCACGAGCCCGAAACCACTCTCGGCTAGCTTGGCCGCATGCTCTCGCCCCTTGCGCCCGAGCCGCCGCTTGCGCTCGACATCCGCGGCCTCGCCAAGCGCTTCGAGCGCCCCGCGGTCGACGGTCTCGACCTCGCGGTGCGGGAGGGCGAGTTTTACGCGCTGCTCGGCCCGAACGGCGCCGGCAAGACCACGACGTTACGCATGATCGCCGGGCTGCTTCGCCCCGATGCCGGCTCGATCCATGTCGCCGGCATCGACGCGCTGGCCGACCCGGTGGCGGCGAAACGGGTGACGGCGTGGATTTCCGACGAGCCGATGATCTACGACAAGCTCACCCCGCGCGAATATCTCGCCTTCGTCGCCGGCCTTTGGCAGGTCGAGCCGGCGCTCGCCGAAACCCGCGCGCAGGAGCTCTTGGCCTGGCTCGGCCTGACAGCGAACGCCGACGAACGCTGCGAGAGTTTCTCCAAGGGCATGCGCCAGAAAGTGGCGCTCGCCGGCGCGCTGGTGCACGAGCCGCGCGTGATCATTCTCGACGAGCCGCTCACCGGCCTCGACGCCGGCTCGGCGCGGCAAGTCAAAAGCGTGCTGCGCGAGCGAGCGCGCGCCGGCGGCACCGTCATCATGACCACGCACATTCTCGAAGTCGCCGAACGCATGGCCGACCGCATCGGCGTCATCGCCCACGGCAAGCTTGTGGCCGAGGGCACGCTCGACGAGCTGCGCCGCCAGGCCGCCAACAACGGTCATGACGCCAGCGGCGGCATCGGTGGCGGCGCCAGCCTGGAAGACACCTTCCTGGCGCTGGTCGCCGCGCCGGCGGCCGCGTGAAGCTTTCGGCGCAATGATCCAGCCCGGCACCGCGGCGTGGTTTGCGCAGCACGAATCGCGGCTCGCGTGGCGCGATTGGCTGTCGATGATGACCGCGGGCCGCCGCGAACGCCGGCGCCGCGTGGCGATCGGCATCGCCATCTTCGTCATCGTCATGCATGCCGTCGCCTACTCGGTGGTCGGCTCTTTCGCCGCCGCGCCGCTCGACCAACGCATGCTGGTCGGCATCACCGTCACCGTGCTGCTGTCGTGGCTCCTGATGGTGTCGCAGGCGATGGAGTCGATGACCCGCGCCTTCTATGCCCGCGCCGATCTCGATCTCATCCTGGCGTCACCGGTTGCCTCGCAGAAGGTTTTTGCAGTGCGCATCGCCACGGTGGCGCTGTCGGTGGCGATGATGGCGCTGCCGCTCGCGGCGCCGTTCATCGACATGCTGGCGGTGCGCGGCGGCGCCCGCTGGCTCGGCGCGTACGGCGTGATCGCCGCCATGGGCGCCGCGGCGGCTGCGCTCGCGGTGGCGCTGACCGTGGCGCTGTTCCGCGCCATCGGCCCGCGGCGCACGCGGCTGGTGGCGCAAATTGTCGCCGCCGTGATCGGCGCCGGCTTTGTCATCGGGCTGCAGGTGGCGGCGATCCTGTCCTACGGGACGTTGTCGCGGGGAAGCGTGCTGCAGTCGGACGCCGTGCTGGCGCTGGCGCCGGATGCGGCGAGCCTCTTGTGGTGGCCGGCGCGCGCCGTCGCCGGCGACGGCGTCGCGCTCCTGGGCGTGCTCGCCGCGAGTTTGTTGCTGCTCGGCGGCGCCATCGCAATCGTAGCGCCGCGCTTCGGCGACTATGCGATCGCGGCGGCGGGCGTCGATAGTTCGCCGGCAAGCCGCAAGCGGAGGCCGGCGGCGTTTCGCGCCAGCTCGCCGCGAAGCGCGCTCCGCCGCAAGGAATGGCTCTTGCTGCGCCGCGACCCCTGGCTCGTCTCGCAAACCCTGATGCAGATGCTCTATCTGGTGCCGCCGGCCGTGCTGCTGTGGCGCGGCTTCGCGGCCGGGGGCAGCGCCTTCAACTTGCTCGTGCCGGTGCTGGTGATGGCGGCGGGCCAGCTGGCCGGCGGCCTCGCCTGGCTCACCATTTCCGGTGAAGACGCGCCCGACCTTGTCGCCACCGCGCCGGTCACCGTGCGCTCGATCCTGCGCGCGAAAATCGAGGCGGTGCTCGGCATCATCGCGCTCGTCTTCGCGCCGCCCGTTTTTGCGCTCGCCGTCGCCTCGCCCTGGCATGCGCTGGTTACCGCTGGCGGCATCGTCATCGCCGCCTCGTCGGCGACCGCGATCCAGCTCTGGTTTCGCAGCCAGGCCAAGCGCAGCCAATTTCGCCGGCGCCAGGTTTCTTCCCGCGTCGCCACCTTCGCCGAAGCCTTTTCCTCGATCGCCTGGGCCGCCACGGCGGCGGTCGCCGCTGTCAATCTGTGGCTCGCCATCGCGCCTGCGTTGATGGCGCTCGTCGTTCTCGCCGGCGCGCGGTATCTGAGTCCGCGCCAAAGCGCGTGAGGGGCCTTTACTTCGTCATTGCGAGCGCAGCGAAGCAATCCAGTCTTTGAAACCGCCAAGGTCTGGATTGCTTCGTCGCTTTCGCTCCTCGCAATGACGAACTACCGCGCGGCGATGAGCAGAATGACGATCTCGCCGACCTGCTCGACCGCGCCGAGCACGTCGCCGGTCTGCCCGCCGATTTGCTTGATGCTCAGTCGCGCCATCAGCGCGATGACGACCGCGAGCACGATCGCCGCCGCGATCGCATGCGCAACGCCAAGCCCGCCGACCAGCGCGACAAGTCCCAAAGCGGCGGCGATGGCGGCGCGCGCTCCCTGCGGCTGGCCGACATCGGCCGACAGCCCGTCGCTGCGCGCCGGCGCCACAAAGAACATCAGCACCGGCATGGCCGCGCGCGCGGCGCAATGCGCCGCGATCAAGGCCGCCGCCACCAGTCCCGGGTCGTCGAGGCTCGCCAGCGCGCTCGCGCGCAGCAGGATCGACAGCGCCAGCGCGCAGACGCCATACGTGCCGGTACGGCTGTCGCGCATGATGTCGAGTTTTTGCTCGCGGGTCTTGCCGCCGCCGAAGCCGTCGGCGGTATCGGCGAGGCCGTCCTCATGCAGGCAGCCGGTCGCTGCCAAGGTCGCCGCGACGGCGAGCGCCGCGGCCGACCATGACGGCAGTCCCAGCCGGTACGCCAGCGCGTAGACCACCGCGCCGATGATGCCGACGATGAAGCCGGCGACCGGCAGCGCCCACACCGCCTGCGCAATCGCAGGCCCGCTGATCGGCACGGCGCGCGGCAGCGGCAGCCGCGTCGAAAAGGCAATGCCGGTCGTGAGCTCGCTCAGCCGCTCCGCGGCCCACGGCCGCCAGTCATCCGAGAAATGGGGCGATGTCATTGTTGATCCTCGGTGTCACGCGTGCTGGCCATGGCCGTATGATACTTCGTCATTGCGAGCGCAGCGAAGCAATCCAGTCTTTTGAGCCACCAAGGTCTGGATTGCTTCGTCGCTACGCTCCTCGCAATGACGAGTTATGCCAGCTCGCCAAACAAGTCCTTCCAAGTTGGGTTCAACGCCTCGATCAAGGCCAGCTTTTTCTGTCTGGAGCCACCTTTGATTTGCTTTTCCCGAGCAATGGCATTTGGCATCGTGGCATGCGTCTCGTACCAAACAAGCATCTTGCATCCGTATTGCTTGGCGAAACCGGCAACATTGCCGGCACGATGCAACCACGCGCGCTGAGGCAGATTCGATGTCACGCCGGTATACAATGTGCCGTTCCGCCGGTTCGCGATAATGTAAACGGCGGGCTGTCTCATTGCCTATCCCGGCCATTGCCGTTTATCCTTGTCATTGCGAGCCAACGGGTCCGGCCCGAAGTGGCCGGCCCGATGACAGGCTCCGCGAAGCAATCCACTCTTTTGGACTGCAAAGGTCTGGATTGCTTCGTCGCTGTCGCTCCTCGCAATGACGAGGTCTAAGAAGGAATCGCCGATGACCGACTTTACCACGTTCTCCGACCTGCGCGCCGCCTGCCTCGATCTGCCGAGCGGACATCCGGCCGCCAGCGCCGCCGTCGCCCAGCGCGAGGACATGCTGACCAAGCCGCCGAAAAGCCTCGGCCGGCTGGAGGATCTGGTCGCCTTCCTGGCGCATTGGCAGGGCCATGCGCCGCCGCGGCTCGACCGCGTCGACGTGCTGGTCTTCGCCGGCAATCACGGCGTCGCCGCGCAGGGTATTTCGGCCTATCCGGCCGAGGTCACCGTGCAGATGGTGGCGAATTTTTCGACAGGCGGCGCCGCGATCAATCAGCTCGCCCGCACCGCCGGCGCGAGCCTGCGCGTCATTCCGCTCAAGCTCGACGAGCCGACCGCCGATTTCACCGCGGCGCCGGCGCTGAGCGAGCGCGACTTCCTCGCCGCGGTGACCGCCGGCTATGAGGCGGTGGCGCCGGACGCCGATCTCGTCTGCCTCGGCGAGATGGGCATCGGCAACACCACGGCGGCGGCGGCGATCGCGGCCGCCTTGTTCGGCGGTGGCGGCGCGCGCTGGGCCGGCCGCGGCACCGGCGTCGACCACGACGGCCTCGACCGCAAGCGCGCCGTGATCGATCGCGCGCTCGGCCATCACGCCGGCTTGCTCAACGACCCGCTGCGCGTTGCCGCGGCGCTCGGCGGCCGCGAGCTCGCCGCCATTCTCGGCGCCGCCTTGGCGGCGCGGCGCCACAACATTCCGGTCCTGCTCGACGGCTTCGTCTGCACCGCCGCGGTGGCGCCGCTTCATAAGCTGCGCGCCGACACGCTGGCGCATGCGCTCGCCGCGCACGTCTCCGCCGAGGCCGGACACCGCATGCTGCTCGATGAACTTGGGCTTGAGCCGCTCGTCGATCTCAACATGCGGCTCGGCGAAGCCTCCGGCGCCGCCTTGGCGGTGCTCATCCTCCGCGCTGCGCTCGCCTGCCACACCGGCATGGCGACCTTCGCCGAGGCCGGCGTCTCCGACAAGCCGGCCGATGATGCGGCCGAGCCGAAGGCGGCGGGGTAGTTAGGCGGATTGTGCCCCGCTAAAAAGGCTATGTGGTTGATCCGTCCAATCCGAGTTTCAAGCGAGCGGTCACATGAAATTTCTGAAATCGAAAACGCTGTCTACAATGGCTGGATTCTGCTGAATGATGTCTGCGAACGCTTTGGAATAAACGAGTGTGACAGGAAGTTTTTTATAAAGCGTATTGTTATTCCAATCCATTTTTGTAAGCCCCATGATACCGGCGCATGTGTCGTGCCATCCACCTGCGCCCGTAAATCGACGGACGAGAATCGGTGATGGGGTCGGCTTGAGCGCCCCTTCTTTGTAGATGTTATATGACGAATTGTTTAAATTTACCCCTTGGACGCTTCCTTGCGTCCACAGTAACGCTTCATTTGGTTCAATTGGAACATAGGTCCCGCGTTCGACCGGATATCCGTAAGCCTTGGGCGGCTTCGCGGCGTCAAATCGTATTCCTTTCCAATTGACGCGTTTAACAAGCTGAACAAGCTCGACCTCCGTGCCATCGGGAAAACTATCGAGCGCGCCGAGGATTTCTTCTTCCCTGAACGCCGTATTTTTATGGACAGTAACCTTCCTTGGCAATTTTCCGAAATAACCGCGCTGATAGATTTCAAGGCTGCGTGAGAGGACCGACTGCATCTCATAATATGAGAGATATGGATTCCTACTCTTGTCCTGCGTGAATTCGCGGGTGTCATAGGCAACAAACCGAAATCCGGTCCCGTCGGGATCGAAGACCTGACTGCAACACGTGGTATACTCTGCCCCGGAGGGAAGCGGTTTCATGGCGTAGCTAATGCCGATGTACGCTTCCTCGGGATTGAGTCCGGTAAGAGCCGATCCAAGAAGATGTTGAGTCGGATGAATCGGTTGTGATTCCTTGATGGGTGCTTTGATTCGCACAGGAGCACCCGATGTGGAAGCCCGAACACCGCCGCGCGGCCGCGCGGCCC